>Ga0134128_10007931_pt1 | contig 12787 bp, 9 predicted proteins | sample KB31754_FD_96462 | JGI IMG/M metagenome (GOLD analysis project Ga0134128, IMG submission 96462) | Terrestrial soil microbial communities with excess Nitrogen fertilizer from Kellogg Biological Station, Michigan, USA - KB3-175-4 | ecosystem: Environmental > Terrestrial > Soil > Unclassified ...
CACGAAGGCGCGCATTATCTTCGTGGATACGGAAAAATCCAATTGGACCTGGGATCCCGAGGCGCAGGCGTACTATTGGCACCGGTTCTTCAGCCATCAACCGGACCTGAACTATGACAATCCTGCGGTCAAGCAAGCGATGCTGGAAGTCATGGAGTTCTGGCTGGATCAGGGACTCGACGGGTTTCGCTGCGATGCGGTGCCCTACCTGTTCGAGCGCGAAGGCACGATTTGCGAGAACCTGCCCGAGACTCACGCGTATCTGAAGGAGATCCGGAAACGGATCGACGAGCGGTACAGCACCAGAATTCTCTTGGCGGAAGCCAACCAGTGGCCGAGCGACGTGCGTCCTTATTTGGGGAACGGCGACGAATTCCACATGGCGTTTCATTTCCCGCTCATGCCGCGCCTGTTCATGGGATTGCGCAGCGAGGATCGCCGGCCTATCCTCGATATGTTCAAACATACGCCGCCGATTCCGTCGAATTGCCAATGGTGCCTCTTCCTCCGGAATCACGACGAGTTGACGTTGGAAATGTGCACTGGAGAAGAACGGGACTACATGTATTATGCCTATGCCCGCGATCCCCAGGCGCGCCGTAACATCGGCATCGCGCGCCGTCTCGCGCCGTTGCTCGAGAACGACCGGCGCAAGATCGAGCTGCTCAACAGCATCGTGTTCACCTTGCCCGGCACGCCGATCATTTACTATGGCGATGAAATCGGCATGGGAGACAATATTCATTTGGGCGACCGCAACGGCGTGCGGACCCCGATGCATTGGACCGCGGACCGGAACGCCGGCTTCTCCAAAGCGGATCCTGCGAAGTTGTTTCTTCCGCTCGTCACCGATCCGGTCTACGGCTACCAATCGATCAATGTGGATACGCAAAAGCAGACGCCCCATTCCCTACTCCATTGGATGCGCCGCATGATCGCCATTCGCAAGCGGCACAAGGTGTTCGGTCGAGGCACGCTCGAATTTCTGACCCCGTCGAACGAAAAGATTCTGGCTTATCTGCGGACCTATGAAGGGGAGACGGTGCTGCTTGTCCATAATTTGGCGGAGTCGGCGCAGGCGGTGGAGCTGAATCTGGCGCGGTTCAAGGGCATCGTTCCGATCGAGTTGTTCGGCGATTCCCGATTTCCGCAGATCGTGGACCATCCCTACGTGCTCAGTCTCGGTCCGTACGGTTCCTATTGGCTCAGCCTGCCGGCGGTGCGAGCCTGGGACAGTACCTATAATCTCGAATGGAGCGCGATTTGACATCAGCGGACCAGAATAGGCCGGCGAAGGAAGACAGCGCCATGACCACCGCGCTCGATGACTATCGGGAAGTGTCGCCGAAAGGAACGGTCGACTTCCTGTATCGGCTGAGCGACCTGGTCAAGGGGCGAAGCGTCGCGCATGTGAGTGCGGTCCGGTATGGCGGAGGGGCGGCGGAGCTCTTGCGGCGCTTGGTGCCGATGATGACCGCGTTGGGCGTCGAGACCCGTTGGGAGGTCATTGCGGGGACGCAGGAGTTTTTTACGGTCGTGAAGCGGCTCACCGACGCCTTGCAAGGACGAGACGAGAAGATCACCGAGGACATGTACCAGACCTTTCGGGAGATCAATGAGCGGAACGCCAAGGCGCTGAATCTGGAAGCGGACATGGTCATGATCCACGATCATCAACCGGCCGGGATGGTTGAATATCGGACGCGAGGGACTTGGCTGTGGCGCTGCCACCTGGATTTGTCTCAGCCGCAACGGCGCGCCTGGACGTTTTTGCGACGGTATGCTCTAAAATACGATGCGGCTATTTTTTCATTGTCCGGCTTTGCGCAACGGCTGCCGATCCCGAAGTTTCTCGTGTATCCCTCGATCGATCCGCTGAGTCCGAAGAATCGGGAAATGAACAGATCCGAAATTAATCAGATCGTGGATCGGCTGGGCATCCCGCGAACCAAACCGGTCATCCTGCAGGTGGCAAAGTTCGAGCGGTTCAAGGATCCGCTCGGCGCCATTCTGGCATATCGCATTGTGAAGAAGCACCACGATTGCCGATTGGTGCTTGCGGGGTCCGGGGTCATGCACGACACGGAGGGCGAAGCGGTGCTGGCCGAAGCACGCGAGGCGGCGGCACGGGATCCTGATATTCATCTGGTGCAATTGCCGCCGGAAGCCGATCTGGAAATCAATGCGCTGCAACGGACTGCTACAATCGTGCTCCAGAAGTCGCTTAAAGAAGGGTTCGGCGTGACGGTCTCGGAAGCGATGTGGAAAGGGAAACCGGTAGTCGGAGGCAACGCTGAAGGGATCGCGGCGCAAATCATCGACGAAGTGACGGGATATGTCGTCCATTCCGCGGAAGGGGCCGGATTCCGCCTGCGTCATTTATTGAATAATCCTGGCTTGATCACCCGCATGGGAGCAGTGGGGCGGGAACATGTACGCCGGAATTTCCTCATCACCCGACAATTGAGCGATTTCCTTACATTACTGAAGATCATGTCGCCGCAGTAACGAAGAAGTGCTGAGCGTTGAGTTCTGAGTGCTGAGGCGTGAAGGCGCCCAATCAGCGTTTCACGGTTATACCGATGACCGACCCGTCAGTCATACAGGAACCAGCCGAGGACCTCTCCAACCAGGCCGTGACTGCCGATGTCGTCGTGGGCCTGTTGACCTTGAACAACGCCGGGACGATCGAGCAGGTGGTCAAGGGTATCATCGAAGGGCTGCAGCGATTCTTCTCCGACGCCTCGGTGATGATCGTGAATTACGACGGCGGGTCCCAAGACGGGACGCCGGAGATCGTCGAACGGCTTGCCGCAGGGCAAGTCGCCATCCGCATCGTTCCCGGTGCGGTGGGACATTATGCAAGCCTTGGGACGGATTCCGGTCTCTTGGGACGGAGTGACGATGTCCGCCGTCTGTGTGAGACGGCGCAATCTCTTCAAGCAAAAGTGTGCCTCATCATCGAGGGCAATCTGCGCTCGTTGTCTCCCCAGTGGATTGAGCTGCTGGGACGTCCTGTCTATCACGACGGCATGGATTTCGTCGTTCCGCTGTTCCGGCGGCACCGGTATGAAGGAACGTTGGTGAACAATCTACTCTACCCGTTGATGCGCGCGCTGTACGGAAAGCGGCTGCGATATCCCAGCGGCGGCGGCTACGGTCTTTCCGGTCGCCTCGCGCGGGAATTGATCAAGAACCCATTCTGGTCACAGGATGCGGCCCGCATCAGCTTCGACGGATGGATGACGACCGTCGCGCTCGCCGAGGGCTATCAAGTGTGTCATGCGTTTCTCGGTGTCAAGGAGCAGGATTCCAAATTGGGGACCGCCGATCTGGCCCATGTGCTGGCGGCTGCCGTTGGGGCGGTCTTTCATTCGATGGAGAATTACGAGCCGGCCTGGGAACGCACCCATGAGTCAATCGATGTGCCGCTGTATGGGGCGGTCGAATATGCGCCGCTCACCGGTCCGGTCAACATCGCCCGCATGGTCAGTGGAGTGCGGCAGGGGGTGCGCGATCTGTTGCCGCTGTGGGAAGTCATCCTCTCGCCGGAGACCCTAGGCCAAATCCTCACGCTTGGAATCCAGGAGTCCGACGAATTTCATTTTCCCGAGAATCTCTGGGTGCAGGTCGTCTACGAATTTGCGCTGGCTTATCATGATCAAGTGCTGCACCGGGAACACTTGCTGAAATCGCTGACACCCTTGTATCTCGGGCAAACCGCCTCATTTGTCCTTGACACGCAGCGCGGCGGCACCGAGCAGGTGGAGGCGGCCGTAGAGTCGCTCTGCCGGCGGTTCGAGGCGATGAAGCCTTATCTTACGGATCGATGGAGGTGGCGGGATGAGTGATCTCTGGCGTGACACAATGATAGCAGGATTTCGTGACGCCGTGATGCAGATCCTGTTGGTATTGCCGAGATTGCTGGCGCTCATCACGTTTCTTTTGGTCGGATTGACCATGGCTTGGCTCGTCAGAGCGCTGACGGTGCGCGTGCTCACGGCCTTTCGGTTCGATCGTCTCTGCGAGCGGTTCGGGCTCAATCAGCCGCTGGCTCAAGCCGGCATCAAACAACCGGCGTCGGTCGTCCTGAGTCGCGTCTTGTTCTGGACGGTGTTTCTGCTCTTCGCGTTCATGGGCGTGGACGCGGTGAATCTGCCGGCCACGGCCAATCTCATCAGTCAGATCGTGGGCTTTCTGCCGAATGTGCTTGCGGCGGCGTTAGTATTACTGCTTGGCGTACTGTCCGCAAATTTCTTCACGGAGGCGGCGCTGATCGCCGCGGTGAATGCGCAACTGCAAGAGGCGCGCATCGTGGCGAGCCTGGTTCGATGGGGGATTCTATTATTCACGTTTGCCATGGTGCTGACCCAGCTAGGCATCGCCAAAGAGATCGTCATCTCGGCGTTTTCTATTACGTTCGGCGGCGTCGTCTTCTCGCTCGCCCTTGGCGTGGGTCTCGGAATCCGGCATCTGATGCGTGAGGCCATCGAGCGGCGCCTGGGAAGGGGAAAAGAAAAGGAAAAAGAAGAGAAGATCGACGAACTGACGCATCTGTAGGTCCGCGACGCGAAGAATAATGAGCGTCACGTTTGTGGACGGGCGCGAGGCCGTGAACGCCCAGTGTCTTTAAGATACGAGCTATGGGAATGAAACAACCAAAGGAAAAAACCGACCGTCCGGTGGCTGCTGCACCGGAGAAGCCGCTGCCCAAAGCGCGTCCGTCGAGCAACGGCAGCAGTCTGGATGTCGATGGCCGCCGCCGTGTCGTGATCGAGGGGGTCCGGCCGGAAATTGACGGTGGGCGGTTCCCGATCAAGCGGGTGCTCGGGCAGTCGGTGGTGGTGGAGGCGGACGTCTTCACCGACGGTCATGACGAGATCACCGGCATGATCCGGTACCGGCATGAACGAGAACAGCAGTGGACCGATGTGCCGTTGGTCTTCGTGGAGAACGATCGGTGGCGCGCCTCTTTCGAGGTCCTGGAACAAGGGCTCTATTGCTACACTGTGATCGGATGGATCGATCACTTTCGGTCTTGGCAGCGGGATATGCGCAAACGCGTCGCCGCCGATCAAGATGTGACGGTGAATCTCCTAATCGGACGGGATTTGATCCAAGCGGCCGCGCTTCGCGCAGCCGGGGTGGATGCAGAGCGGCTCAACGCGATCGCGACAGCGATGGAACATGGCGAGCAGCGTGAACAGACGCTGAAGACTGTTCTGGAACAAGAACTGGCTGATCTCATGGCACGGCACGCAGACCATCCGTGGCCGACCACCTATGACAAGGAATTGGCGGTCATCGTGGATCGAGTTAGGGCTGGATTCGGCGCCTGGTACGAGGCATTTCCGCGTTCGTGCGCGACGGAGCCCGGTCGCCATGGGACTTTTCAAGATTGCGAAGCTCACCTTCCCTACATTGCCGGAATGGGCTTTGATGTCTTGTATCTCCCTCCGATTCATCCCATCGGCTGGACATTCAGAAAGGGCAAGAATAATGATCCGGTTGGAAATCCTGATTCGGTGGGAAGTCCATGGGCCATTGGGGCTGCTGAGGGAGGCCACCAGGCGATTCACTCAGATCTCGGTACGCCCGAGGATTTCAGGCGACTGGTCGGTAAGGCGCAAGAGCAGGGCTTGGAGATCGCGCTCGATCTGGCCTTTCAATGTTCACCCGATCATCCCTACGTCAAGCAGCATCCTGAATGGTTCGTGCAACGACCGGACGGAACCATTCAATATGCGGAAAATCCCCCGAAGAAGTATCAGGACATCTATCCGCTGAATTTCGAAAGCGACCGGTGGGATGACTTATGGCGGGAATTGAAGGATGTCGTGGTTCACTGGATCGATGAAGGTGTCCGGATTTTTCGGGTCGATAATCCTCACACCAAACCGTTTGCATTCTGGCAGTGGCTGATCGCGGAGGTAAAACGCGATCAGCCTGATGTGTTGTTTCTCGCGGAGGCATTCACGCGGCCGAAAGTCATGTACCGCCTGGCGAAGCTCGGCTTCACCCAGTCGTACACCTATTTCGCGTGGCGGCAGACCAAATCGGAATTGACCCAGTATTTCACGGAATTGACCAAGACGGATGTGCGGGAGTTTTTCCGCTCGAATCTGTGGCCCAACACCCCGGATATTCTGACCGAGCAATTGCAGCATGGTGGTCGTGCGTCGTTCGTGTCCCGGTTTGTTTTAGCCGCCACTCTGGGAGCCAATTACGGTATCTATGGTCCGGCGTTTGAGCTGATGGAATCACGGGCACAAAGGTCCGGCAGCGAGGAATATCTTGATTCAGAGAAGTATGAAATTCGCGCATGGGATCGAGATCGAGTCGACAGCCTCAGAGAGTTGATCTGCCGCGTCAATCGCATCCGCCGCGAGAATGCCGCCTTTCATCATGATGAGAATCTGGTGTTTCATCCTGTGGATAACGAAGAATTGATTGCGTACAGCAAGCGTTCAGTCGATGGAGAAAATGTGACGCTGACGGTGGTGAACCTTAGTCCTCACTATGTCCATTCCGGGTGGGTGCAGCTTGATCTCCATGCACTCGGACTACAAACGGGCAGCCCCTACCAGATGGTGGATTTGCTCACCGAGGCCTGCTACACCTGGGAGGGACCACGGAACTATCTGAAGCTCGATCCGCACTCGATGCCGGCACATATATTTCTCATCAGGCGCAATCTCACGAACCGAACATGACTTCGATTACTTCATGTAGAAAGACGAGCGCTGACAGCGGATAGCTGATGGTCGATGGCACGAGCAAAGAGCTGAGAGCATCGACTCTTCATTTCATGATGCTGACCGTCAAAGACAATTGGGAACGGCTGTTCGAACGGGATGCCGTCGGCGCGCTTGAAGCGCTGCTGCCGCCGGTCCTCTCGTCCGCTAGATGGTATGGAGGCAAGGCAAGAACGATTGCGGCGGTTCGCATCAAAGAGGCGATTCCTCTTCTAACAGACGCCCATTCCATGGTCATGGTCTTCATCGACGTCTCCTATGAAGACAGCGGTCATAATCTCTATACGATGGTGCTCACCGTTTCGGTGGGCGAACAGGCATTGCAGATGCAGCAAGCCCATCCGGAGGCGGTGTTGGCAGAGCTGACCATCGTCGGCCAAAACGGAGATCAGGACGGATTGCTGCACGATGCCCTGTGGGATCATGACTCTGCCCAGGCATTGCTGCAGGCGGTTCGGCAGGAGGAGAGATTTCAAGGCGAGGGGGGAGTGCTCCACGCCTCCTCCACTCACGCCTTCTCACAGGCCATTTTAGAAGCGGCATCGGTGGAATCGTCCGTCATGCAGGGAGAGCAGAGCAATACCTCCGTGCGGTTCGGTCGGCGCGCGATGCTGAAGCTCTATCGACGTTTCGAAGCGGGAATCAATCCCGATCTGGAGATCGGCAGAGTCTTAACGGCGCGCGGATATGTTCACAGTCCTACAGTGCTTGGTTCATTGGAATATACAAGACCCAACCAACAGCCGGGTACGGTTGCGATTGTGCATCGGTTCGTCGAGAATCAAGGCGATGCCTGGCGATACACACTGAGCGAATTGGAAGCAGAACTGGTGGACAACTCAAGCTCGATCATGCGTGCAAGCAACGCTTATCCCGATGCTGCGGCTCTGCTCGGACGGCGGACGGCCGAATTACACCTCGCCTTGGCACAGGATACCGAGGATCCGGCGTTTGCGCCGGAGCCCTGCACGGCGGGCTATTGGCAATCGTTGCGTGATCGAATGACACGCTCTGTCGAAGGCTCGCTGGTATTGCTCAGTCGACGGCTTCAGGATGTTCATGAACCGAACCGGCGACTGGCGACCCTCGTGCTCGAATCGAAAGCTGTATTGCTGTCTCGGCTGGAGGCTCCGGCCAAGCGGAATCCTCAGGCGGTCAGAATTCGATGCCACGGTGATTTTCATTTGGGCCAGGTCTTGTATACGGGTCGGGATTTCGTAATTATTGATTTTGAGGGCGAGCCGGCCAGGCCGTTGGCGGAGCGGCGCGCAAAACATGTTCCGATCGTCGATGTGGCGGGGATGGTCCGATCATTCCACTATGCCGCTTGTGCGGTGCTTGATCGGGTGGGAAGTCGGCCTGGCATCGACGAGCGGCGATCTGAACTGGAACAATGGACGAGGCAATGGTATCGGTCAGCGGCGGATGCATTTGTATCCGGTTATACCGAGACAACGGGCAAGGTTCCATTCCTCCCGGAACAGGCCGATGACCGCGACATGCTTCTGGATGCATATTTGATCGAAAAGGCCTGCTATGAATTGAGTTATGAACTGAACAACCGGCCTTCGTGGGCAGGAATTCCACTGAGCGGACTACATCAGCTCGCACAACCTACATGAATTCTGACTTGTCGATTGGTGCGGATCGGTATCAGATCTTCACCATGATTCGGGTTTCAGAATTCGGAACTATGGAGTGAACGGATGACACAGGAAGCGATGATGACTGTGGATGAACCGACGAGGTTGACGCGCGACGATCTGTATCTGTTTAACGAAGGGTCATTGGTCAATCTCCATGAGAAACTGGGATCGCATCCGGGCTGCGTGAACGGACAGGATGGAACATTCTTCGCGGTCTGGGCCCCGAATGCCGAGCGGGTATCCGTGATCGGCTCGTTTAACGACTGGAAACAGGATGCGCATTATCTGCGCCCTCGCGGGAGCAGCGGAATTTGGGAAGGGTTCATTCCCGGCATTGGAGTCGGTACTCCATATAAGTATCACATCCGTTCGCGCTTCAACGGGTATCGCGTGGATAAGACGGACCCGCTGTCGTTTTTCAACGAGATTCCTCCGAAGACCGCCTCGATCGTCTGGGACTTGGCCTACGAGTGGAACGATGCGGATTGGATGAAGCAACGGCGGGACAGGAATGCGCTGACGGCGCCGTTGGCGATCTACGAAATGCATGTCGGGTCATGGAGACGGGTGGCCATGGAAGGCCATCGGTCTCTCAGCTATCGCGAGATGGCCGTACCGCTGGCCGAGTATGTCAGACAGATGGGCTTTACCCACGTGGAGTTTCTTCCACTGATGGACCATCCCTTCTTCGGTTCATGGGGTTACCAAACCACCGGGTATTTCGCGCCGTCCGGCAACTACGGCAGCCCTCAAGATCTCATGTACTTGATCGATATTCTGCACCAGCACGGCATCGGGGTCATCCTGGACTGGGTGCCGTCGCATTTTCCCACCGACGCGCATGGACTGGGCTACTTCGATGGGACACACCTGTATGAGCATGCACACCCGAAGCAGGGCTTTCATCCGGAATGGAAGACCTTCATCTTCAACTACGGTCGCAATGAGGTGCGCAGCTTCTTGATCAGCAGCGCGCTGTTCTGGCTCGAGAAGTATCATATCGACGGACTACGGGTCGATGCGGTCGCGTCGATGCTGTATCTGGATTATGCGCGCAAGGAAGGTGAATGGATTCCGAACCAGTACGGTGGGCGAGAGAACCTGGATGCGGTCGCCTTTCTACGGCGATTCAACGAGGAAGTCTATACGCGGTATCCGGACGTGCAAACCACGGCGGAGGAATCCACCTCCTGGCCGGCGGTCTCGCGTCCGGGCTACGTCGGGGGGCTGGGCTTCGGCCTGAAGTGGGATATGGGCTGGATGCATGACACCTTGACATATATGCAGACCGATCCGATCTACCGGCATTATCACCATCAGAATCTTACGTTTCGCATGCTCTATGCGTTTCACGAGAATTTCGTCTTGCCGCTGTCTCATGACGAAGTGGTGTACGGAAAGCGCTCGCTGCTCGAAAAGATGCCGGGAGACGACTGGCAGAAGTTCGCCAATCTTCGGGTCTTGTTCGGGTACATGTACGCGCAGGCGGCCAAAAAGCTGCTCTTCATGGGTGGAGAAATTGCCCAGCGCACGGAATGGGCGCATGACGGCCAATTGGAATGGGAGCAACTCCAACATGCAAGCCATCTGGGTATTCAACGATGGGTCGCGGATCTCAACCGCGTCTATCGGAGCGAACTGGCCCTGCACGAGGACGATTTGACTCCCCATGGATTCGAGTGGATCGATTGCAATGACGCGGAGTCGAGTGTCATCAGCCTGATGCGCAAGGGCCACACGACGCAGGATCTGGTCGTGGTGGTGTGCAATTTCACGCCGGTTCCGCGGCTGAATTATCGGGTAGGGGTTCCACGGGGGGGATACTGGCAGGAAATTCTCAATAGTGATTCTGCCTGGTATGGAGGCGGCGACTGGGGCAATGGAGGCGGCGTCGAGGCCGCACCGGTGCCACTGCATGCGCGGTCCCATTCGTTGACGGTGACCGTTCCCGCCCTGGCGGCGGTGTTTTTTAAGAGCCAGGGTTAGTCTTATACATGAGCCAGCGATGAAGCGGGTGAAGCAGAAACCCTATACGATTACAAGACCTTCCATTTCGTGCTCGACTCCTCAAGACACTGCTCTTCGGTGTGCATAGAACAAGGCTGACCTCATTCCCTGTGGTACGCCACCACCTTTCGTTGACAGCCTGCGGCCTGTAGACCTATAGTGAAACGGGTTCCAACCTAGGTGGGGTTGTCATAGCCCTTATCAAAGTCAAATCGCGCTACCAAGTGATACTTCCACCACAAGTTCGGTCTAAGGCGGGCGTGGCAGGCGGAGATCTCTTCGAGGCCAAGGTCGAGGGGCGAACAATTACCTTAATTCCAAAGCGCTTGATCGACCAGGAACTGAAGTTGGCCCTCAACGATGTCAAACGGGGCCGCATGAAGGGGCCATTTCCTACTGCGCAGGCGACCATCCGTGCCCTCCGCCGTCGGACTGCATGACGGCGTCCTTCACTCTACATTTTCGCAAACAATACCGGTGGTTGTCCTCGGAGCGCCAAGCCAAGTTCGACAAGCAGTTGACTTTCCTCCTGTCCAATTTGCGTCATCCTTCGCTGCGGGCAAAGAAGTTCGATGAAAACCCTATATGATTGCAAGACCCACCATCTCGTACTCGACTCCTCAGACTCTGTTCGCCGGTATGCACAGAACAAGACGTGACCTCAATCCCTATTCTTGGTACCTGCCCAAGGGCACGGACCTGTCTTGCTATACCTAACGTGAGTTGAACGCCATTGCCCATCGGCTGAACACGCGCCCACGAAAATGTCTCGACTTTGCCACGCCCCTGGAAGTCTATGCGCACCTGCGCCATCATCACCCGTTGCACTTGGAACTTGAAACCGCCCTCAATTAATGAGTCCTGACCCTAGCAACCGAAAGTCTTGCGTAGCGTCGCCACCGAGATGTGGGGCCATCCAAGATTAACGAATGTCGGGGCCGTAGGCGGGGTGGTCTGAGCCGGGTTCAGAAGATGAAATATCGGAAAATCCAGGAGCACAAATTGAGCATACTGGAGTTGCAAGACGAAATGTCCGGTCTTGGGATTTGTAGCCCGCTCAATCCAGAAAGTGGCATAGACCAGCGCGGTTTCGGCATTCTGCACAGACTCTTGGTTTCCACCAACGTTTACCTGGGAGCCGGCCAGGAATTGAACTTGACATTCCCCGTAGCTCGCTACGGGGTTGGCCTCTCCTTCCGAGAAGTCTTCGGAATTGAGTTCTGTGATACCCCGCAGCTTGCTGCGGGGAGCTTCATTGAAGGAAATAATGAAAAGTTATATTGAGAGCTTCCGCTCCTAAGCACTGGCGTACCTCTGAAAGGTGACGCGATGCCTGATACCAGGATGGCATTGCCATGCGGGATTGTTCCCATCCGAAAAACGAGCTGTTGTGACTTCGGCACACTTTCTGAGGGGAAGGTCGTATCGGGTTGTGTTACCCACATGCCCGGCTCGATATGGAGTGCTCCATCGTGGCCGGCATCATTGATCTTCTGAAGATATGTCAGACCAAATAGCTTAATGTCGTCCTGGCCAAAACCTCGGTTGGGAACAGGAGAACTAATCGGATTGAACTCCAAAGTCTCATGCGTGTGATTCAATTGCAGGTAAAGATCAGTCTTATCGTGGAAATCCGGACGTGCGATAAGGTTGAAGCCGTGCCCTTTCCAGGTTCCAGCGAGCTCGGCAAGCAGACCGAGTCCTAACGTAATGTCCGAGGACGCAAATCGCCCTGACGGTACCCTGGTAGCCATAATAACCCTCCTCTTTCTGGTGTGTTAAAATTTAAAACTCAGGATTTCATCTTTCGGACATTGGCCAACTCAGTCTGATTACAACGAACGCTACGCTCAGCTGGCTCTGGTGTCCTGATCTCATCACAAGGCGGCCTTTCGGACCTCATTGAGGCAGGTCCTCCGAACGGAAACCATGACCAGGCTGCTTCAACTTCTACCTACACTGTCCGAGAAATCAGTTACAGGCTCGTACAATTAAAAGCTACTGTGGAAATTACTGTATGTCAGTAGCAAATCTACTGATTTTTAATCTCGACAGGGACTCCGTACCGTACTATGCGCAATTCAGTTAAGTCCTTTTTCCTCCGTAAAGTCGGTCATGGCGTCACTCATTCCGGCTGTGCTGCTTAGGCCACCTGCCGCTGCATCGGGTAGAAAGAGTTCCAATGGGGTCGCAAAATCCTGAATTGGGGGCACATCTTGTTCTGTGCGTGTCAATACGTACAGGAAGACGACGAACGCACAGAGCAAGATCTTGTATCTTCATTGAGGGGTTTTGCATCATGGCACTACGGGAACGGGGCAGATCGCAAAGATCTGGGTCTGGAAGCAAGAAGACCGTGGGTCAGCTCGGGTCGTCCCG
>Ga0134128_10007932_pt1 | contig 12786 bp, 11 predicted proteins | sample KB31754_FD_96462 | JGI IMG/M metagenome (GOLD analysis project Ga0134128, IMG submission 96462) | Terrestrial soil microbial communities with excess Nitrogen fertilizer from Kellogg Biological Station, Michigan, USA - KB3-175-4 | ecosystem: Environmental > Terrestrial > Soil > Unclassified ...
GCCGCCAAGGGCCGGGAGGTTCTTGCGGGACTGAAAGCTGACGCGCGACGCAAGGTGACAGAGCCGTCGCCTGCCGACCTTGCGACGCTACACAAAGTCTACGCCTCGGTGGTCGACGCCTGGGCTGCCGAGAGTCCGCACAACCGGGAGCTCCTCGCTTTGGCGAATGCGGAACTGGCCAAGCTGCGAAAGGAGACTCCGCGATGAAACCGTGCGTCCCAGGGCGAGCGATTGAACGTGCGGCGACCTGCTTCGCCGCACTCATTACGCTGCTGCTGCCGTCCCTGAGCCTCGCCGCTCCGGTGGAACTCAAGCTGGCATTCTTCACATCCGAGCAGAGCGACACCTTCCGCTTCGGGGTCAAGCCGTTCGTCGATGCCGTCAACGCCGAGGGGCAGGGCCTTGTCAGCATCAAAGTCTATCCGGACGGAAAGCTCGGCAAGAACGTGGCCGAGCAGGCGCAGATGGTGCTGACCGGGGTTGCCGATATCGCCTGGGTGGTGCCCGGGCAGACGCCGTATCGATTTCCCGACAACGAGGTGCTGGAGATGCCCGGCCTCTTTCGCGACGTGCGGGAAGGCTCGCTTGTGTACACACGTCTTGTGGCGTCCGGCGCCCTCCGCGGTTACGACAGCTTCTTTGTCATCGGCGCCTTTGCGAGCGCACCGAGCATCATCCACAGCCGCAAGCCGATCAGATCGATCGCCGATTTCAGGGGACTCAAAATACGCACTAATAATACAATGGAAGCGGAGACGCTCGGGAGATTCGGCGCCATTCCGACGGTGATGCCTGCGTCGATGCTGGCGGACGCCTTGGCCAAAGGCACTGTCGACGCGGCCGTCGTCAGTCCCACGGGCCTATTCCAGTTTGGCGCGGCCGGCTCCGCCAAAAACCATTTTCTGCTCGCCATCGGAACAGCGCCGCTGCTCGTCGTCATGAACCGGCAACGCTTCGAGCAATTGCCCGACTCGGTAAAGGCATTGATCCGCAAATACAGCGGCGATCAGGCTGCGACGACATGGAACAAGTTTTTCGGGGCCAGCGAACGGGCCTCGCTCGATAAGATCAGATCGGATCCCACTCGCACGGCCGTCGAGCCATCGCCCGCCGACCGGAAAACCGCACAAGATATCTACGCGGCGCTGCTTCAAGGCTGGGCGGCAAAAGCCCCGCGCAATGCCCGGATCCTCGCCGCAATCGAAGCCCAACTCGCGACCATTCGCTCTGAGAAACAGTGAAGGCGCCTCATGAATCCGCTCTCCAACATCACGCTACGGACGTCGGTCGGGCTGCTGTTGGCAATTCTCGCAACGCTGGTCGGCGGCACCTGGCTCACCGTGAAGGTGACGACGGACCATCTGCTCTACCGGAACGCTACCGAGACGGCGCGAAACTGGGCGCAGTACTTGGCCAGCAACGTGACCGATCTGGAACAGATCGCCGCCGGCGAAAAGCCATCGTCGGCCAGTATGCAGTTTTTCCGCGCGACCGCTCGCTCCGAGAATGTCTATCGCTATGTCATTTTCAACCGATACGGCTATTCGATACTCGTTTCTGATCGTGGCGCCGTAACCGCTGTAGAGGTCTCTGACCATAGCGCTATGGCGGCGCAGTCCCTCAAAAACATCGAGACAATTGTAGATGCCAGGGCGGGCACCTCGGCGGGCGAGCCGAAATATTTTGCCGAAGCATTCGTTCCGGTCATGCTCGGAGGCCGGCCAATCGCGGTCGTGGCCGCCTATGTCGACCAGGTCGACGCGCGCGACGATTTCTTCTCGAGCTCCTTGTTGGCCGCCGTATCTTTATGCGGCCTGACGACAATCGCATTCGGCCTTCCGGCCATCGCCTGGTACCGGCGGACGCGGGAGAAAGAGCAGGCCGACCGGCGCATCCACTTTCTGGCCCACCACGACACGCTGACGGGGCTCGCCAACCGCGCGCGTGTGATCGAGCGACTCGAAGCGGCCCTGGCCGTGCGTTCGTCGACCGGCGGCCAGGTGGCGCTGCATTTCATCGATATCGATCACTTCAAGCAGGTCAACGATACGCTCGGCCATGACGGCGGCGATTTCCTGCTCAGGGCGATCGGTGAACGCTTGCGCGCGATCGTTCGCGTCGAAGACATGGTGGCCCGGCTCGGAGGCGACGAATTCGTCGTCATTCAGACAAATGTCGCGGACAAGGCCCAGGCCGAAGCATTCGCGCATCGCATCATCGATGTCTTGAGCACCGTCAGCTTTTTTAGGGAGCAGGAAATCCGGTCGACGTTCACCATTGGCGTCGCCCTGGCGCCGGGTGACGGCAATACGGCGGAACGGCTGCTCAAGAGCGCGGACCTGGCGCTGTATGCGGGCAAGGCGGCTGGCCGCAATTGCATCCGCTTCTTCGAGCCCGAAATGGACGCGATGCTGCAGAGGCGCATCGCGCTGGAAAAGCTGATGCGCGAAGCGGTGGCGCACGACGGCTTCGTTCTTCACTACCAGCCGGTGTTCGAGATGGACAAAAAGATTCTGGTGGGCTTCGAAGCGCTTGTCCGCCTGCCGGCGCCGGACGGCACGCTGATGCCGCCGGATGTGTTTATCCCGCTTGCCGAGGAAATGCGGCTCATCGACAAGATCGGAGCGTGGGTGCTGCATGAGGCCTGTCGGGTGGCCAAGACCTGGCCGGGGCAGTTGACGGTGGCCGTGAACCTCTCGCCGGCGCAATTCGACTCCGGGATGATCGAAGCCGAGGTCGCCGACGCCTTGCGGGAATCCGGGCTTGCGCCGCGTCGCCTCGAATTGGAGATCACGGAAAGGATCCTGCTCGATAATACCGAGGCCGTTATCGGCACGCTGGGGCGCCTGAAACAGATGGGCGTGTCGATCGTTATGGATGATTTCGGCACCGGCTACTCGAGCTTGAGTTACCTTTGGAAATTCCCGTTCGACAAGATCAAGATCGATCGCAGTTTCATGGAGAGCTTCGAAAGGTCGGGTCGCGACGTCGAAACGGTGGTCAGAACCATTATCGCGCTCGGCCGCGAGATGAAGATGCGCGTGACGGTGGAGGGTGTCGAAACGGCGAGCCAGGTCGACTTTCTCTACGACGCCCAAGCCGATCAGGTGCAGGGATTCTATTTCGGCCGACCGGTGCCGGCGAAGGCAGTAAGCGCTGATCTGCTGGCGCGGTTCCTCAACTCGGCGGATGCGCCGGAAGCTCAAGACGCGCCCGGGACGCCAGCCGGTAGTAACGCCTAGAGCGGCGTTTCCGGAGGCAATGCGACCGACGTGGCTTGAAATCGCCGCGATTTCGACCGAAAACGGCGCGGTCATGCCTCGCCCCCCGATCACCGCAGCGTTGGCGCGGCGGCTTTTGCCGCTGATGGCGCTCGTCGTCTCCTGCCTGATGGTCGGGGCGGCGCTCGCCCAGGGCGCCGGCAATGGCGGATTGCTCAATGCCGCGCCCTCGGCCGGCATGATTTCGCCGAACGGCGCCGACGTCTTCGGCCCCGGTGGCGTGCTCGGCTCGCCCGGCCAATCGCTGATCATGCCCAACGGCTCGCCGGCAACCCCGATGGTGCCCGCCGGGCAGGTGGCGCTGGCGCTCGCCGCCCGCTTCGGCAAGGACGCACCGCCAATCGCCGGCGGACTCGAATGGCGTATCTATGCGGCCCGCCCCGACGCGCAGGGCAATTTTCGGTTGGTGCGCGAGGACAAGGCGCCGGCGCCGACCATGGTGCTGCCGGCGGGCAACTACATCGTCCACGTCGACTTCGGGCTCGCTACGGCGGTCAAGCCGGTGGTGCTGCGCGGACCGACGATCCACGAGATGTTCGACCTTCCGGCCGGCGCCCTGCGCATGGAAGGCCGCGTTGGCAACGCCCGCATCCCGCCGGGCCAGATTTCCTTCGAGGTCTACAAGGGCAGCCAGTTCGAGCCGGGCGATCGCCGGCCGATCGCCGAGCACGTGCCCACCGACGGCGTGCTCGTCGTGCCCGAGGGCACCTATTACATCGTCTCGAACTACGGCGACGCCAATTCGGTGGTGCGCTCCGACATCCGCGTCCAGGCCGGCAAGCTCACCGACGTCACCGTCAATCATCGCGCCGCGGCGATCACGCTCAAGCTCGTCACCGAGAAGGGCGGCGAGGCGCTCGCCAACACTGCCTGGTCGGTGCTGACGCCGGGCGGCGACGTGATCAAGGAGTCGATCGGCGCTTTCCCGCGCGTGATCCTCGCCGAAGGCGAATACCGCGCCATCGCCCGCAACGAGGGCAAGGTCTACGAGCGCGAATTCAAGGTCGTCGCCGGCGTCGACGGCGACGTCGAGGTGATGGCGCAGTGACGGACGCCATCGACGCCTTCAGCCGCATCGACCCGAAGCGTGCCGCGCTGCTGCTCGACGTCGACGGCACTTTGATCGACATCGGACCGTCGCCGTTCGAGGTCGACGTGCCGGACGAGCTGCGCGCGGCGCTGGCGCAGCTCATCGACCTCACCGACGGCGCGCTGGCGCTGGTGAGCGGCCGGCCGATCCGCGATCTCGACACTTTGTTCGCGCCGCTGAAGCTGCCGGCCGTCGGCGGCCACGGCGCCGAGACGCGCTTGCACCGCGACGAGACGCCACGGCGCATCGCCGATCTGCCGGCAAGCCTGCGTGAGTATCTGATCTCCGCCGTCATGCCCGATCCGCGCCTCGCTTACGAGGACAAGGGCTATTCGGTGGCGCTGCACTTCCGCAAGGCGCCGGAGCACGAGGCTCATCTGCGCTCGCATGTCGACAAGGGGCTGGCGATCTACCCGAAAGAGCAAGTCGAGGTACTGCCCGGCAAGGCGATGCTCGAGGTCAAGCGGCCCGGCGTCACGAAGGGCGCGGCGGTGCGCGACTTGATGACGAAAGCGCCGTTCGGCGGACGCAAGCCGGTCTTCATCGGCGACGACGTCACCGACGAGTCGGTCTTCGCGGTGATGCCGGAGCTCGGCGGCGAGAGCTTCTCCGTCGGCCGGTCATTCGCGGGCGTCCCGCACATTTTTGCCGAGCCGGCGGACGTCCGCCGCGCGCTGGCGCGGCTCGCCGGCGTCTGACGCGGCCCACCGGCTCGTCGGCAGCCTGCCGCTCGCATTGAAGCCCGCGATGATCTCCTTGCCGGTCGGCGGATTGTAGCTGGCGATCTGCGGATCGTCCGTGAGCGGTCCCGCGGTCCAGTTCTCGCCGGGAAGCGGCGTGACGACGACGTTGTTCAGCAAGCCCAAATGAAAGTCCGGATCGAAATAACGCATCGTCCGGTCGCTGAGGTCGATGATGCGGCCCGGCGCCAGCGGGCCGACATCGTTGACCCTGACGATCGCTTTCATGTCGCCGCATTCGACCAGCGCAAAGGTCGGCCGGTAGTTGCGGCCGAAGCGAATGCCGCCGAACCGGTCGCGCAGATCGGTGCGGATGGCCGCCGTCCAGGTATCGGGATCATAGAATTCGCCCGACGCCGTCTCGAAACCCTCCGGCTGGTTCAGTGCGGCGAAGGGATCGTAGGTCGAGGCGATGCCGAAGATGCCGTCCTCGATCGTCAGCATGTCGTAATGTGCGAGTTTCGCCGGCATCGATTCGAGCGGACCGGCAAAACCCTGCCGGGCCGGCAACAGAATCAGTGCGGCGAGTGTAAGCAGAAGCAGCCGGAAGACGTTCTGTCTTTGCACGCTGGCCCCCGAACGAAATTGTCGTTCGAGGGCGATTCAATCGATCACCGATAAAGTCGACGTAAAATGCCGAAGTACAAAATCCGACCGATTTTTAAGTAAAAGGCCGTCGCTTCAGCCAGCAATCCGTAACGTGTCGTCGTCGCTCATGCGGCGGCCTTGTCGTGATCGGGGCAGGGGTGCACCTCGACCGTGACATGGCTCAGGCCACGCAGATGCGCGATGCGGCGCTTGTAGACGGCCGGATCCTGCGGCCGGTCGCTGACCACCGAGACGATCGCGGCGTGATGGCCGGGGCCGAGCCGCCAGACATGCAGGTCGGCGATGCGGTCGCCCTTGATCTCCAGGTGGCGGCGGATGCGGGCGTCGAGGCCGTTGAGCGGCACGCGGTCGAGCAGCACCGCGGCGGCGTCGCGGATCAGCGTCGCCGACCAACTCAGGATGACGCCGGCGCCGACGATGCCGATGATCGGGTCGGCCGCCGACCAGCCGAACATCCAGCCGACGCCCAGGCTCGCGATCGCCAGCACCGAGGTGGCGGCGTCGGCCAGCACGTGCATGTAGGCCGCGCGCAGGTTCAGGTCGCGGTGGTGGTGTTGGTCGCCGTCGTGCGCGTGGTCATGATCGTGGTCGTGGTGATCGTGCTCATGGTGAGCGTGGCCATGCCCGTGATGATGGTGGTCGTGACTGTCGCTGAGCAGCCAGGCCGACACGACATTGACGACGAGACCGACGGCGGCGATGGCCATCGCCTGGCCATAGGCGATGGCGACCGGATGGAGGAGCCGCAGCGCGCTCTCATAGGCGATGAGGACGGCGATGATGGCCAGCACCACCGCGCTCGTGAAGCCGGCGAGTTCGCCGACCTTGCCGGTGCCGAAGGCGTAGCGCGGATCGTGCGCGCGGCGGCGCGCGTAAAGATAGGCCCAGCCGGCGACGCCGAGCGCCGCGGCATGCGTCGACATGTGCCAGCCATCGGCGGTGAGCGCCATCGAGCCGAACAGCGAGCCGCCGACGATCTCGGCGACCATCATCGCCGCGGTAATCGCCACCACGGCCCAGGTGCGCGCCTCGTTACGGGCGTGGTGCTGGCCGAGAAACACGTGCTCGTGTCTCCAGCGATCGAGATCCTGGCTGTGCATGGCGATTCCTCAATGCGGTGCCATTCTACGTAAATCATGCGGCATCGCGAGTCTACGTAGGATCAGTGCGTTGAACTTAAACGCGTTTCGCGCGTTGTTCCTTCCGGGATCATTTGCCGCACACCGGTTCGGCCGCGATTTGTTATTCAACGACTGCGTCTGACCACAAGGAGACGATAATTGCCGAGGCTCGTGGTCGTATCCAATCGCGTCGGCATTCCGGATGGCGGTACGCGTGCCGGCGGTCTTGAGGTTGCCATACGGCCGGCGCTGAAGCGGCGCGGCGGCGTCTGGTTCGGCTGGAGCGGCAAGATCACCGACGAGGAGCCCGGGAAGGCCAGGACGACTCTGGTCGAGAATGTCTCGTACGTGACAGTCGACATGCTCCGCGACGATCACGAGGAGTTCTATAACGGCTTCGCCAACCGCGTGCTGTGGCCGATCCTGCACTACCGGCTCGACCTCGCGGAATTCAGCCGCCGCGATCTCGGCGGCTATTTCCGCGTCAACGAATATTTCGCCCGCAATCTGGAGAATCTGCTGCGGCCCGACGATGTGGTCTGGGTGCACGATTATCACCTCATCCCGCTGGCCAGGGCGCTGCGCGATCGCGGGCACAAGAACAAGATCGGTTTTTTCATCCACATCCCGTGCCCGCCGCCGGAGATACTCACCGCGTTGCCCAACCATGAGCGGTTGATTCCGGCGCTCGGCGCTTACGACGTGATCGGACTGCAGACCGAGACCGACGCCGGCAATATCTGCCGCTATTTCGAGAGCGAATGCCACGTGCGGCGAGTGGAGGACGGGGCGTTCGATTTCGACGGCCGCCATGTGCGCGTCGGCGTGTTTCCTGTCGGCGTCGAGACCGAAGCCCTGGCGCGGCTCGCACGGCGCGCGATCGAAACCGCCTTCGTCCGCGAGGTGCTCGACAGTCTCTCCGGCCGCGCCATGATCATCGGCGTCGACCGCCTCGACTATTCGAAGGGCATTCCGGAGCGGCTCAACGCCTTCGAGTCCTTCCTGACCCACTTTCCCGACTGGCGCGGCAAGGTGACCTATCTGCAGATCACGCCGCGCAGCCGCACCGGCATTCCCGAATACGCCGACATCGGTCGCGTTGTCGGCGAGACGGCCGGCCGCATCAACGGAAAGTTTGGCGAGGCGTCGTGGACGCCGCTGCGCTACATCAACAAGGCGCACAGCCGCACCGCGCTCGCAGGCCTCTACCGCGCCGCGCGTGTCGGCCTGGTGACGCCGCTGCGCGACGGCATGAATCTGGTCGCCAAGGAATATGTGGCGGCGCAGAACGCGGACGATCCCGGCGTGCTCATCCTGTCGCGTTTCGCCGGCGCCGCGCAGGAATGCGTGGCGGCGCTGCTGGTCAATCCTTTCGATCCGGAGGCGGTCGGCGCGGCGATCAACCGCGCGCTGGGAATGCCGCTTGCCGAGCGGCGCGAGCGGCACGCGCATAACTTCCGTGTTCTGGTGAAGAACGACCTGACGCACTGGGCCGAGCGATTTCTATCGGCGCTGGAAGGGCGGCCGGCACCGGCACCCGTCCAGTACGTACCGCGCGTCGCCAGCGGGCATTGAAGCGGCTATTGATTTAAGTCACGGCGGCCGCGCGACGGCTGCGGCATGAAGGCATGGCCATATCGCCGAGGATCAGCCCGATGTCCCGCTTTATCACCGCGGCCATTGCCGTTGCCGCCGTTGCCATGCTGAGCGGTCCCGCCCGCGCGGCCGACGCCGAGCAGGGTGGGGTGCTCGCCAAGCGCTGGTGCGCCGCCTGCCACGTCGTTGCCGCCGATCAGGTGCGCGGCTCAACGCAGGCGCCGCCGTTCTCCGAAATCGCCAGGAAGCCGGGCTTCGATGCGGGCCAACTGGCGCTTTATCTGCTGCTGCCGCATCCGCGCATGCCGGACATGAACATATCGCGCGCCGAGGCGGCGGATCTCGCCGCCTATATCGCCGCGCAGCACTGACCCGCTTACTTGCGCGCCGGGGCGCGGTCGGCTTTTGCCGCCGGCATCGGCGGCAGGCAACTGAGCGAGCCGATCGTATTGGCGCCATATTGCACGAAGCCGGTCGGCGTCGGCGGCGTATGCGCCGCAGTGATCGGCAGGTAGATGTAGCACACGACACCGTCGATCGGATCGCGCCAGCGCTGGATGACCGTATCCTGCAGCGGCCCGGCGAACTGGCGCTCGAGCTTCATGCGCGGCAGCCCGGCCCACTCGCCGCCATTCTGCGCCTGCGCGGCGAAGGAGGCGGACAGTGCGGCGCCCGCAACGAAAGTCGTCAGCAGAATTTTGCGTTTCATTGTCACCATGCCATTTGTAAGCCGACCCGGCCACCGACCTGGTTGCGGTCGACGCCATAACCGATCGCCCCTGCCGCCACGAGATTGTCGGTGAGCCGCAGCGCGCTCTGCACCGCGAAGGCGTTCTGACCGGCGAACGTGCCGTAGTTGACGCCGAGCGCGTAATGTTTGTGCTCGGGCAGGCTGCCGCCGCCCATCGCCATGGCCATGGCGACGCCGGAATTGGCGTCGTCGATGCGATGGTTGGCGTCGTTGATCTGGTTCTGCAGGCCGTTGATCTGGCCTTGCAGGCCGGCTGCGATGCTCGCCGTGGCGGTTTGCAATTGCGTGAGATTGACCGCATCGGTGCCGTCCACCGCCGCCGCCACATTGGTGACGCGCCGCTCGTTGCCGGCGGAGCCGACCGACACCGTGTTCGACGCGGTCGCGATCGAGCCCTGGCCGATGGCGACCGAATTCGTCGCGCCCGCCTGCACCGTGGCGCCCTGGCCGATGGCGGTGGAATTGGCGGCGGCGGCGCTGCTGTTCTGGCCGAGGGCGACCGATTGCGTGCCGCCGGCGCTGGCGCCGTCGCCGATGGCGGTGTTGCCGGCGGCGCCGACGCTGGCGTTGTTGCCATAGACCGACGCGTTGGTGAAGTTGTTGTCGGTCGCGCCGGGCCCGATCACCACCGAATTCGCGGCCGACACCGAGTTGGTGCCGATGGCGATGGCGTTGGTGCCGCTGGCATTGCTGTTCTGACCGATGGCGATATCGCTGGCGTCGGCGGCGGAGGCGTTGGTGCCGAGCGCGAGCGCGTTGCTGCCGGAGGCCGTTGTACCGGCTCCCACGGCGGCGGAGTTGCTGCCGGTTGCCGACGCCGCGGTGCCGCTGCTGTTGACTTGAACATAGGTCGAGCTGCCGCCGCTCAGCCCAGCAAGCGTGTTGCTCAGGCTCGTCAACGTGCTGTCGACCGCGCTGAAGGCGCTCGCGACATTTGTATAAGCCGTGCCCTGGATGGTGTAGCTCGGCGCGGTGAGCTGACCGGTCCCATCTAGCACCGCGCCGAAGGCGCTCGCGATGCGCTGGTTGGCGGTGTAGAGCTCGCCCGCCGTGGCGGCGTCGGTCGAGCCCGAGGCAATCGTGCCGTCGGCGACGTTGACGATCTTGCGCTCGCCGCCCACCTTGCCGACCGACACCACATTGGCGACGTTCGCCACCGAATTCGAGCCAATGGCGACCGAATTGCTGCCGCTGGCGCCGACCTGAGCGCCATTGCCGATCGCGATGCCGTTGGCTGCGGCGGCGTTGACAAAAGCGCCGTGACCGGCACCTGACGATGAGGCGCCGCCGATAGCGATCGAATTGGTGCCGTTGGCCTGGGTATTGGCGCCGGTCGCAATGCTGTAATTGCCGACGGCGACGCTGGAGTTGCCATAGGCGGAGCTGCTTGATCCGCTGGCCGTGCTGTTATTCCCGAACGCTGAACTGCCCGCACCGGAGGCTGTCGCAAAAGCGCCGGCCGCAGAAGCTGAATTGCCTGTCGCGCTGGCGCCCGCACCGAGAGCTATGCCGTAAAGGGCATTCACATTGGCGCCGGCGCCTAAGGCAACCGCGCCGGAGGTCGCGCCCGAGCCGGCCTGTGCCCCGTTGCCGATGGCGATGCCGTTGACAGCCGCCGCATCGACATAGGCGGCGTTGCCGGCGCCGCTGGCGCTGTTGCCGCCGATGGCGATCGCGTTGGCGCCGTTCGCCTGCGTGTTTGTGCCGGTCGCGACGCTGTAGTCGCCCGCTCCCTGCGAGGATTTGCCAAGGGCGGTTGCCGCAGTGCCTGTGGCGTTACTGCCGACGCCGAACGCCGACGCGTTCGTGTTAGAAGCCGTGCTTGAGTAACCGAAGGCGCTGCTGAAATTGCCGGTGGCGGACACGCCGGCACCGACGGCCGTGGAAAACGTCCCGCTCGCCGTAGCGTTCGAGCCGAACGCCGAGGAGTTTCCGGCAGTCGCCGCCGCGTTCGTGCCGCAGGCTATGGTGCTGCCGGCCGTCGCCGTCGCGCCATCGCCGGTACCGGTCACAGTGCTGTCGCAGACGAACTGCGCCGCCGCCGGCTGCGCCGCCAGGCATGACGCGACCACCACCAAAAGCAGGGCGGCCGTGCGCAGCGATGGCAGGACGCACAGGGCCGCGCAGTTGCGCCGCCGGGAGTCGGGCACTGCGCGGCCCCTTTGACGCTGCTGCGGTTCGGTTAACAAAAAATGAGCCCCCTCAACCGTTTCGGACCCTAGAAGGGGACGTCTTGGGCGCAACTGTAGAAATTTGGGTACATCTCTGGTTTATGGTTCGCCTGTGAGCAGTCAGGCCTTCGCAGAACTCATGGTCGCGGCGCCGACGTCGCGGCAGGATGTGGCGCCGCCGGCCGCCGTTGCCGCTTTGCGCAACCAGGCCGGCTTTGCTGCTGCCATGCGGGCGTCGGCGGCGGGGTTGGTGAAGCTCTACCAGGGCAGCCATCTGCTCAACTGGCTGATGGACGACCGCGGCCGGCTGCTGTTCGGCTATTTCGCCCTCTATCTGCACGCGACGCGCGATCCGGCCGACCCGGCGTCGGGCTTGAACCCGACGCGCATGCGCATGCTGGCCTGCGATCTCGGCATCTGCAGCCCCGGCCGCGCGCTCGCCATGCTGTCGCTGATGCGCTTCGGCGGTTACCTGACGCCCGATCTCGATGTGGTCGACCGCCGCCAGCGCCGGCTGGTCGCCACCGACAAATTGATCGCTCTTCTGCGCGAGCGCTGGCGCGTCCACTTCGCGGCGATGGCGCCGCTCTTTGCCGACGGCGAGGCGATGCTGGCGGCGGTCGACGATCCGCAATTCACGCGCGGACTGATTATCGCCATGGTCGAGCGATTCCGCGAGGGCTTCCGCGTCACGACCCATGCGGAGGACATGGGTCTGTTCGGCGAACGCAACGCCGGCATCCTGATCTGCTCGTATCTGATCGCCGCCGGCGAGGCCGACGACACGGTGCCGCCGACGCGGCCGGTGCCGATCTCGATCGCGGCGCTGGCGCGCCGCTTCGCCGTGTCGCGACCGCATGTGCTCAAGCTCTTGCGCGACGCGGAAGCCGCCGGGCTCATCGCCCGCAGCGGCGACCGCGTCCTGTTCAAGCCGGCGCTGGCCGAAGGCGCACGCAATTTCTTCGCGACGATGTTTCTTTACTACGCCGGCTCCGCCCGCGAGGCGATGGCCGCGGCAAAGCCCGCGGGCAGGGCGGCGGGATAGGCTACTCCCTCGCCCGCTTCAAATCCGGGGGCAACGCTTCCTCGGCCAGCATCGTCAGCGCTTCGTCGAGCGGCAGCACCTGCTGCTTGTCGGAGCCGAGGCGGCGGATCGACACAGCCCGCGTCTCGGCTTCCTTCTTGCCGACCACCAGCATCACCGGGACCTTGGCGAGCGAGTGCTCGCGCACCTTGTAATTGATCTTCTCGTTGCGCAGGTCGCCGTCGACGCGCAGGCCGCGGCGCCGCGCCGCCGCGACGACCTCGGCGGCGTAAGCGTCGCCGTCCGACGTGATGGTGGCGACGATCGCCTGCTTCGGCGAAAGCCACAGCGGCAGGTGCCCGGCGTAATGCTCGAGCACGACGCCGAGGAAACGCTCCATCGA
>Ga0134128_10007934_pt1 | contig 12784 bp, 10 predicted proteins | sample KB31754_FD_96462 | JGI IMG/M metagenome (GOLD analysis project Ga0134128, IMG submission 96462) | Terrestrial soil microbial communities with excess Nitrogen fertilizer from Kellogg Biological Station, Michigan, USA - KB3-175-4 | ecosystem: Environmental > Terrestrial > Soil > Unclassified ...
ATGTTTACAAGTTATGTGGTGGAGCAGGATGCAGAGCCACTCCAGAAATCCTTTTACATGTGGTGGCACATCATCGTCACTGGCTTCTGGGCGCATCAGGGCCAGTTTGAAACTCCCGATCTTTCGCAACTCGATGCTGAGTCCACAGCTCTTCTGCAAGCCGTGTTTGAGACGCTGAAGCAAATTCTCTCAGTCTCTGATCCGCGAGTTCAGGGCTATGCCCTGCACGGGCTCGGCCACCTCCATCATCCAGGCGTTCGCGAACTGGTCCAGTATTATCTCGACAATAACAAGGACCGCTTTACTGAAGAGCACGTGCAGTGGATCGAGCAATGCCGCGATGGGATCGTGAGTTGATCTGATTAAAGCAAGCGCTCTTTTTAGAGTAAAATCCCCGGCATGATCTCTCGTCGTTCCCTGTTCAAAACGGCGGCGCTCGGCGCCGCTGCCGCGGCCACTGCAGGCTTCCCTTCTGACCTTCTGAGCTGGGCGGAGCCGCCGCGTGCGCCGCAGCCTGGCGGTCCCATCCTGCTCAACAGCAATGAAAACGCTTACGGGCCGTTCCCCGGCGTCGTGCGACTTCCGAATCCGTTTCAGAATGCGAATCGGTACCCCGACCGCAGCGTGGACCTGCTCAAACAAAAGCTGGCAAAAATGCACAATGTAGGGACAGATCAGGTGGTCCTCGGCTGCGGTTCCACGGAGATTCTTCGCATGGCGGCCACTGCCTTCACCGGCCCCGACCGGAAGCTCGTCATGGCAGCTCCGACGTTTGAGGCAATCGGCTACTATGCCGACGCCGTTAAAGCTCCGATTGTGCGGGTGCCGCTCAGTTCGGGAAGCTTTGCCCACAATGTTCCCGTGATGGCGGCTGAAGCGGCAAAAAGCGGAGGTTTGGTTTATATCTGCAATCCCAACAACCCTACCGCAAGCCTCACACCTCGCCGTACACTGGAAAATTTCCTCCGCGATCTCCCCAAAAATGTTTATGTCGTGATCGATGAGGCTTATCACGACTTTGTCCCCGTCTCGGCGGACTACATTTCTTTTCTGGCGACGCCGGTCAATGACGAACGCGTGATCGTGGCCCGCACCTTCTCCAAAATTTACGGCCTGGCAGGCCTGCGCCTCGGCTATGGCGTGACCTCGCCGCAAACCGCCAAGCTGCTCGCCCAGCAGAAACTCGACGACAGCGCCAATGAGTTTGCGCTCCGGTCCGCGCTCGCCTCCCTGAACGATACGGACGAACGCGAAATGGCCATCATGCGCAACGCCAACGACCGCGCCGTCTTTCTGCATGAAGCAAAATCGCGCAAACTACCGGCCATCCCTTCCTGGACGAACTTTGCCATGATGGATACTTTCCGGCCGGTCAAGTCCGTGATCGATTTCTTCAAGACGAATGGAATTCTCATCGGGCGCCCCTTCCCTCCCATGGACACATGGGCCCGTATTTCACTGGGAACACCGGATCAGATGAAGGCGTTCTGGGCCGTGTGGGACAAGATGCCGAAGAACGGCAGCAGTTAGCCATTAGCATCTAGCAATTAGCACTTAGCCGTTAGCTTGCTAACAGTTAACGTTAGGAGTGCTTGGTCAAAGTTGCTTAAGCAGGATCAGGAGAATGGCGGGCAGTAGGCGTCCGTCATTCGTGGCACGTCATCCTCAATATTCAGCGCACGCATCCTGAGCTGAAGCCGAGAGTCCCGGCGGTCGCGCCCCATGCACTGCTCTTGGCGAAGGCGAAGGATCTGCTGCGCTGCTGCCGAGCGCTAGCCGACATGAAAAATCTTAATTACTTGCAGGGCTGCTGAATCTCCGCTTCGATCAAATGCCGTGCCGGCAGGATTCAACCAGATGACGATCGCTGGTATAACCTGCTGTTCCGATGACCCGATGCCCCGATACTTCGATGGACGATCTCCCATTGATTGCTAGCTGCTCGTTTCGGACAACTAGGCCCATCTTTCTTCCATCCCTTTATCTGAGCGAGCACGCCGTTTTAGCAAATCCAGGAGAAATCGTATGCCAGTTCTTGAGCAGGCCACCAAGTGGGCCACCAACAAGATGCCCAAAGTCATCAATCCCACCGTCCACGCCATCATTGATTACGCAACCGCTGCTTCCTTTTTCAGCATGGCCGCCTTGTTTTGGAGACGCAACAAACGCGCTGCCATCAGTTGCCTTGTGTGCGGAGGAGCGGAAACTCTCACCGCCATCCTGACGGACTATCCTGGCGGCGTGACCGATGCCATCAGCTTTGAGACTCACGGCCGCATTGATTTCGGGATGTCTGGCATGATTTCCAGCATGCCCAACCTGCTGCGTTTTTCTGACGAAAACGAATCCACCTTCTTCCGTATGCAGGGCCTTGCCATGGCCGCTGTCACCGGCCTCACTGATTTCGCCGGCACCGGCGAACCGCATCAGCGCGAACTGTTGGACGAGAGAGCGGCGTAAGAACATCAGGTGATCAGGTGATCGGGAGATCGGGTGATCGCGGCAACGGAGCGATGGTTTCGCTCACCCGATCACCGGATCACCCGATTGCCGAGATTGCAAACCTCTTTCACGGACTAAACCCTCATTTCCACAGCTCGCTGATTTATACTGCGCTCATCCTGGAAAAGTGGGTGAGTCTATGTCGTTAACAGCAATGCGAGCGGTCGAACCGGGCGATGAAAAATCTGCGGGCGAGGATTTCCCCGCGCTGGAAGAAAAGATCTATAAAGCTATTGAGCTGCTGAAATCGGCGCGCGAAGCCAAAGCCGCCGCTGAACGCGACGCTAACCGCCTGCGCGACCAGCTTGAACAGCGCGAAGAAGAGCTGGAGGTGGTGCGCGCTGAGGTAATCTCTTTGCGCAAGGAGCGGGAAGAGGTGCGCGGACGCGTGGAAAAAATGCTCAAGCAAATTGACACACTGGTCGAGCAGGCCTGAGAACATTGTTCTGAGACTCAGCTCGTGAGGAGGCCAGCGCGTTGATTGCCCACAACATGACGTCCACAACCTTTGAACTCTATGGCTACCGCGTCACGCGGACGCTCGGAGTCGTTCGCGGAATCATTGTTCGTTCCCGCTCGGTGTTTGGGACCATTGGCGCAAGCCTGCAAACTCTCGTCGGTGGGAACATCAGCCTGCTGACGGAACTCTGTGAAAAAACCAGGAATGACTCCTTCGATCTCATGCTGCAGCACGCCGAACAACTTGGCGCCAATGCAGTTGTGGGTGTCCAGTATGACGCCACTGAGGTGATGCAGGGCGTCACTGAGGTGCTCGCCTATGGGACGGCGGTCGTAGTAGAACGCCAGTCTTGACGCTTCGCTCTTCCGTGAGGACAGGAGAATAATTTTCTTGACCCTGAGTAGCGGCAGACGATAATCATCTCAACAGAACTACCGTGAAGGAGAGCACCTTGGCATCTCAGACCGCAGCAGCAGCGCCAATCAAAGTTGAAATTTACGATCAGGTCTATAACCTTCGCGGCGTGGATACGGAGTACATCACTCGTCTGGCCGAGTTCGTCGATTCCAAGATGCGCACGGTGGCGGAGCAGACTTCCACTGTGGACTCCTTGCGTCTGGCGGTGCTTGCCGCACTCAATATCGCCGACGAATACCATATTCTCAAGAAGAAGTATGACCTGCTGGCCGGGGAATACAACCGCCGTGCCGGCGTTCTCTCCGGCGCCCTCGATGAGGTGCTGGAAAGCGAACGCAAAGTAGGGTAGCCAACCCTGCGATCTCCCTGCGCATTGCAGGAAAAGAGTATTCTTGTAGTAGGCACATGTGGGACTTTCTCAAAAGCCTGAAGACGCCGGAGTTGCGCCTGGCGTGGGCCGTCGCTATTTGCGCTGATGCGTTGCAGATTCTCGCCTTGCCCGTGTTCGCTGCGGGCGGGCTCTCACCCGCCGACGATGTCCTCGACCTGGTAGTGGCCGTGGTGCTCATCCGACTGCTCGGCTGGCATTGGGCCTTCCTTCCCACTCTGCTGGCTGAAGCCGTGCCCGGCATGGACTTGTTTCCCACCTGGACCACCGCCGTTTTCTTTGTCACTCGCCAGCTTTCGCGCAACAAAGAAGGCGAACCGGAGATCCTGCCTCCCGGGCCGGCACCCGCGCCACGAAACTAACACTGCTCGATTGGCACAAAATAATTTGCAGCACCCCCTTGACAAATCCTGCTAATCGATTAGCATGTGCTAGTGAGTTAGCACGCAGCCCCGGAACTTTCAAACATGACTAGTGAAAACCATCTTCAGCTCGGACGCCGGGAACGCCAGATCATGGACGTGATCTACAGGTTCGGCAAAGCTTCGGTTAGCGAGGTGCTCGCCGAATTGCCTGACCCTCCCAGCTACTCGGCCGTACGCGCCATGCTCGGCTTTTTGGAAGATAAAGGTTATCTTCGGCACGAACAAGAAGGCCTGAAGTACGTCTATATGCCTGTGGAGGACACGAGCCGGGTTCGCGCTTCAGCGCTGGACCATCTGGTAAAGACCTTTTTCGGCGGCTCTCCTGAGAGGGCCGTGGCCGCATTGCTGGAGATGTCCGATAGCAAACTCTCGCCGAAAGAAAAGCAGTACCTGAACCAGTTGATCAAGAAAGCGCAGCAGGAGGGCCGATAATGAACACGCTTGCCGCAATCTCCTCAATTCTCGTCGCTACAGCCGCCAAGGCGACCGTGGTCTTCTTGCTGGCCTGGTGCGCGGCTCTGCTGCTGAGAAGACTCTCTGCCGCTACAAGGCACATGCTGCTGGTGTTTGCCGCGGCCGCCGCGCTGCTTCTTCCCTTCTCTGCGTTCCTTCCTCAGTGGCATGTTCGCGGAGTTCCTGATCTGCTTCCACAATCTGCTCCTGCAGCAGCAGCGCCCGCTACCGTGCCGACAAGCCCGGCTGCGGAATCGGAGTCAGGTTCAGCGCCGCAGTCGCCGAATATTGCCGCACGACTTCAGGCGAGGCGGGTAGAGCCCGCGCGGCCAGCCCGCAGTAATTCCCGTGCCCAAACAGATCAATCGGTGGCCATTGTTCCCGCCGCTGAGCCGAACTCGGTTCAACCGCCAGTAACTCCCGCCGCACAGCCTCATCCCAAAGCTGTCTCCTGGCCGCTATTGCTCGGAATCGTGTGGATAGTGGGAACGGCAATTTTCCTGCTGCGCTCTATGGGCAGTCGTTCGCGAGTGCGCTGGCTGGTTCGTCGCGCATCGCTCCTTGCTGATTCAGGGTGGAATGCACAGGTGCGCGCCATCTCAGGCGCTATGGGCATCACGCGCCACGTGGGCCTTTTAGTAAGCGCCGATACCGCAATTCCCCTCACTACCGGCATTTTCTATCCCGTGGTTGTGCTGCCGCCTGAGCATTGCGAGTGGTCGCCAATCCGTCGTGAAGCGGTGCTGCGCCACGAGCTGGCACATATTAAGCGGCTGGATGCATTCACGCATTTGCTGGTTGATTTTGCCGCCGCGCTGTACTGGTGGAACCCGCTGGTCTGGCTCATAGCCCGTTCCATGCGCGCCTATCGCGAGCGCGCATGCGATGACACCGTGCTGGCGTCGGGGACAAAGGCCTCCGACTACGCACATGAGCTGCTGGATATAGTTTCCAGCCTGCACCAGCCGGAGTTGCGTTCCGCGCTGGCCATGGCTCGCCGTTCTCAGCTTGAGGGCCGCATTCTTGCTGTACTTGATCCCGCGTTGCGCCGTGGGTCGGTTTCGCGTACCACTGCGGGGCTGGTCGGCGGTTTAACTCTCGCCATTGTCCTTCCGCTTGCTGCCATGGGGCCGGCCCAGCAGGCGAGCACGCCAGGCAGCAATGTTCAAAAGCAATCTGCCGCCAAGCCCAGCCCGGCTTCCACTCCGGCCACTGCTGCCCCCGCTCCTGCATCCACAGTCACACAGCGCTCTGAAGATGATCAGGAGGCTGCAGACGCGCCTGAGCCTCCTGAAGCTCCTGAGGCGCCCGAAGTTCCCGCAGCTCCCGAAACACCCTCAGTTCCTGAAGTATCCGTCAATCAATCAGCACCCGCCGCTCCTGCAGCGCCTGCGGCCCCTGCTGCTCCCGCTGCGCCCTCTGCGCCGGCCGCTCCCGCTGCCCCTTCTGGTCCATCTGGAATGACTCTGGATGGATGCGGTCGCGTGCAGACGCACAACATCATGATCAACGATGACGATGGCCGCCGTACGTGGAAGGCATCGTGGTCTGGAGACAACTGTGATCTCAGCCTGCATGCGGAAGGTGACATCCGTTTCAACGCCGATTCGAATGCGATTGAGAGCATCTCGTCTGGCGGTTACTTTGAAGTCAACGAGCGCATGAACGATTCGCTCAAGCAGGTCCGTGTCACGCCCGGCGCTGCTGGCCTGCAATACGTTTACAAGATCAACGGGAGGGAACAGCCGTTTGACGCTGCAGCGCGCCAGTGGCTCGCAGGATTGCTCCTCGGGCTCGAACGCACCACCGGCTTCAACGCCGACGCGCGTGTGGCGCAGCTCCTGGCCAAAGGCGGTCCCACAGCGGTTCTGGACGAAATCAATAATTTGCAATCTGATTACGTGCGCAGCATTTATTTCCGCAAATTGCTTGAACAGCCCAAACTGCCTGCGCCTGTCATTCTGCGCGTTATCAACCAGTCATCGCAGCAGATCCATGGTGACTATGAGCTCGCCCGCGTTCTGATGATGGTGGGCGGGAAATACGAACTGCCGGACGAAACTTCGCGCACGGCCTTCCTGAGCGCTGCCGGAAAACTTAAGAGTGACTATGAGCACTCGCGCGTGCTGATCGAGCTGCTGAAGCGCCCGAACATTTCACCTGCGAACGTGGAGATGGGCTTGAACTCTGCGGCTACCATGAAGAGCGACTACGAAAAATCCCGCGTCGCCCTGGCCCTGATCGGCGAGAATTCCTTCAGCGCCAAGGACGTCCCCAACTACCTGAAACTCGTTTCTTCCATCCATTCTGATTACGAGAAGTCGCGCGACCTCATGGCAGTCTTGCAGCGTTATCAGCTCCCGCCTGCTGCGGTCAACCAGATCATGGATGCGGCAGCCAACATGAAGGCGGATTACGAGAAGTCGCGGCTGCTTACGTCTCTGAGCGAAAAAGGTAAGTTTGATGAATCGCAGATGACCAACTACCTGAAGGTCGTCGACTCCATGAAGGCTGATTACGAACGCTCCCGCAGTCTGATCGCGCTGATGGCGAACAACACGCTCAGCGCGGCTTCAGTGAACCGTGTCATGGAAAATGTGGCACACATGACTGCAGACTATGAAAAGTCCCGCGTGCTGCTCACGCTGATGGAAGGCAACAAGTTCAGCGAGGAGGATATGACCAACTTCCTCAACGTGGTGGACTCGATGAAGGCGGACTATGAGCGTTCGCGCTGCCTGACCACGTTGATCAGCCGCAACAAGCTGAGCGATACGAGCCTGGGCCGCGTAATTGATGCCGTTCCTCACATCGGCAATGATTACGAAAAGGCGCGCGTCCTCACCGGCGTGGCCCAGGCCTATCATCTTGAGGGGCCGCTCCGCGATCGCTACATCAAGGCTGCGGATTCTATCCACAGCGACTATGAGCGTGATCGCACTCTGGCCGCGGTGGTACACAGAGCTTCTCTGTAAAACTCCAGGGGCCGGGAGAAATCCGGGCCCCAACTTAATTTCTCGCGCCTACTGCCTTCGCTATGACGGAGCTCCGGAGCAAGCCTTTCTCTTAAGCTATTACTTTTGCTCCTGGCCATTTGATAAGCCCGCCAGTTCCTAATTCTGTTGCTTTTTGCTACACCCACCGGGTATTTTGTACACAATCAGCTCTGGATTACTTCCTGAAATCCTGCTCTTTTGCTAATCAGAGTTGGTATGCCAATTGCCCCTCTCGACGGCTGGCCTGCGAACAGGCAGGGACACGTGTCTATGAAGTTCAGCTTGATCTTCGGCATCTGGGCTGTCTTGCTGTTGCCGGCCGTGGCGCAGCAACCGGCCAATCAGCCAATTTCACAGATCGTCGCGCAAAGCCAGCAGGCTTTGAGCCGGGGCAAGCCGAAACTGGCGCTCCAACTGGTAACAGCAGGCTTGGCTTCCTATCCGGAAAATGACGAGTTGGAGCTTCAGTTGGCTCGTATCTTGGTGTACGAAAAACACGATGCGCAGGCGATCGCGAAGATTAATGCGGTACTACATCGAAGTCCCTCCAATCGCGAAGCCAGACTCGCTCTTGCCCAGGTTTACGGCTACCGCGATGACTACCGCAAATCTGACCCGATCTACCGTGAGCTGCTGCGGCAGGACCCGGGCGACGAAGCCGCCGCGCTTGGGCTCATCCACAATCTGGTGCTCGAAGGCAAACGACAGGAAGCGCGTTTGCAGCTCGATGCGGCTCTAAAGCAGAACCCTGACAGCCTGCTCCTGCAGGAGTACAACGATTTTCTTACTGCATCGGCCGCACCAGTGCAGGAGACGCGCACGTCGCATTATGGACGCATCCAAAGCGGCGAATCTTTCTTTTCTGACAGCTCCGGCAACCGTTCTCTGTATTCCTCGCAAGCCCTGAGTTATCAGATCACGCGCAACCTCTTCAGCCGCACCAGCGTGGATGAAACGGCTTTGTGGAAAACCGCCGTCCCTTACCGCACCGTAGTTTCAGGATGGGAAGATTTGCGCTGGCGCTTCAACCGCTATGTTGCAGCGCGCGCGTCCGGCGGCGCGGTGCGCTTTGCGGACTCGGTCAGCAACGCGCTCTATGCCGGTGATCTCGAAATCTATCCATTTAAAGGGGCATCTCTCAGCGGCGGTTATTCGCGTTTTCCCATTCTGCCCACGTTTGATGCAGCGAGTTTCGATCTGCTGTCGACGGGATGGCACGAACGAATTGAGTATAGCGCCAGAAATTTCTCTCTGAACGCTAACGGTTATTTGACGCATTATTCTGACGGCAACCGCTCCGAGCGCGAGTTCGGCGAAGCCATGCAGTGGTTCCCAATCGGCAAAGTATCCATTGGCGCCGGCTATGCTTTCCGCCATATCCATTTTCAACAGGAGCTGGACCACGGTTATTTCAGCCCTAACCAGTACTGGAGCCACCTGGGAGCGGGCGGCGTTCGCTTCAACATCGGCAAGTTCTACCACGGTGAATACCTGGGCTATCTAGGCGGAGAAAAGATCAATGCCGGCACATTCACCAACGCAGGTGAGCTGCTGTTGCGGAACGAGTTTTCTTACCGGCGCTGGAATTTCGAAGCCAACTACTCGCACTACCAACTGGTCCAGAGCACTGCGGCCTTCCGTTCGGATGTGGTCAGCGGTGTCGTGGGCTATCGTTTCTGATCGCAAAGGATGGAATGAAAATGTCTTCCGGCAAATCAAATTCGCGCTTCCGGATCCTGATCGTGGATGATGATGATTCGACGCGCAGTTTTCTTTCCTCAGTGCTTACCGCGGAAGGCTACCAGTGCCTCGCCGCCAACAACATTGGCGCAGCCGAGGCGCTCCTCAGACAGGAACCTGTCCAACTGGCATTCCTTGATCTCTACCTGGGCACTGCGAACGGACTGAATGTCCTCGACCTCATCAAGGTCCTGCAACCGCACTGCGCGTGCGTGATGATGACCGCCCATATGAGCGTGGAGACAGTTGCCAAATCCATGACTTCCGGCGCGGTCGAGTATCTGGCAAAGCCTCTCCTGATTGATGATCTTCTGGCCGTTGTGCGTAAAGTTCAGGCTACTCAAAAACCTGCCGAAGAGTCCGCAAGCAGCGAAGATGAAGGGCCGGAGACCTCAATCATCGGCCGCACTCCAAAAATGCTGGAGGTCTACCGCGCGGTCGCGCGCGTGGCGCCCACCGATGTCAGCGTGCTGATCCTCGGCGCCAGCGGTACAGGAAAAGAGCTGGTAGCACGAGCGATTCATGACCACTCGAGCCGGGCGAAGATGCCGTTTGTGCCGGTCAACTGCGGCGCGCTGCCGGAAAACATTCTGGAAAGCGAACTTTTTGGACACGAGAAAGGGGCATTCACGGGCGCTGATTCCAGCCGTCCGGGATTGTTTGAGGCCGCTCACGGCGGGACACTTTTCCTCGATGAAATCTCGGAAACAAAACCGAGCTTTCAGGTCAACCTATTGCGCGCGGTGCAGGAACAGCAGATCCGCCGCGTGGGTTCGCACAAGTACACGCCCGTGAATGTGCGCATTCTGGCGGCCAGCAATCGCGATCTGACCAAGATGATGGCGGCCGGCCAATTCCGTGAGGACCTGTATTACCGGCTCAGCGTGGTTGAAATCAAATTGCCTGGCCTGGAAGAACGCCGTGAAGACATACCACTGCTGGTGCAGCATTTCCTCAAACGCTCGAACCATAAAAATAAGCGCAGCGTGAAGATCACAGATGAAGCTGTACGCGTGCTTTCGGCTGCAACATGGCCCGGCAATGTGCGCGAGCTGGAGAATCTGGTCGAGCGTCTGGCCATCTTCTGCACGTCGGGTGAGATTGGTGCGTCCGATGTGGAGCACGAACGCCGCGCAGCGCACAGCAACGGCACTACGCCCGCTGTTGAGTTGAACGCCGCCCGGACTCTGGAGGACATGGAACGCCAGCACATCCTGCGCGTGCTCCAGGAAAATGCTGGCAACAAATCCAAAGCCGCCCGGGCTCTGGGTATAGAACGAAAGACCCTGTACCAGAAGGCGCGGCGTCTGGGCATTGATTTGCAAGTAGAACCCATGAAGCAGTGACTGACTTCAATGAGATGGTTCAGCAAAAGCCGGAACGCACAGGCGATGCCTTTGGGCCGTTGGGTGCGTCTCAACCTGTCACTGCTCGTACTCGTCCTGGCTTTCAGCATGACGTCGCCCGTGACCACTCTGAGCATGAAATTGAGCGACTTATATTTCCGCCTGCGGCCCGCGCAGGCACCCTCGTCCAAAGTTGCGCTGGTTCTGATCGACGACGCTGCTCTCAGCCGAGTTGGACGTTGGCCCTGGGCTCGGCACGAATTGGCGCGGCTGCTTCATGCCGTAACTGCACAGCAACCAAAAGCCATTGGCCTGGATATTCTGCTGCCTGAGCCGGAGGACCCGAGCGATGATGCTGATCTTGGAGCAGCCATCGCCGCCGCGCCCAACGTGGTGCTAGCAACCAAAATCTCCGGTTCTACCCAAGGCAGCATGTGGAGCGATCCGCTTCCGCTGTTCGGCAAAGCGGCAAAGGGCGTCGGACACGTGCAGGCCATTGTGGATGATGATGGCCTATGCCGCAGCATTCCCATCGAAGAACCAAGCGTCGATGGCCCGCGTCCTGCATTCGCGCTGAGATTGGCAGAACTCATCGATCCACAACTCACCAAATTGGAAACTCATGACGCTTCGAGTTCGGGTGTGGAACGGTCGGATTTGCGCCCCCTTGCCATTGATTACCGCCGTCCGATCGCCCCCGGGGAACCGCCGCCCTTTATCACCGTGTCCGCCGCTGATCTGCTCGCAGGCAAAGCCATCCCGCAACTGAAGAACAAAGTCGTGCTCATCGGTTTTGGCGCTGTGGACATGAGCGACCGCATGTTTACTCCGGTTACCGGGCAGTTGCCGATGCCGGGCGTCGAGGTAAACGCCAATGCGGTGGAAATGCTCCTGGACGGAACCGTCCCACAGCGACTCGGCCTGACGTGGCAGTTTCTGCTGCTGGTAGCAACGGGAGCACTCGCGCTCTGGCTGGTGGTTCGTTATCCGGGCACTTTTGGACTGCTGTTGCTGACGGCCTCCCTCGCCGCGGGCTACTTTGCCTGCTACCTCATTTTTGTTGACTGGCACCGGATTGTTTTCTATGGGCCTCTCCTGCTGGCCGGAATTTTTGCGGCGCCCATCGCACAACTTGAGAACCTGCTGCTGGTGAATCGCGAAATCACCGCCCGATTGCAACAGCTTCGGCAGACCATCCGGCCCGATCTCCTCAAAAACGAGCAATCCGTCACGGCAGGCGCCTCCCGCAAACCCTCGCGCCTCCACTGGAAACTTGCGGCGCTCAGCGAATTGCAGGCCGAACTCTCTTCGCTCTATGCCTTTCAACACACGCTGCTTGAAAGCATGCGGGAAGGCCTGGCCGTCTACGGAGAAGATGGAAAACTTCGATTCGGCAATCCCACCTGGAAGCAGTTCTGTGACAAGCAGTCTTCCTCCCCCGATAATCTCTCGGCGCTCACGCAACTGAACTCCGCCTGGCCTGAACTGGCCGCAGTGGCGCAGACCGGGGGATCGTGGGTGGAAACGGAGCTGCCGCTGGGTGATGAATTGTGGCATCTCTACGCGGTTCCCCTTCCCTGGACATCATTCGCGCAGGATGGGGCGGTCATGTTAATCGCGGAAGATATCACCGCGCGCAGGCAGCGCGACCAGGCCCGCTCGGAAGCGCTGAGCTTTGTCACACATGAGCTACGCACGCCGCTGATCGCCATTCAGGGATTTTCGGAACTGCTGATACGTTATCCCAACTCGCCCGCCAGCGGTGATGCTCCTGCCACCATTTTCCGCGAGACGAACCGCCTCGTGGCCATGATCAATACTTATCTTGAAGTTCTGCGCCTGGATGCGGGAGCGCGTCCTTTGCGCATGACCAGCGCCAGCGTGCGTTCTATGGCAGATCACGTGGAGAAAGTGGTACGCCCCCTCGCCGCGGCTGCTCATATCACCGTCTCTGTACAGATCGATTGCCCGGATGGAGACGAGCACGTCGTATGCGATGAGACGCTGATTTCCGGCGCGCTGCTTAACCTCGTCAGCAATGCCATCAAGTACGGCCA
>Ga0134128_10007935_pt1 | contig 12784 bp, 12 predicted proteins | sample KB31754_FD_96462 | JGI IMG/M metagenome (GOLD analysis project Ga0134128, IMG submission 96462) | Terrestrial soil microbial communities with excess Nitrogen fertilizer from Kellogg Biological Station, Michigan, USA - KB3-175-4 | ecosystem: Environmental > Terrestrial > Soil > Unclassified ...
ATTCTCGCCGGCGCGCGCGGAGTGATCTCGGTGACCGCCAACGTCGCGCCGGGCGCCATGGCGGCCATGGTGGCTGCGGCCATGCGCGGTGATCGGGAGTCCGCGGCGCGCCTGGATGCGCCGCTCACAACGCTGCATCGGGATCTTTTTCTCGAGGCGAATCCGATACCGGTCAAGTGGGCGCTGGCACAGGCCGGCAGGATCGAGCGCGGCATCCGCCTGCCGCTGACGGAGCTGTCCGAGGCACATCAGCCGGCGGTGCTCGCGGCGCTGCGGCAAGCGACTGCGCTCCAGTAGATTTGAAGAGGGGTCCCCAATGAAGTCCAGAGCCGGATTGGCTCTTTCCGCCGCCGTGCTGCTTGCGCTGGGCGGCTGCAAAACGATGCACCGCATCGCCCACGGCGAGAGCTGCAACAAGCCGCAGCCCTACATGCGGGCGGCCAGTATCCCGCCGCTCACGATTCCGCAAGGGCTCGATGCGCCCGACACCAGTCACGCGCTCGATGTCCCGACGCTCAATGAGCCTGCTCCGCCGCGACGTGGCGCGAACGACCCCTGCCTCGACGCGCCTCCCTCCTTCAACGTGCCGCAGCCGAACGCGAGGCCGGGAGCCTGAGTCCCAAGCGCCCGCCGGGCCCGCCGGCCCGGGGCGTAGTATCATGCGCGCCTGCGCGCGACCCTGCCGCCATGGACCGGCGAGTGCGACGCGCTGAATTGTCCTGATGCGGAGAGGTGGCCGAGCGGTCGAAGGCGCTGGACTGGAATTCCAGTAAACTCTTCACGGGGTTTCGTGGGTTCGAATCCCACCCTCTCCGCCACGTCGAACGCGCCGTGCGCGCGGGGAATTTTGCAGCCATCGTCGAAACGGCGTTGATCGCGCGTGCCCCGCTTGCATCTCAAGCGATTGGGTCGCCGGCGCAAGCCCCCATCGGGCTGCTCGCCAGCGTCTCGCCCAGTGCGTCCCGGTTGCGACGTATCGTCAGCTCATCGGCCATGCGTAAGGTCGTGCGCTTGTTGAGCTCATAGAATCCAGTTACGACGGCACATAAGGCGATCAGAATTCCCGTAATCACCGTAGAGCAGACCTTGAATCCACTGACGGTCATGGGCGCGTAAGGGTTGCTGGCGTTGTATCGAAAGAAGCCGGTCATCACCCAGAGAAACCCGGAGGAGCCACAGGCAAGGCCGAACTTAAGCGCAACGCCTATGATGGCAAACGTCACCCCATCGAGCCGGCGCCCGACGGTCCATTCCATATAGTCTGTCACGTCCGCGTACATGACCCATAGCAGAGGCACGGTAGGAGCGTAACAGGCCGCAATAACTGCAGTTACGGCAACCATGCCCCAGGCGTCACCAGGACGTAGCGCATAGAAAAAAATCGTTGCGACCGCAGCAAGACCGAAGCCCGCAACCGCCACGGCCTTTCTACCGAATTTCCGGGAAAGGGCGGGCGAGACAAGCAGCACCACGATGGTCACCACGGTGTTGAGCACATTGATAATACTGTTGAATACGTCCGCGATGTTGGAGGATATGCCCGCGGCGTCGCCGCGAACGATGTAGCCCAACGTGGTCAAAGTCCGGACCAATATCGTCGACGGGTGGCGGTGTGCTGGCAGCGTCAGGCCGAGGTTCTGCAAAAGCCGATACATGCCGGGTTCGGCGGCATAGTAGTGATAGTAGTCGTACAGGGCCGAGCCGCGAAAAGAGAGGAGGCCGAATTGCAGCAAAGTGAGCACCAGCAACACCGCCCAAGGTCTGCACTTCAACAGAGTTGCAATGTCGAGTCTGATGCTCGCCGCCTGGCGAGAGGGCGTCCGTACGCGTTCCCGCGTCGTGGAAAACGTGAAAAGAAATAGAACCACGCATATGGCTGCCCACAGCCCCATGGTTACTTGCCATCCATATTGGCGGTCGTGGCCGACCGAAAATTTGGCCACCAGAGGCAGCGTCAGGCCGCCGACGATGAACTGTGCGATATTCACCGAGATGAAGCGCCACGCATTGAGCTTGGCTCTCTCGTGTACATCCGAAGTCATCACGCTTCCGAGCGCAGCGTACGGCATGTTGTTCATGGAGTACACCGACATGAGCAGCGCGTTGGTAACGATTGCGTAGCAAATCCGCATCGTCATGCTGACTTCCGGTGTCGTATACGTGAGCACCATCAGAACTGCCAGGGGACCGGCACTCGCTAGAATCCACGGCCTGAACTTGCCCCAGCGAGTGCGCGTGCGGTCAGCTAGATAGCCGACCACCGGGTCGACAAGGGCGTCCAAGCCGCGCGCTATCAATAGGACGGCGGCGGCAGCGGAGGCTGAAATGCCGAAGACATCCGTGTAGAAGCTGGGCTGGAACAGCACCATCGACATGAACACGAAATTGGCGGCTGCGTCGCCGCAGCTGTAACCGATCTTCTCGAGCGGGGATAGCCTGGGCGTGCCAGCGATGGCAGGTCGGGAGGTTACAACTGCTGCATGCGTGTTCATCTATCGCTCGCTGGCTAGACGTTGATCTTCTGTGCGAATGCCACTCAGGTCAATGAGGTTCCTGCGACTTTGTACGCGGCGCGAAGCTTTGTCCAAGTCCTTCCAAGAATTGGGCGAGTGGTTGCGGCCAATCAGACAGGGAATTGGCTTCAAAATGCAGCCGGCAGTGCATCATCCAGGTAACTCTGGTCAACCATTTGGTCGGGCGCCAGAAGGCTCTCTCCAGTGGCGCACGTTTTGAGCGAAGCCGAGTCGCTCTAACAGACATATTGCGGCGTATGTCGCATCCACTTCCCACCGCCGAAGGCCATGATTCGCCGCATCCGGTCTGGCGTGATGATTGTTGTGCCACCCCTCACCGAATGTCAGTAGCGCAACCAGTACGTTGTTTCGAGACTGATCTCGGGTCGAGAAATTCCTGTATCCCCAAAGATGGCATGCCGAATTGACGAGCCAAGTAGCGTGATGAAGCAATCCCAGGCGAACAGCGCCGGCCCAATAGAGCGCCAGCAAAACTCTGTGGGGTTCGAAGGCGGACAAAGCGGCCACGGGAATGAAGAGTCCAAGGAGTATCAGGGCGTGGTAATGCCGGTCAATCCTTCTTACCGCCTCATCAGAGCGCAGGTCTCGCGTGAGCCGCGGAGAAAATCGCGCCTGTTGAAGCATCCAGCCGAAATGTGAATAGAGGATGCTACCTATCGTGCACCGGTTGCCCGAGCCCCAAGGGGTATGTGGGTCAGCCGTTCCGTCTGGATCAGCATGATGAGCGCGATGATACGCCACCCAAAATGTCGGAGGTCCCTGCATGGCCATGGCTGCCGCGCAGAGGATCGCGGTACGCGCTTTTTCGGAAAGATGTGCTGAGCGATGAGATAGAACTCGGTGGTATCCGATGGTGACACCCAGGCCTGTGATGGTGTACATCGCAATCGTCGACCAGAGCTCGCCAAGGGAGATCCCCCAATGCCGGTACACTACGGGTGCAAATAGCAGGGCGGATGACGGCACCGCCATGGACACGTAACCAATGAGTGAACGAGAGAGCGAACGTAAGGAGTTCACAGTCGTCCCGAGCCCCAGCATTCTTCTGCCCTTCGTCCGGGCCAGGCGCGGATGAAACTCCTGAAAGCATCAAGACAGTCCCATTTCGACATATGAGGCAGGAGGCCAGTTGCTCTCAGGAGAGAAGTTCGATAACTGCTTGCGGAAGGGGTGGGAGATAGGACTCCCACGCCTTGCCTAAATCGGGCAGCGGAAAGTCCGGCAGCAGGCGCGTGACTTCGTCGCGGAACGCCATGCCCATTCGCCCCATGCTTTCTATCGCTGCGGCCACGACATTTCGCGATGAAGCGCGGATTGCGTCTGCATCAAGGTGTTCGCTCGCCTCTATGAGGCGACCGGCGAGTTCTGGATCATCGATCTCGACCAAACGCGCTTGATCGTCGGCCAGGAGATTGCGAATTCGCTCATCCATCGCGATGCCGATGGATGGAACAGCGCTCGGCATGGCACCAACCAAGGCATGGAATCGGGCACTCAGTAGTAATCGACTGAGGCGTAGCACAGCGACGATTCCCGCGGCGGAATGACGATAGCCAAGAAGGATCGGTACCCGGCTCCCCAGACGCTCTGCCAAATCGTTGCAGGCGCATTCATCTGCTCGGTCCATGGCGATCAATACAGGTGTCATCTGGCGGGAGAGTGCAATGTGGCGAATTGCCGTACTGAGCTGGTCCAGATAGTGTTTGTATTTACGCTGCGCGTCCGGCGACGAAGTATGAAAAAGGAACCGCAAGCCGTAAAACAGGTCCTTGTGCCGTCCGGTACGCTGCATCTGGTAAGCCATGCGAGGCTCCGGTCGAACAGGCCACCAAAATGGATTGTTTGGACAGACGACAAGCAATGAATCGTGGCCGTTCCATCCGAGCGTACGAAGCAGAGAGAGGCCGTATTCGCGCGAGGCCGCCTCGAAAGTCCACGCGGTGTCGGCCCCGGCCCCGACACGGAGCCGCAGGCGTTCCGCGGAGCGCAGAGACTGTTGGTTGCGGCAGAGAATCAGTGCTCCGTTGAGATTCTCGGCTACAAACGATTCCAGTGTGGCATCCATTCTGCCGACTTCCGCACCGTATCCGACGGACAGCTTTCCAGCCATGGCAGCGCTACCAAGTGCGCTCGCCATCAGCGCCGACAATGCGTTGGAAAATGTGGACTTGAACATCGAGCCTTCGCACGCGACGACTCCATGATGACTGGCGATGTCGTTCGCGAGAGATTCGGCTATATCGGCTCCAAGGTCACGACGGCCGACCTCGAGCATAAGGTCGCAGGGCCAGTGTTCGCCAGTGGCGAGAACGTTCAGATCGACCTGATTGACACCGAGCAACAATCGCAATTGACGCACGATCTCACCTGATCGCATATCCGCGCCAACGTTGCCTATACCGACTGCACCTACGAGGAGCAAGGAGAGGGGGTTTCCGGGACTCCACGTCGCGACAGGTGACGACGCCTGGATCGTTCCCGGTTTCAATTGCCTCAGCATGGTCTGCTCGACGTCGATTGACGTCAGGAGCGACAGAAATCGGGAGCTCACGGCGAGCGTCATGGATCCGCCAGCAGGTAGGTGATGGATGTGGTCATGTGCGCGGCGACCGCCGCGTGTCGGAGCTCGTTCAGCTCCGGATTTGCACGACGCGACGCCTGGGAAGTTTGCGTCGATCCTCATGCCAGCGCCCGGAGTTGGCCAAGGCCACGACCTGCCGCACCATCATGGTGATGAAGTCTGTCGGTACGCTTTGCTCGAAGTCGTCATTTTGATCGTAGGCCGGTTGCGCGCTCTCGAGGAGTATACGGTCCTGCTCGGCGATCTTGGGTTCTTTGTCGACCCACTTGACGGAATGTGGACCCTTCGCACCACGCATCAGCCACTCCATTCGACAGGTGTTCGCGCTGGTCGGGATGATGTGATTCAATACAAAGAAATCAAGCTTCATGAAGCGTTGGTGGATACACACACGGGTGGGGGGATCCGGCGTGACGAGAAGGTTGTAGTCAGAGGGAATTGGATCCTGAAGAGAATCGACGGTAGGAATGAACACCACCATGCCGCTGTCTGTTGCGCGGACCTCGTAGCTATAGTCCTTCGGGTCGGTCATCCGCGAAGCAAAATAGACGGGGTGTGTCCCTACGTGCGCAAATGGAGGATGCACGGGGTCGCATTGATTCTCGATCAGCATGGTAGCGCTGCATGCCATCGGCGTGGATCCTTGCATCCATCGGTATTGATCGAAGTCTTCGATGAGGGGCGGATCTGAAGGCGGTTCCTTCCTTGCGTTCCCCATCCATACCCAGAGGTAGCTGTCCTGCTCGACGCACGGAAATGCGGGAACACCAAGGGCCCGCGGAACAGCCGATCCATCCGGCAAGGATGGAATCTTGACGCAGGAACCCGTCCCATCGTATTGCCAGCCGTGGTAGACACATGCGATATTTCCGTCGGTGACCTTGCCCAGCGAAAGCTTGACGCCGCGATGACAGCAGCGATCGAGCAAGGCGCATGGTTTGCCACCACCGTCTCGGAAGACTACGAGATCCTGGTCCAATATGCGGGCGGCACGCGGACGGTCGGTCAATTGTGATGCTGCGCAAGCTACATACCAACTGTCTCGGAGCATTGTCATCCCCTTCATCATGTCGTAAGAGTTAGGAGGTACCTGCGCCTACAGAACTGATGCGCCGGCGGAATGCAGCGGCACCCCCGTGGTGAGTGCCAGTCGCAGATCTTCCGCGCGACCGGATACGAGTCGTATCCCCAGGAGCGTTCGCGGGGAAACGCCGATGTCGCACACGGTATAGTACCCCGGCAGCGCGACGCCGCCTGCGGTTATGTTGGTAAGGCTTTGCAAGGGATTGGCTTCAAACCACTCGATCAGCCCGATCCACGGGTCCGCCCCGAAGCAGTGGCCATAGGTATCGTATCGATTGCTTGCCAGGGTCTCGCTCGCAAGCACTTTTGCCGCGATGGCAGAGAGTGCAGGTCCGAAGAATGGTAGGAAGGTCACCGAAGGCCGGTGGGCGGCGTTGTGAATCTTCACTGCTCGAATGAACTCCTTGAAAGCGCTCTCCGGGTACGGGCCGTCGGTGTTCGCAGTGATTTGTGCATCGGCAGGCAGCTGTACGAGAAGGGTGGTAATCCCGAATCCAAGCTTGCCGATCTGGTCATCCAGCCGGTTCAGGCTCAAATCATGTACATCGACGTCCACAATGCAGATGACGGCGAAGCGCGCGTTGGTATAGCGGCTAAGCCAGCGCAGGGCATATCCCCAGCCCGTGCACATGTATGCGTGCAGGTGCGCTATCGGCCGCGTGCCGCATTCCGACTCGATGGTGTCCATCAGCTGGCGTCCGATGGGCCCGTGAAACGCGGTTGAAAGCACCGTGGATGCCAAAATCAGGTCCACCATATTGACCGCGTCCGGTGGGACGATCCCTGCGACCTGCGCGCCAATGCAACGCCCCAGGAGAGCGGCCCGTGCACCGAGCTCGGGTTCGTCGTGGGCAAAAGGCAACGAAATGTTCCAGTGCAGCGCCGCAAGGAGCTCGATTCTCCTCGCGTCGTGCTTTGCCGCGTCGCTCAGCGCCGGCCGATCCCACCTGTCGTACATCAAGCCTCCATCAGCGGAACCAGAGATCGAACCTCCACCGCAGCGAGGGGCCGTCCCTGACGAACGAACTCGATGAATCCGGGCGCGGACCTCGGCCCGTGGATCGTGACGACTACGGTGTTTTCGCCCCGGTCCATGCCGTCCGTGCGAATATCCTGCCAGATCTCCATAACCTCGGTGCGCCCGGAAGCAAGTGTGCGCGCGACCACTGGTCGCGGATCATGCGCGAGAAGGACGGACTCGTCCAACAGCTCCCGGGGCAGTTGTACCCGCGGATTGCGACCACCCATCCGGAAAACAGTCAGTGATAGAGTGGGCATATACTGCCGCGCCGACACCAGCAGCTCGACGAACCAGGCGTCGCGCTGCCACGGAGACACCAGTACAGGTGTTGCCGAAACGTGCTCCAACTCAGCCACTGCTGCGTATTCGTGAGGCCGCGTCAGAGGGCCCATGAGCAGATTCGACTTGTACACCTGTCCCGGGAAGGGAGAACGAAATAGCCGGCCTGTCATACGCAAGGAACCCAGCTGCCATTCTGGTCCCAGCTCTGAATTCTTCAAGGCAAGCGGTCTCATCCCAATAGCGGTCATGAGGAATGTCAGGAGATCAAATAGTGATTCGGGGGTGCCAGACTCAAAAAGCTCAACGGCGAATACGTTGCATATGCGCCGCAGCCCTCGAAGATCAGCCGATCGTCCGGCGCAACCACAGTGCCGGGATCGAGCTCGCCAATGATATCGGCGCGACTGCAGGTGCTCCCAACGACCTGCAGGCGCTTGGAAAGCGGCGGGGGAGTGCTCTCATTCACTCGGAACACGTGCGGCCGGATGCGGCGCTTGATTACGGATTCCGTTTGAGCAAGCAAAAAGCACTGCGCAAGCCCGCCGTCACAGACCGCAACAGGGCGGCCGTTGACGGACTTGAGCGCGAGAATCTTGGTCACGAAGCAGCCCGCTGGGCCGAATATCGCGCGCCCTGCCTCGTGATATACCTGCGTCCGGCGGGTCAGTGGCTCCAGGTCGTAGCGATACTGAGCGAACTGTTTGGTCAGAGACCGCCAATCGTCCGGAAATCCGCCGCCCAAGTTGACCAACTCGAGCGGTGATCCGAGAGCTGCTTCAACTGAGGGAAGGAATCGCGTCATGCTCTCGACAATAAGCGGACTCCACGTCGCAAACGTATTGGAGCCCGCGAAGACATGCAATCCGCGCACGCGTAGACCCACTCGAATGAGTCGACGGATAGCTTCCAGTGCGTCGCAACGATCCATTCCGAAGTGATCACCTGGACCAATTCCCCCGGGATTTTCCGTCAGTTCGGCCGCGCTAAGCCGCAAGATGGCAGGCAATTTTGGCGTTCGGGTCTCGAGGGAAGAGAACATCTCCACCTGTTGCAGCGAGTCGAACACTAGAGTGGCGCGCGACGCAATTGCGGCTGCCATCAGATTCGGACTCATGGCAGGAGTGTTAACGATCTTCGGATGTGTGATGCGACCGACTACCGTATTTAGTTCGCCGATGCTCGCCAACTCAACGCCATCCACGAATGCATGGGAGCATCTCACGAATAGATCGAGATTCGGATTCGCCTTGAGGGATACTGTGAGTCTGGTTCCTAAGGCGGACTTCAGGGCTGAGTACTGAGCGAGCACCAGCTTCGGATCAAACACGTAGCACGGTGTGTCCAGAATACCTATCTGTGCCGATGATCCCCAGTCCACCGAGGGCGCTTCAATCGTATCGACTGTCACGGTCGTCCCTAGGCAACGGCGGCCACGGACGAACCGCTCAATTTTCGATCAAGATCGGTCAGGGTCGTAAACCGATCGATGTCGAGCGCCGCCGCCTGAATGTCAGTTCCCTGGTAAATCGAATCGCACGTCAGCATCAGCTCGACGATCTTCATCGAGTCAAAGCCGAGCTCAGCCAAACCGATGTCCGTAGGAACACTCTCGCGATTGAGAAGTTTTGCGACCTCGATTTGCAATCTGCTCAATGTGTTATCGCTGCTCATTTGATCTCCAAGGTATTTGGCTATCACTCTATGCCTGAATCAACAGAACGCGGTGCACACCGGCTATTCGGAAGTGTCATCGATTGGGAGAGCCATGGCCGAAAAGCCTGCATCAACGAAAATCGTCTGGCCGGTAATGGCCCGCGACGCGGGCGACAGCAGGAAGTGAGCTGTTTCCGCAACGTCTTGGCCAGCTACACAACGGCGCAGTGGCACAATGCTCGCGTAGCGTGCAAGGATCCTCTCAAAGCCCGGCACCGCGAGCGAGGAGAGCGTGCGAATGGGACCCGATGAAAGAGCATTGACTCGAACATCATCGGGACCAAGGTCCACAGCGAGTTGACGGACGGTCGCCTCGAGAGCTGCCTTGGCGATGCCCATGAGTCCGTAGCCTGGCACAATCCGCTGTCCTCCAATGTATGTCATGGCGACGATGCTGGCACCGGGCAAGAGATGAGGTCGCAACAGCTTGACCATCTTTACGAGACTGAAGCAGGACACGTGAAGCGTCTCAGCGAATTCGGGCAAATCGACGGAGCAGATGTCTTTGCCGAAGGTCTCCGGTGGAGCGAATGCCACGGAATGTACTATTCCGTGCAAGGGTGAACCTACCGCTCGCACGAATTCCTCGATATCCTCGTCGGCCTTGAGGTCGCAGCGGTGTGCGTTAGCCAGAGCGCCTTCGTTCGCCTTCAGCAGAGGGATGACGCGACTGCGAAAGCGCTGCTGATAGGCAATGTGCACGGAGAAGTCTCGACGCATCAGCGTTTGCGCGATTTGCCAAGCGATGCTGTGCTCGCTGGCGACTCCAAAAACCGCGATTCGCCGCTGTGCCGCGCGCTCATGTTGTGGCTGCAACGCGTCACCCGGTAGTGATTGAAAAGGTACTGTTGTCAAGAATCGGATTCCAAGGCACTTGCGGGCGGAAATCTCGTGGGGCTTCGATCGGTTCGACACTCTCCGTGCGTGGCCGGCAGGCGGTTGCATATTGAATTGAATGCACCCGATATCATGACGGGTCCGCCCACTGATAGTTGCCGCGGAGTAACCGGTCAACGTCTCTTGCGCGACGGTGTCGAACGGTAGCGCCCATTTGCGTATCGATAGTCTAGGCGCCCTGCGGCGAGCCCCGGAGCGGCGCCGGCCTCAGGCCGGGAGCATCCACGGCTACGGCCCGGCGCATCTGCTCATCGAGCGTCTGTAGAGTCGTAAACTGGTCGATATGTATCGACTCCATGTCCATCGTTCCGTATAGCTGATCGCAAAACAGCATCAGCTCGACAATGTTCATTGAGTCGACGCCGAGCTCCGCGAGCGGTATTCCACTGCTCACGGCTTCGGTGTTCAAAATGCGTGCGACCTCCTTTGTCAGCAACTCCAGTGAGTTAGTCGGTGTCGATGCGGAGCCGGTCATTGTTGAGCCCTTTGAGTTCCGAGATCAAGGTCAGAAGTATGTTCCGATCGCTGCTGGTCGCTTGGAGAATCCAAGGGAGCTGACATTGATGCCGAGAGGTTCTCGCTATCGCCGGGTACCTCCCGGTCAGCGGCAAGCAATTTGCCTTGGAGATAGAGCTCGCGGCAGCGCGATCGCTGCACCTTGTGGCTGGTCGTGCGTGGAATGGCGCCGTAGGGCACGAAAAGGATGTCCTGAGCACCGAAGCCGAACCTTTCCCTCAGCATCCGTTGCAGCCTTGAACGCAACTCGGCGAGGTTACGGCGGAGGTGCAATTCAATCACCAATACTAGACCCTCCGTACCGAAATCCTCCCGGTATAGACCGAACGCCGCGGCCCGATGCATTTCCACCTCTGGAATCCCGGTGACGCACTCCTCGAATTCATGAGGAAAGTAGTTTCGGCCACGAAGGATTACCAAATCCTTTGCTCGGCCGGCAACGTACAACTCTCCATCCTTGTAGTAGCCGATGTCTCCGGTCCGAAACCATTCTGATCCGCCGCCTTCGGCGTTTTGCGGAGGTGCGGCGTTTCCGTAGTAGCCCTGCATCATGGAGCTGCCGCGCATGTACAGTTCGCCTTTCTCTCCGTCAGGCAGCTCGATACCAGCGGGGTCTCTCACGGATATATCCATGCCCGCGACCGGTCGACCTACGGAAGGGATGGTATGCGGATCCGTCAGGGAGTAGGCGCGCCGGGGTACGGCGACAGCGAAACCCGCTTCCGCCATCCCGTAGCAGTTCAAAAACCGCGCTGCGGAGAAGCCGTGTTCGCGATAGCGCTCGTGAAACTGGCGCAGTACACGATGTTCCACTCGTTCTGCCCCCACCCCGGCGATACGCCAGCAACTCAGGTCCAGTCGCGATGCAATATCCGCGCGATAGCGCCTTACGCAATAGCTGTAGGCGAACGCGGGAGCCGCGGCCATCGAGATGCGATGCTCGTGAATGCGCTCGAGCCATCTGATGGGGTTGCGCAGGAAGGATAGGGGTGATTGCAGTACGCACTTCGCGTGAAATCGGGTCATCATCAGCAGTTGCATCAGACCCATGTCGTGGAACATTGGAAGCCAGCAGCACCCGGAGTCCGCTTCAGAATCGGCCGTCACCGCCTCCGCTACCGCGTTGATGTTGGCCAGAACGGAGGCATGAGTGAGTACGGCTGCCTTAGGCGCTTCCGTCGAGCCAGAGGTGAGCTGCAGATGATGCGGATCGGACGGCGAAATCGTTGGCAACTCCTCGCGCGATATCGCGCGGTTCCGCTGGTCGGGCGGCACATGCGCCAGGATTGCGGTTGGAATCGAGCCGCAATTGCGGAGTGTCGAGAGTACTTCCGCGGTCGTAACATAGAGGCATGGAGAAATCGCTTTGTAGGAACCGGTGGTGTTGTGTAAAGCGCCATTTGAGACTTCCGGCTCGGCGCCGAGGGGTACCGTGCAGGGAACAATTCCACTGACAATACTGCCGAACAGGGCGCCAAGGTAGTCCCATCCCGTCGGCAGGCCGATGAAGACAACTTGTCCACGTCGAACGCCGACCTGGCGGAACCAACCCGCCCATCCGAGTGCCTCCTCCCTAACCTCCGCGTAGGTCTTGCGGGTCACCTTTCCGCTGTCGTCATATAGCCAAACGCTTCGATTCGGACGCGGCTGTCCGTTTGCCGGTACGTCGCTTGACGTGTCGAGAATTGCTTCGGCCATGGTCCGGTATCTGTCGGCGTCCACGATCTACTCCGTGCCCGTTAGCGCAGCGTAAATACCAACAGCCGCGAAACATCCAGAGTTGTCAGGCCTTTGGAGAAACGTGGCATCTGAAACAGCGGCGTGCGTAGAGAACATGACACTCAGTGGTTCTTTGCGCGAAGTGACTGTGTCATTCGCGCTAGCGCAGCTTCACGGCACGCGCAGCGACTGAGGGTGTGGCTCGGAGGGCAGTATCGTTCAGGCTGGAAGTTACTGTCAATATCGATGCCGTCCGTGCGTAACCACTACACGTAACACCAACTCGCCTCGATCGGCGCGCTTTTTGGCGTTTTGGGGTTTGAGGGAAGGTAACAGCGTTGGGCGCGGCTTCGGTCCTGGAAGGTTGTGGCCTATGCGGGGGCTGTCATGGGAAGGATGGGCCTGAGTAGGAAATTGAAGCGGCAGAGCACTCAACCC
>Ga0134128_10007939_pt1 | contig 12780 bp, 13 predicted proteins | sample KB31754_FD_96462 | JGI IMG/M metagenome (GOLD analysis project Ga0134128, IMG submission 96462) | Terrestrial soil microbial communities with excess Nitrogen fertilizer from Kellogg Biological Station, Michigan, USA - KB3-175-4 | ecosystem: Environmental > Terrestrial > Soil > Unclassified ...
CGCCGCCAGCGTTGATTCTGAGCCAGGATCAAACTCTCGTTTGAAACCTGTTGTCTGCCGACGGGTAGTTGGCAGACTGCCATCTCCACCGCTCGAAAGGATGTGCTGGCGACCACTCGCGTCATCTCTAAAAGAAGCAGTGGCCTATCTTGTGAGATCGTTCAGACTTATGCCCGAACATTTCATCTCACGACTGGCACGTTCAACCTAGTTGTCAAAGACCGAATCGCGTTTCCGCCTGAGCGGCGCGTTTTCAGTCAACCGGACACGAGCGCGGGACGAATCCCACACCACATGTTGATTCCGGCTGTCCTCGAAACCTTTTAAAGTTACTGTCTGCGCTTCTAAACTGTCAACCCATTCAGCCAACAGGATTTCCACTGCTTATCCACATTGGGAACGGGGACTGCTTGCGAACCTCAGCGGCTAAAGCCGATCGACTCCGGGCATTTCGGCACGGCTAAAGCCATGCCCTTCCCAAAATGATTCGCATTGGCAAAACGCCAAGTGCTGAGGGCTAAATGCTGCATTTTCAGCGCGCAACAGAACACATCTTCCACCATGCTCCAGCGCCGGAAATTGCCCACAGATGGCACGAGCTGACTCCAGCACGAGCGCGGACGGAAGATTCTTCGATTAAGAAAAGATCGTTTGGAGGTTCTTGCGATTTCAGGCTAAAAGCCTGACCTACCGAACCCTTCGAGGAGCTTTGTCCCCGAATGACAGCCTCGTGGCCGAGGCCAAATTTTCTCAGGTTTACCTTTTGGGTTTTGCCTGTACCAACTTAGATGCCGGACTCGCTACGAGAGATTCCACTTAAATGCCCGGCTAGCCACACTGCTCTCGACGGTTTGATTGTTATACCACGGAGATTCGGAGAGCGCAAGGGGGGGGACTGATTGGTGAAAGGTGGCAGTTCGCGCTTTCACGTATTCGCGCCCATGATCATTATTCCGCGATCATTGTTCCGCGATCAGTCACCCGTGATGGCCCGGACTCGAATCACTCAGCAGCCGTTTCACCAATGGGGGACTAGGTTGTGGCGATAGAGACATCGAAGATTGTGCCAGCGTGCGATTATGTTATTTGTCACCGCATTTTTGCTACGCTGGTATTTACTGAGGAGGTTGCAGATGGCTCTACTGCAGCAGAACAAGCAAGCCACGGTCATGGCAAAGTTGACGGAACTTTTACGGATTAAAGTGATCGTCAGGCTCAAAGAAGGCGAAGTCCGCGGCGTCATCGAGCAGATTGTTGCGCCCGCCATCGCTGGAGACCTTCAGCATTCGATTGATATGACGCAATTCAAAGTGAGGCTCGAATCTGGCGAAACGATGACTGTTCCCGGTTCCGCATTTTCCAAAATCGAGTATGCAATAGCCTAGAACCGGGACGAACTAACCGGCACACCTCCCGATTTCCGACACAACGAGAACTCCGTTGTTTGGGGCCATACGCCCGATTTAGCTGTTGAGGCGATCACAGCTGTTATGTGACAACATCCCCACTCAAGCCGAAAGCAGGCTTGAATGGGCCACCCGCCAGATTTGTTGAGGCGGTCATATCTGCGACATGACAGCATCCCCACTCAAGTTGAGGCTCTTAGCGGCATCTGACTTAACCGACGAGGAGCTTCGGCGAGTCTGAGCCCTGATCGTAGTCGAATGGGCCGCGGTCAAAATCTCGAGCGAAGTCGAGGGACCTCGAGCCAAATTCGGGCTTGAATGGGCACCGGCCCCGTTAACCTTCAGGTCGCGCGGGTGTCGAGGTGGCTGGGCAACCATCCGATCACGACTTTTGTGACCTTCTCGTCCCAGAAGAAATAGATTCGTAGGCAGAATCGCTCTTCCCTATCCGACCCCTTGCACAGATGCAGGTCTAGAAGTTTTGTGCTTTTCGATCCTAAAGGATACGTAACAAAGTACTCGTCTCCCTGTTCCCCCGCGCGGCTCGCATCGGTTGCCGGAGAAAGCGACAACCCCAACTCATTCAGCTTCGCGTCGAGGTTCGCCCGGTTCTTCTCGAGGCCCTCGGCAGAGGACATTCTCATGTTCCGATATTCAATCGCGAGCAGGTCAATTGCCGAATATACAAGCGGTACGTCTTGGTACTGTGATTTCTTAACGGCGTTAGTCGCCCTGGGATGGAAGACAATCTTTTCAGCGTGCTTCTCTTCAACCCACTGAGGCAGAACATCTAGGCCTGTCGGTGGCGGGACTTCAATGGAAGGACTGAACGCTTCGATCGCCCCTATTATGCCCTTGGAATCCCGCGCATTCTTAAATGGTTCAACTTTTACCGTGAGTTCGGAAGACCTCGCTTTTCCTTCCTCGACAATTGCCTGAACGATGTTCATGAGGTCATCATTACCACGCATAACGAAAAGGCAAACCAATATCTCAGTGGCACCCCGGCTTATGTTGGAAAGAAATGATCCTTTGAACCAATTAATATTGAGCTCGGCTGTAGACCGATACGGCGGAATCCACACCGCTGCGCCGCTTTCCAGATGTTCGCGCACTCGCTTCTGGAGTTCCGGCAGGACGTGTTTGAAAAATCCCGCAACGTAGACGATACGCACTCAAGTTCTCCATCAAATCACTTTCTTCGCAAAGCGTCGAAGACGGCGCCGACAGGCAGCTTTAGCGCCCTAAGCTCATCTAGAGGCAATACGCAAACCACATCACGAACGAGTGCGCGAAAATCAGGCTCCTCCTCGCTTTTGGGAGGTACTGACGCGAGGTTGCTCGTGGGTGCCTGTGCGCTGAGGCCCGTCGTAGTCTTGAGATAGGCCATGGCTTGCGGCGCTGGAATGCCGAGCTCCCGGAGAGCTGAGTTGAAGTTCTCAATCAGTTTGGCTCGACGGAACGCTGACCATTGTGTCCCAAAATTATTCTTGTCCGCGACGAGTGAGAACCGCACATACCATTTCGGGTCGTGCAACAGAGCCCCAAGATTCGTGCGCGAAGGCTCCGCGAGTCCGGCGACGAATTCCTTCGCAAGTTGGTGATGGAAGTCACCTGTGGGCTTGGGGATCACCACCCAGGGCGACCCTGGGGTACTTCCTTGAGGAAACGGCTGCAAGGCGCCCGTTTCGCGATTCGCCGCAATAAAAAATGGATATCCGGGATTGGAGTACGCCTTCCAGTTGTAGGCCGTGGTTGGAAGGGGTGAGAAATCCAAACCCGCATGGCGAACTTGGGATGTGATGACGTCAACATTTGCCTTTGTTGCGTCCGCAACGGCGTAGAGCACGTCCTGTCCAGACCGTCTCATCTCGGAAACAGCAGGGACGTGTGTCCGGATGAACTGCCTCAGATTGCGGGAGTGATAGGAAACCGGGTGAAATGTTGGAAAGGCGGACTTGAGGGCCGCTCCAAGGTGAACACCAAGCATGCTTCTATTTGGAGCGTCACCGATTAGTTGTACAATTTTATTAGAAACGTCTTGAAGTTGGTCCATTTAGTCATCCTCGCGGGACTCGCCTTGCGAAAGGCAATCTGATTTGGGGGAAGCTAACTTCTTGCTCCCCCCAAAATCTATTGCACGTTCGTTCGGGAATTCCCTTATTGTTCGTTTGTCGCGAGAATGACCTACAGGGGCAGAAAGGGGTCTAGAATTTCCCTATCTTCAGAGAACGGCAGCGACGAATGTTGCCGTCACCCGTGTGGTCTCCGGCTTAGTTCCGTGTCCGATTCCAATGACGCCTGTTACCGACAAGTCAGTAACGCCCGGAACGGCGTGGCGTATTCATCATTTATAGACTAGTCTGCGGACGAAGCATTGTCAATATGGTTTTCCACAGACTCCCTCACGAGTCATTACTATAGTTAAGGCTAGGTTCGTCAGTAGGATAGGAGCCTGACGGTTCGCAACGACACGGTCTGGCACAACCTTACGATCACACAAGTCGCGATAAGACTGACTGTCGTTTCGGGGTATCCTTATTCAGTAGCGATGGAACTCTCCCTCGTTGACGGCACATACGAACTGTTCCCGGCATTACTATGCGGTGCCGTCGGCGCGCGATAAGCAGGGGCGGGAAGTGGGCGCGGTGCGTGACGTCTTTGCGTCGGTGCTGGGGATGATTAAGGGCGGGCTGCCGGCGGATCAAGTCGGGCGAAGGGGGTCCTCCCCTCGACTGCTTAGGGCAAACCTAAACGCAAGGTCCCCTTCGGTTGCGCTCAGGGCAAAACCCGAATACAAGGTCCCTCCACTTCGCAGATCGTCGCCTTCGCGATGATCTGCTTCGGTCGGGATGACAGAGTGGGGGTGGTGGGGAGAGCGGAGAGAGGTCGGGGTGGCGTCCCTGCGGGACTCTGGTTTGCCTTGCTTTCCTTTCCCGGCACTCACGTGCCGGGCTTTCACATTCCGCGCCTTCGGCGCTCGCTGAGGATCAGCTTCGCTCAGGGCAGGTTTTGGGGAGCTGGGCCGTCGAACAGAGCAGAAATCTCCCATCCTAACCGCCAAAAACGCGGTTAAGGATGGGGCAACCGGCGGATCAAGCCGGGCAAAAGCAGATTCCTCCCCATTCGCTTCGCTCGGGGTCGGAATGACAACCGTTGGTAATTAAGATCTCGATGATAAAGGCGAACAGCAGATTCCTCACTGCGTTCGGAATGACAAGAATTCAAAAGGGTGGACGAAGGCGTCCGCAGCTATGCAGTTCCGCTACACCAGCAGGTGCCAAAGCTTCGCGGTAGGGGCTGTACTTGGCGGTGGCGAGGTGAGAGGATGACGTGGATTTGTCCAGGCGGCGTAGGCGAGGATCACCTAAAACGTGCCGTCCTTCCGGGACCCGACCGCTATTGATTTCGTTTCCCGGCACTGGCGTGCCGGGCTATCACATACCGCGCCCTTCGGCGCTGGATCATCAACACGGCGGCATTCCGAAGAATGTCAGGAAAGCAGATTCCTCCCTTCGACTGCGCTCAGGGCAGGCTCTAAATCCACTTCACTCCTCGGAATGACAAAATTTAAAAGGGTGGACGATGCGTCCGCTTCTGCGATTATTTCAGCCAGTGAATTTTGATTTCGCGTTCGAGCGGCTTGAATTCCGGGTCGCCGGTTACCAGCTCGGCCTTTTTTTCTTTGGCCAGGGCGGCGGCGAAGGCGTCGGCCAAACTTAATTTGAAGCGAGCTTTGAAATCGGCGGCGCTATCGGCCAGGGCGCGGGTGGGAAATGAAATCAATGGGCAATCCCTGAATGCTGCGTGACTCGGCAATACAGATTCCCTTCGGCTTCGCTCAGGGCAAAAGCAAACACAAGGTCTCTCCACTACGCAGATCATCGCTTTCGCGACGATCTGCTCCGGTCGGGATGACAGAGTTGAGGTGTTGGCGAGCAGAACGCAAGTTTTCCTTCCGCTTCGCTAAGGCGAAACTGCACGAGGTACTGTTTGACTACGCTCAGGGCAGGGCTTGAATCTCGGAGCATCCTCATCCTTCAAAACACAAGGTCCCTCCACTTCGCAGATCGTCGCCTTCGCGATGATCTGCTCCGGTCGGGATGACAGAGTTGGAGTGTTGGGAAGAGCTAGGTCTGCGTGGGCTTTTCGTTCGGCTTCGCCCAGGGGGCAGGCTGTCGGATTGTGCAGGGATTTGATTTGTTATTCAACGGTACCCTGAAATGCAAACACAAGACCCACTTCGGCTTCGCCCAGGCAAAAACAAACACAAGATCCCTCCACTTCGCGGATCATCGCTTTCGCGATGATTTGCTTCGGTCGGGATGACAGGGTGGGATGGTGGGAAGAGCGAGGTCTGCGTCGGCTTTTCTTTCGTTCTTCGCCCGGGGCAGGTTGTCGGATTGTGCAGGGATTTGATTTGTTATTTAACGGTACGTTGAAATGCAAACACAAGACCCACTTCGGCTCGCTTTGGGCAAAAATAAACACAAGGTCCCTCCACTACGCAGATCGTCGCCTTCGCGATGATCTGCTCCGGTCGGGATGACAGACTTGTGATGGTGGGAAGAGTGGCGACAGTGGAAGCGGGAGTACAGATGGATGCGGGAGTGCGGACGGATAAAAGAAGAATTAGGCGCCCGTGTTTTAATCACTTTTTTTGCTGGATCAATCAGCTTTTACTGTGCCATCAACTCTTCGCTCAACCCACCAGCTCTTTGCCGTACCAATCGGCGGAGAGGTCGCGGAATTCGGGATTGAGGCGGGCGATCAGCTGCAACTTCTTTTCTCTTCTCCAGCGTTTGAGTTGTTTCTCGCGGCCGATGGCTTTATGGACATCGTCGTAACTTTCCCAATAGATGAGGCGGACGGCGTCGTAGTCGAAGGTGAATCCGCGGAATTCTTTGGTCTTGTGCTGATACACGCGGCGATGGAGATTGCTGGTCATCCCGATGTACAACACCCGGCGGGAGCTGCTCTGCATGAAGTACACGTAGTAGATGTGCTCTTTGGGCATCGTGAAAACTCTGTCATCCCGAGCGAAGCGTGGTTTTGCGCGGAGTCGAGGGAGCTTGTGTAATTTTGTGGTGTGAGTGGGGAGCGGGGCTGTGATGGGCGTCACATTTTTCCCACTTCGTGCGTTAAAAACAAACACAAGGCGCCTTCGCTGCGCTCAGGACGAAACAAACACAAGGTCCTTCCACTACGCAGATCATCGCGTCGCGATGATCTACTCCGGTCGGGATGACAGAGTGGAAATGATGGTGGGAGCGGATTTATCGGCGGGCAGGCGAGGGCGGCTGGCGGTACGGGTTCTGTGGCAAGGCAACGGCTGTGGCTACGGAGTTTGGGGTGGAAGGCGCGTCTTGATTTTCGGGATGGGCGCTTCAGGCGGCTTTCTTGAAGAGGTAATTCATGCGGGTTTCCATGGTCCTCACGGCGCCTGAGGGGTCCAAATCTTTGGCGGGAAAGTAGCGCTCCAGTTGCATTCCACAATCGGCGGCGAGACGGACGAAGTCATCCGGACGGGCATAGAACTCCGTGTTGGGGGCGGTGTTGAGCACCATGGGAACCCTACGCAGGCTGCTCCATAGCATTCTGCGGCACATTCCCAGAAATGTTCTTACGCCGTGCGTCTTGAGCAAATACCAAAGCAACTCAGCCGCGGTGGAGCTTCTGGGAACGTTGGCCAATTCGGCGGCCTGGGGAATCTCCCCTAAAAAGATCAGCGCGCCGGGCTTGGCGACGCGGGCAATCTCGCGCATGCTTGCTGGAATTTGCGGGCCGGGCACAATCACGAACACGCCGTTACATACAACCAGGTCGGCGGTTTCTGCGGACACGGGCAGATGATCGGTGAATCCCTGGCGCACTTCCAGCCCAAGGGCCCGCAGGCGTTTTTCTTCCTCCGGGGTGGCGGTCACGCCCAGCGCTTCACTGTGGCCGCTTTGCTTGAGCAACTGTAGCAGGCATCCGTCGCCGCAGCCGACGTCAACCAGGGACTGACCGGCTTTGGGCGCGAGCACATCGAGAATAGCGCGGTTGATGAACTCCGTTCGCGCGCGGTTGCCGCTTCGGCCATCGAGTTGATGGACGTCTCTTGCGAATTTCGCTTTAACGCGGTATGTATCCACGTGGTTGGAGACGGTGACGATCATGGAAGGAACGTACCACAAAAAACATGGAAGGCAGCAGCGCCGAGGCAGCTTTGACACCGGGCGTACCAGCGAAGAAAACAGAGGGGGCAGACGGGATTCCTGAAGCCAGGTTCCTGCCGGAGTTGCTGAAGATTATGCGGAAGGGATTATGAGGGCTGCTGCGGCGATAAGGGCTTAAACAAACTAGCGGGGATAGCGAGGAACAAGCGCCTACGCGGCGTCTCCGTCTTCGATCTTGATGCGTAGGGATTTCAGAAATTTCAGGTCCTGCTCGCTGATTTTTAGTTCAGGGTTGCTGGTCAATGTGGTCACGAGGGAGGTGTTGTCGGTGTTTTCGCCGGGCTTGCTTACGCCGATTGTGGCTTCCAGGACCAGGAAGATGTCGTATCCGCCCTTTTTAATTTTCGCGACCACGTCGGCGATCTGTTCGGAATCAGCTAACGATTCGTTAATGGCTTCCCCAAGTTCCTTCATTAATTGTTTTAGTTGCTGGTCCACAGATGCTCCCGTTTACCCCTAAGTAAATCCCTACCTGCAGTTAGATGTGAAAAGGCATTGGGATGATGCGCGCTCTTCCGCTAAAACCTATTGTACCCTGAACAATTTGTGAAACATTGATAAAATCCAAGCGATGGGTAGTGTCTTTACTTTTCGTAATTTAGGAGTTGCCGCCCGGGTTGCGGCGCGCCAGGCGGGGCGGTCGCGGACGTTTTCCGCGCTATGGCGCGGGGCGCGGGCCTCGGCCAGCCATTTTGGCCGGGTATTGCACCAGCTCTGGCTTGAGGTTACGGGATTCGTTTTTCTCTCCATTGCGGGGATTGGGCTGATTGCGTTTATCCGTGAATATTCCCGGTATGCGGCGGGAAAAGAACCTTACGGGCGCGTGATTCTGGCCGCATGCTTTACTGTATTGTTCGCGTGGTTCGGCGTGACCTCGTTTTTGCGGGTGAAGAAGCACGGCTCATCGGGATAAAGAAATATTCGGCGGGCCCGCGAAATGCGGGTGGTAGGGACGCGGGGCGAGGAAGCAAGTGGCTGAGAACCCTAAACCGGGTCTGAAATCTTCTTCAAACGATCCCTGCACCACTTCTCACATTCCCATTCGCCCGTTCTACTCCGAAAACTCACTGGAAAGCGCTGGAGCCGAAGGCTGGAACTATGACCAGCAACTGGGCTATCCCGGGCAATATCCTTTTACGCGCGGCGTTCAGGCCACCATGTACCGGGGGCGTTTGTGGACGATGCGCCAGTACGCCGGGATGGGCGACGCCGAGGAATCGAACAAACGCTACAAGTATCTGCTTGCCCATGGAACGATGGGCCTCTCCGTAGCTTTTGATTTGCCGACGCAAATTGGGCTTGACTCCGATAATGCGCTCGCGCTGGGAGAGGTGGGCAAAGTGGGCGTTGCCATTGATTCCATTGAAGACATGCAGAGGCTCTTTGATGGAATTGACCTCGCGCGTATTTCGACTTCGATGACTATCAACGCGACGGCGGCAATTCTGCTGGCGCTTTATGTTGCGGTTGCGCGGCGACAGGGAGTGGAGCTGCGGCAACTTTCCGGCACCGTGCAGAATGATGTGCTGAAGGAATACATTGCGCGGGGCACGTATATATATCCTCCGCAGCAGGCCATGCGGATCATTACCGATCTTTTTGCCTGGACCAATGAAAACGTTCCGGAGTGGAACACGATTTCGATTTCTGGTTACCACATGCGCGAAGCCGGTTGCACTGCGGTGCAGGAAGTGGCGTTCACGCTGGGCAACGGCATGGCTTATGTGCAGGCCGCGATCGGAGCCGGACTGGATGTGGATACATTCGCGCCCCGGCTTTCGTTCTTTTTCAACGCGCACAATAATTTTTTAGAGGAGATTGCCAAGTTCCGCGCGGCACGGCGCATGTGGGCCCGCATCATGCGGGAACATTTTAAGGCGAAAAATCCCCGTTCCTGGATGCTGCGCTTTCACGCGCAAACGGCCGGATCCACGCTGACCGCGCAGCAACCGGAGAACAACATCGTGCGTACGGCCATACAGGCCATGGCTGCGGTGCTGGGCGGGGCGCAATCCTTGCACACCAATTCTTATGATGAAGCGCTGGCGCTGCCGACGGAGCAGGCGGCGCGCATCGCCCTGCGCACACAGCAGATCATTGCTTATGAATCCGGGGCGCCACAGACGGTGGACCCGGTTGGCGGCTCTTACTGCATCGAGGCGCTCACGGACGAAATTGAAAAACGCGCGACAGAATATTTGGGAAAGATTGACTCGTTCGGTGGAATGTTATGCGCCATAGAACGAGGATATCCGCAGCAGGAAATTCAAAATGCCGCATACGAATATCAACAGCAGGTGGATCGGGAAGAAGCAATTGTAGTGGGGGTAAACCGCTTCGCTGGAGGAACGGAAAAAACGATTCCCATTCAGCGGATTGACGAAGGGCTGGAGCGCAAGCAGATAGAGCGACTGCGGGCTTTCCGCGCGCGGCGCGATGTTGGCCGGTGGCAAGGCGCGATCAAAGATATTGAGCAAGCGGCCCGGTCCGGCACAAATCTTATGCCGGTAATTCTTGCCGCCGTGGAAGCAAACGCAACGGTCGGAGAAATTTCCGACACGTTGCGCAGAGTGTTTGGAGAATATAAAGAGGCGGTGGTGGTCTGAAATGAAGTCTGAAAACGACCATCGCCGGGATTGGCGGATCCGGCGCGTTTTCCCGCTTTTGTTTAACGGCCTATGATCCGGTTTTTATTTCCTGAACTTTGGGATGGGCTTTCGGCGGTTGGTACGATCCCGGAACAGTCTTGAAGGCAACGTTCAGCCGGTTCCATCCGTTAATGGCAACAATCCCGAGCGTGAGGTCCACAAGCTCCTTCTCGGAAAATTGCTGGCGCGCCTTTTCGTAGACTTCGTCGGAAACTTCTTTATTGGTAAGTGTGGTCACCGCTTCCGCCCACGCCAAAGCTGCGCGTTCGCGCTCAGAATAAAATGGCGTCTCGCGCCACGCTTCCAGGGAATAGAGTTTTTGGTCAGGCTCGCCGGCCGCTTTCAGGTCCTTCCAATGCATGTCCAGGCAATAGGCGCAGCCATTGATTTGTGAAACCCGCAGGTCGACCAAATCGAGCAAAGTTTTTTCCAGCCCGGAAGTGTGCAGGTATTCTCCCAATCCGAACATTGCTTTGCGCGCACCCGCTGAGACATTCGCATAATTAATACGGGGTTCCATGGTTCCTCCGATAATTGAAGATTAAGGACACCCGTTTGGATTCCCGCGGTGAAGGCTTCGATCCATTTTTTGAACTGCGTTTGAAGTTGCCGCCCTGGCTGCGATTTGTGGAATTACGAGGCTTTCTCCTCAAATTCCGTGCTGGTATTGACCCTTTCCACCGAAGCGCTCGGGCGGTTGATTCCATGGGCGCTGCGCTCATGAGCAATAAGCGTTTCTTCCGTCGCGAACCGTTGATTGCAGGTAGCACAAATCAGATTGTCTTTTGTTTCTGGCATGGCTTTGCCTCCTAGTTATTAGACTTGCGCCGGGAAAACACGGTTGCACTGCGCATAGAAATGAGCGAGCAGCAGGAATGCGGAATATAGAACCAGAGAAAAGGGATTGGGAAGAATAATGGCTCAGCGCGAAGCGAATTCCTCTATCATCCGGGGAATGGTGACAAACTCATAGCCTTCCGATTTGTAGCGCGCAATTAGGCGGTCGGTGGCCGTAATGCTGAAGGAACGGTCGGTGCCCATATTCACATGGCCGCCGTCGTGCAATAAAATCACGTCGCCGCCACGGACTTGCCGTATCACATTCTGCTCAATCTTTTCCGCAGAATCCGCATTCCAGTCATAGCCGGTCACGCTCCACATAACAGGTTCAAAGCCCATGGAGCGGACGATCCGCAATACGGCAGGGCGCCGAGCGCCGAACGGCGGGCGGAAGAGTTTGGAATATTCCCCTACGGCGTCTGTAATTGCCTGATGGCATTCGGAAATTTGGGCGCGGATTTGCGGAATGGTTTCAAACACGAGAAGAGGATGGCTGTAAGTATGATTGCCGATCACATGCCCGGTGGCGGCAACCTCGCGCACGACTTGCGGGCGTTGCCGCGCATAACGGCCGATCAAGAAAAATGTGGCCTTGACGTCATGTTTAGCCAGCACTTCGAGCAGGCGCTGCGTATAGGGGTCGTTTGGGCCGTCATCATAGGTAAGCGCGATTTTCTTTGGGCGGCCTTCGACGCGCGTGAACGTCCGCCCATACCATTGACCGCGGGGAGCCATGGATTGATATCCCGCCGCGCAAGCGGCACTCAGAGTAGCGCCGATGGCGTAGGCAATCACAGTGGAAAAACCGTAAGATCGCAGATCATAAGTGGAAGCGCGGCAATGACAACGGCCCTGGGGCCGCCGGCCACATGATTGTAACTGGCGCAGGCAATAGCGCAGAAATGCATGGGCTGACGATTTGAATGGGGAGGATCGAAAATATCCTGCCTGTTAACTTCCCACGCAATTGCCTCACGGCGCGAAGCAAGTTATCCTGCCAAGCGAGCTCTTTTTAATCGTCCATGGCCAATCTTTTTGAACTACCTCGTTACATTGCCGTCGAGGGACCCATCCGGGTGGGCAAAAGCACGCTGGCGCGGATTCTGGCAGAGCGCCTGAATGCCCAGCGCGTGAGCGAACCGGAAGAGAATCCTTTTCTGCGCGCATTTTATGATGGCCAGCCGGGGGCGGCCTTCCAGACGCAACTGGCTTTTCTGATACGCCGTTTCGAGCAGCTTCGCGCCCTGGACCTCGGCCCGCGCTCGCAAAAAGTGGTGATATCCGATTTCATCTTTGAAAAAGACAAGCTCTTTGCCTGCCTCAACCTTGCGGACCAGGAGCTGGACACCTACAACCGCTTTTACAGTTATTTTCGCGAGCAGATTCCCACGCCGGACCTTGTGATTTATTTGCAGGCCACTCCAGAGGTGCTCAAGAAGCGGTTAAAAAAGAAAAATGCGCCCGGGGAAAAAGCCATTAACGAGGATTACCTGGAAGAGGTGGTCAAAGCTTACGAACATTTCTTCTTTCATTACACATCTTCGGATTTGCTCATTGTGAACACTTCAGAAATTGACTTTGTGGAGCGAAACCAGGACTTACAGGAACTGCTCAGGAAGATTACCGCGCTCATCAAGGGCACACAGTATTTTCTGCCGCTGGGCAGCG
>Ga0134128_10007940_pt1 | contig 12780 bp, 7 predicted proteins | sample KB31754_FD_96462 | JGI IMG/M metagenome (GOLD analysis project Ga0134128, IMG submission 96462) | Terrestrial soil microbial communities with excess Nitrogen fertilizer from Kellogg Biological Station, Michigan, USA - KB3-175-4 | ecosystem: Environmental > Terrestrial > Soil > Unclassified ...
GAACTTACGTAACCTCCGGGTGGCCGAGACCGAGAAGTACGCGCACGTAACCTATTTTTTTAACGGGGGGATTGAAAAGCCGTTCCCCGGCGAGGACCGTATCCTGGTGCCTTCGCAAAAAGTCGCCACATACGACTTGGCCCCCGAGATGAGCGCCGCGGGAATCGCGGAGACAGTGGGGAAAGCCGTTGCCGATACCGCGTTTGACGTGATCGTTGTTAATTTTGCGAATGCAGACATGGTCGGCCACTCCGGGAAGCTGGAGCCGACCATTCGCGGCGTGGAGACAGTCGATGCGTGCCTCGGCGAGATATATCAAACAATCCGGCAGCATGGCGGTTCCATGCTGATTACCGCCGACCATGGCAACGCGGAGATGATGGTTGATCCCGTTACCGCCGGACCGCACACGGCCCACACCACGAACCCAGTGCCCTTCATTCTGGTGACGGAGCTTGGGAAAAAGCTGCAACTGAAAGAGAACGGATCGCTGCGCGATATTGCTCCCACCGTTCTCGATCTTCTCCGGTTACAGAAGCCGAAGGACATGACCGGCGCGCCGCTATTTCATCGGGCCTGATTGAAATCCAGCGTTGCCACTGTTATCCGGCAACGGATTCTTTAAATATCGCGCCAGCACATCCGAGCACATCGTATCGATGGGAGTATCGACCGTCCAGACTTTCGCCTCCGGCGACGCTCCGGGTAGCGGATGCTCCAGGTCGATCACTGCAATCGTCCCGTCGTCATAGATCGACCGATAGTGTGTGTGCAATTGATTGAACTGATGGTGCGCCAGTACCGTGAGATGCCAGAGAGACACAAGCTCCTGCGAATTGCGGTCCGTATTTTCCATCGCGATGCATGCTTCCACGTCCATCCAACGCGCATACGCGCTGTCGTAGATCAGATATCGGATTGACTGGCGATGAAGAAATACCGACAGCGGCTCCTGTCCGGCGCGAAACGGCCATCCCGGCGCGGGACTTGCACCTCCGGGCCAATCCGCAAGAAAAATCGTGCGGCCGCGATATGAAAAGAGAAAAGCATACGCGGTGTTCTCGATGGCGCGAGCGCGCAAAGGAAGGGATGATTCCGCCTCCCTGTACTGCTCGGCGACCTGTGGGCTCACCAGCGCTCGCCCAGTCAGGCTGGCGCGAAGTCCCAGCCGATAGTCGGAAGAGTCCATCCGTACTTCGCGAAACGGATGCGGGTGTGTCCCGGAAGCATCGTAATAAAAAATCATGGCGATGACGGCAATCACGCCGCAGAAAAAAGCGAATCTCCCAGATACGTGGGAACTCGCGGTTGTCGCGGATGTAGCGCTTGAAACGTTTGTACCGCCGGTTGCTGCATAAAAAACAAGGACGGTGGCGAAGAACTGCGGGAAGTTATATCGCCAGATGAAATCTCCGCCGGTCTTGTAGTTGAAAGCGGTAATTGCGATCGCCGAAGCGATCAAAATCCCAAGGCTTAGCCAATGCTTTTTACTCTTTAGACCTGAACCAATCAGGATGACCGCCAGGACTCCCAGCGCGATTGCCTGTAAAAAGATTTTTGCCCACGTTCTGGCGGAGAACAGGCGGACCTGCGGCGGCAACAGTCCGTAACCGCTGTAATCGACCCCATGCCCAAGAACCGGGAACAGGTAGGTTCCGCTGTTCCAGCGCATCGCAATCATCCAGGGGACGAGCAAAAGGAAGCAGGCCAGCACAGTAATTCCCGCATATCGCCATGCATACCGTTGCCGCCGCTCCAGAAAGAAATACGGCAGAACGGAAAATGCGCCGACGCAGGGCAGGAATGTGGACTTCAGAGAGAGAATGGCCCCGCCTGTAATGCCAGCGAGCACGGCAAATCGTCCTCTCGGCGCTTCTTCTTGCGTATCGCTCGCGCACAACAAGAGCCAGATCATCGCCAGAAATAGGGACGTCGGCAAAATGATGAACGTCAGATTGATTGTTTGTTGCGGAACAAGAAATGCCAGAAACTCCAGCAGCGCGATCCGACCAGCAGAAAGCTCGAAGGCGATGCCGATGTCGTAGATTGCAGCGCCCAGCACGAGAAATCCTATCGTGCGGTCGGCAATGCCAATCGAAGCGAGCGATGTTCCCGCGATGGCCATCGCTTGCAGCAGGTAGGCGCCACCGAGACTGGAAATTACGCGCCGATCGCTGAATGGATCGAATGCAAACGAATGTGTCGCTAATAATTTGTGAGCAAACACCAGGTAGGCTGGCCCATCGTCCAGGTTGTTGAACATGCCAAGACGCAGTGTTCCGGCAACCCTGAAAGCGAGGACCGCAATCGCGGCAACAGCCAAAATCTTTCCGCAGGGCGTTGCCTGCCGCCAAAAAATCCGCCATCGATATTTGTCGGGGGTCTCTTTGTACGACAATCCATACAATGCCAGCCCGGCAAATACAAAACCAATAGATATTCCGGGGTACAGACCGTGGACCAGATTCAGCAGTCCGCCCAGGAAGATCGCGATGGAAATACCGAGAGCGCAGGTCACGGAAGCGGGCAACTTTTTTACATGCGCCGCTCTGCCTGCGACCCGTCCCCAGCCGACAAAGCTGACCAATAAAAGCCAGACCCATCCCAGTCCAGCCAAAAGATAGAAGATGGAATGCACTGTAATCGGCTGCGGTGGTCCAGTTACGGATGGATAGGATGCGGCGGGGAAATCGTTAAGCATCTGTGCGAGAGCAGGAAATGCCATGCAATGTCCTCAGCCAATCAATTTCATCCGATGTTTGATGGATACGGCTGTCGCTAATGGTATCGAGAATTCTACTAAGTTGATCGCTGAATTTCGAGCAGCAGGGTCGCCCCCATCGAGATTAAGAGGGATGGCTGCACCGGGCGGCAATCAGTTCGAATTGCCATTTTTGCCCAGAAAAAATGGGCACCATTCCATATGGTGCCCATCTCCTGTACTGCATGGCTATTTTACGTACAGACTTGCTTTGGTATCGAGAGTCGGTTTTCCGTTGAAGCTGCCAAAGGTCAAATCCTTGCCCGAAGCAATATATTCCTTCATTCTGGCGGACATTCGACGGGCAATGTCGGGATATTGGTCCGCAACATCTGTCAGCTCGTTTGGATCGCGTTCCAGGTTGTAAAGCTGCGGCTTGTAAACGCGGGCCGGAGAATCCGGCGCTGCATGGTATTTCAGTTGCCGTGCATCCGGCTGCCAGACTTCGCTGTAGTTCCATTCCCGGTCGCGGATGGCTCCGATCCAGTCGTAGGTTTGAACGACATTTTCCCGGATGTACTTTGACTCACCGGTTACGAGCGGCCACATATTATTTCCCGTCACCCGCGAAGGAGGATTTAATCCCAGCAGGTGCAGTAGCGTCGGCATTACATCGGGATGCTGGACGAACCCGCTGACTTTTTTCCCGGCATATTGGTTGTGTGGGGTCCGAATCAACAGCGGCACATGGGTCACCTGGCCACGCAGTTTGTCCGGACCTTTCAGGAACTGGCCCCGCTCCCCCAACATGGCTCCGTGGTCCGCCATGAAGACGACGATGGAGTTGTCAAGCAGTCCATATTGCTCGATCGTGTTCAATACATGACCTACCCAATAGTCCACATCGTTGACCGCGCCGGCATAGTTGGCCCGGAACCGCGCCTTGATCTCGTTCGGCAGAGGAACGGTGTCGTATGGCGGTTCAACAAAACGGGGGCCTTTGGCATTGGGCATGTACTTTTCCAAAAACCGGCGCGGCGGGTCCCAGGGCTCATGTGGGTTGAAGAATTCAAGATGAAGATAGAAAGGCTTCTGTCCGTGGTTTTCATTGAGCCATCGGATGGCATTCTGGGCAACGATCTGGCTGACCGACTCTCCTTTCTGCTGCCACAGATTGCGATTGGCCTTGTATTGGCTCAGAAGAGGATGGAGTCCCGGGAAACGCGCGAGATATTCCGGGGAAACAAGATCGCTGACATCGAGCAGCCCATGCGGCGACGTGCCGCTATAGTCCCATTCCAACCCGCGAATCCATTTCCAGGTGTGAAATCCACGATGAAAATTCCTGCCCGGCTTGAACTCGTGGTAAAGGCTGCTCATGAGCGTATTGATATATCCGGCATTCAGAAGCGTTTCGCTCAATGTGACGTCTTCGAAGTACAGAGGATGCCATCCGGCAAGCTGAACATCCTCATGCTGGGGGAAATAGTGGCAGGGAATCACTCGCCGTCCCGTGTAGAGCTGCCGCCGGATGACGATGGTCGGCATTCCTTCCGGGTAGGCATCCTCGAAAACAACGGCCTTTTCCGCGAACCGGTCGAGATTGGGCGTCTCCAGCTTCTCCAACCATTTCGGCCCGTAGCATGTTAGATTGTCGTGCCGAAACGTATCGCTGACAATCACGATCAGGTTCAGATTGTTGCCCTGCTGTTTCGGCGGTGGTTGATAGACGGACCCGCATTGCTCCGGTGGAGATGTCTCCGGGGTTGAAGCGGCCCATGTGTTTCCAGCGGCCGCGGTACCGGCCACCCCTGCCGCCGCAGTTTTCAAGAAGTTTCGCCGTGAATATTTTTCCATTGATTTCTCCTGAATCGGATCCACAAGATTATTGAGTTAATGTTCCAAGGCAATCGGCACGAGTGTGTTGGAAATGTTCCATCCTCGCAAAGACAAGTGCGGCACGCCGTTGGCATTGCGCGTCGAATACTGGATATGGATCGTTTCGGTTTCGTTTGGCAATAACGAGATGTAATTGTCGCTAAAGTAAGCGGGCAGGATGCGCGTGCCGTCGGAAGCATTTGTCAGCGTCAGCTTTGCTTCCAGAGCGGCGACCGTGGAGGGATTTTTGACCTCGACTGTGAGATGAACTTCGCCTTCAGCCTGCCTGGAACTGGCCGAAGCGGTCAATGCGACCGTAGGCAATTGGTTCAACTGGCGATAATCCGTATCCGTCTCGCCCAGCCAATAGAAATTGCGCGAAATCAATTTCCCGGAACTGTCTTTCAATTGCAGTTCGACAAAAACCATGCCGGAAGACTGCGGCGGGGAAAGATTAATCGAGAATGCGGGAGAGACGTTGTCCTCACCGGCATTGAGTTGCCCATTTTGTTGCAGCAGAAGTTTGTTCTGGAGTGAATAGACCATTGCGGTGACAGACAGATTCGACAGCGATTGCAATGTGGTGTTGACGACTTCGACTTGCCCGTTGGAAAGGTCCAGTTGTATGTGGACAGGTTCGCACGCCTTTTTTGTCGCGTAGTAGGAGGCGTTGGTGTCGTAGTCGTGGGTAACGATCTGGTACATCAGGCTGGGCCACGCAGACTGCGTCATCCATAGCATCCGGCCGCTGTTTGGCGCCCACAGATGCGCATTGAATCCCTCGAAGATGGAGCGATGAGCGACGTAGTTCAGCATCTGCGCCTTGCGGACGAAATCCTCGAGGCTGGTTGGCGCACCAAATTCCGCATCCATTACCTTCAGGACGGCTGCGCCGTCGCGCCGATGCCAATCGTGATATGCCCACACATCGCTGATCGGCCACTGATCCGCCGGCGCCATCATCGAGCGGAACGTCTCCAGGGTGGGGATGGAACCTGTCCCGGTTTCAACCGAAAATCCGCGATTCAACTTCGTGTAATACAACACCGGGTCCTGATAGACGTAAGGTCCGCTATCCTGCAGGTTCACTCGATTGGAACTGGGCGAATAGTAGCGGGTCCCATCCAGAGAATTTAATAGCGCGATCATGCCCCGATTCAGCGCGGGCTGAGGCACGCCCTCATTTCGTCCGCACCAGATCACGATGGAAGGATGATTGCGAAACCGGAGGACCGTGTCCCGCGCATTCGCGAGGAACAACGCAGGATCGTCCGCCTCCAGGTTGTAATTCTGAGTGGATTCCCAGAAATCGTTCCATACCATGATGCCGTATTTATCCGCCAGATCGTACAGCGATTCTTCCGAATTCTGACCGACCCAGTTCCGGAGAATGTTGACGTTGGCGTCTCGCTCGAGTCGAAAATAGGGTTCCAGCCGGTCGATGGAGACACGCTTCAACATGTCATCGACGCCCCAGTTGCCCCCGCGAGCGGCAATCCGCACCCCATTCACCTTGATCACCAGATACGGAGCGCTTCGGGTGTCCGCTACTGGATGAACAGCCGGAGAATTTTCCGCGCCCGGCAGCAGGGAAGCGACCCAGGTTTTCATCGGACTGGGATGCATCGCCGCTTCCAATTCCGGCCTGGTGGCGAGAGACGCAATCCATTTGTCGCGAGCGGCGATATCGTTGTTGTTTCTTGGAATGGACCGCGAGCCCTTATGCGATACGTCGACCACCTGCTGGCCGAGCAGCAGCGCTTCCGTGGGAGAGACTTCCACACGGCGCAGATGGCCGGTGGAATCCATCAGGCTAAGTTCATACGTCACTTCCCGGATCCCAAAGTTGAATTGTTTCGCGTCCGACTCGCTGCTGTTTCCGTCGAAGGCCAGCTTCATGCGATAGAGATTCGGCTTGCCGTATCCGTTTGGCCACCACAGTTGCGGATGAACCACCGTGAGTTGCGGAAACTCCGCGGGATTCAGCTTGACGACCGTTTCTCCCGGAGGAAGATTTACGTTTTTGACGACGACGGTATCGCCGAACGAGGCGGTCAATTTTCCTTGTATGGTCTGATTGGAATAGTTTTTCAGCAGTACGTTGATGTAAACCTTCGCGCTGGAAGTATCCGGTAGCGGCAGTTTCGTAATCACCTGCGAATCGCTGATTTTCACCCGGCCGGTTGCGGTCAGCGTCACGTTCTGCCAGATTCCCATATCGCGATCGCGAATCGCCGGGATCCAATCCCATCCTTCGGTCGCTACAAAGGTGGGTCCATCGAGGCATAACATGCCGCCATTCGGGCCACGTCCCGCCGCCAGCGATTGTTCATGAGCAATGCCGGGATGCGGTGGCGGCGAAATCCGCACCGCGAGCGCATTGATCTTTCCCGGCAATAAGATTCCGGTCACATCGAAAATGCCGCGGATGAAAGCGCCTTTGATCGTGCCGAGTTTCTGGCCGTTCAGCCATACATCTGCGCGGTAATTGATTCCGTTGAACGTCAGCGTCAGATGTCGGCCGCGAAGGGAATTGGGGGCTGGGAATTCCACCCGATACCAATAGTCCTGCTTATTCAGCGATTCGGGAATAGCAAGGTTGTTCAGGCCATAATCCGGATCGGGATAGATGCCACGGTTCACCATGGTCGTCAGCACGGTTCCGGGGACCGTTGCCAGCATCCAGCCGTTTGTTGAGTACCCAACTCGCGCAATCTCCGATCCGGGGACGTCCACTTTGATGGCTTCGGTCAATCTCCACCCTCCGCTGACCGACCACTCGTGGCTGGATACCGGCTGGAGCGAGGCTTTTGAAGGTGGAGCGGGGGCAACGACAGGTTTCGAGAAAGGCGCTTTGCTGCGTGGCATCGTCGCCGGGTCCTGGGGCGCGGCGAGCCCGCGTTGCTCTTGCGTTTGGACTGGCCAGGCAGGCGATCCTTCCTGAAACTGGACGGTTGAAAAATCGACGGGATTTTTGTACAGGCTTGCTATTTCGTCGGCATCCAGCGCCCTTTGCATCCAGAGAAAAGATGCAATCTTTCCCGCAAAATGCGTTTCCTGTGGCCATGGGTTGACCGTGGGCGCCAATTCCAGAATCGGGCGGATGCTTCCGAATGCCAGATTGCCGCTGGCCTTTTCTTTGCCGTCGAGATAAAGATGAGTCGAGACGCCATCGAAGGTCGCGGCAAGCAGGTGCCAGGTTCTCGGGGCCAGATCGACCGCCGCGTTCACGCGGTCACCTTGTCCCCCGCGAAAGGAAAGGCCCGTGGCGCTCACCATGAAATAGCGCGAATATTCATCCAGCGGGTCGCCCATGCCGGCGATCAACGTTTGTGCGTGGACCGGTTCCTGCATCCAGATCCAGCAGTACATGGACCACGGAGAATTTACAGGCAGTTTCCTTTGCCCATCGCCAATCGGATGGAGGATGCCTGTTCCGCCGGCTAGGAAAACTCCGTTATATCCGTAAGAGATCGCCGAAGCAGAGGACTCAGCGAACACCGTCGGCAGGCAACTTAGAAACGATAAGCAGATCAGGGCGAAAATAACGCGATCGGGACGCAGCCACGGATGCCGCAATGATGTCATAAAAGCCTCATCCACTTAAACGTTACCGTAAACGGTAATTATTATAATATAATTTTGTCGTTATTCATTCTCGCCTGGGAATTGAAGAAATACTCGAGCGCATAATCACCGGCAATCGATTCTTCTATCCCAAATTAAGATCGTCTTGCGCAAGTTCAGTGGGCCGCTTGATCTGCCCTGGCGGATAAAATCCCGGGAAACCATCGCACCGCATTGTCATGGTACAGCTTGCGGAGAATGGACGGAGGCAGTGCCAACCCTTGAACTTTCTTGCCGTGGTATTCCAGCGTTTCGTCGGTTGCGTAATATTTCCAATCGCGCGCATACATGGCTTTTAACTTATTCAAGTCCGTTTCTGTATTGTCGGACGGCAAAATCTCGATGTCTGTTCCATAAAGAACACGGTCCTGATATTTGCCGAAAAACTCGAGGACTTTATTTCTTGGTTGCAGCATGAAGTACTGTGTTCGCGCCGCGGTATCGACCGCAAAATTTGGGTATCGGTCGAAGCGCTTTGCAATTTCATTGACCTCGACTTCCATACTGCCGAGATGCGCTCCGACAACTCTTAGATTGGGATTCTGCTGCAACATGCGATCGCGCGCCGCAAGAATGGTCGCCTTCGATGGCCACTGCGGATGGAGATACGCGTACTCCTGAGGATGCTGGCGATAGTATTCGTAATCCGGGCTTTTGGGATTCGGAGGAAGCCAGCAGGAGTCCGGCTCCGCAATATGGGCGATCACAGTACGGTTATGCCGGGCGATATCTTGATAGATCGGCGTGAAGACGGGATCGTCCGGCAACAGATAGGAGCCATCCTTCTTCTTGATCTCCATTCCGATCGTTTTATAAATCTTTACCGCAATCGCCCCTTGCGCGAAGTTCTCATTTAACTGGCGAATCGCTTGCTGGCTGAAGCCGGGTTTCTCGAAATCGTAGGGGCTAAAAGTCGTGCAAAGGGAGACGTGTCCCCCGCTGCCGTGGACAAGCCCCAGAATGTCCTTTAATTGAACGTCGAGCGATTTGTAGAAGGGATCGCGATCGTCGACTACGTCGATATCAAGCCAATGGAGATTGTATTGCTTCAGGAACGCGTTCAACCTGGCATCGTCTTTGTATACGTGGACGTGTGCGTCGATCGGATCAATTGCCGCGAAGGACCGCAGAAGGGCATCTTCGTTGCTATTTTTTGGCGAAGCGGATGGCCTGGCGGCAAAAACGGCAGGAGGAATTTTAGAGCTGAATAGTACCAACGAAGCCGCGATCATCGCGATTGACGAAAATAGCCTGATCTTCCCCACTACATGCTCCCGCCCAAAAATATCGGCGGTCCCAGTATCTTCAATCTATTCAATACCTGCAATCTTTAGAGATACCTGGATGGAATGCGAACGTGTGGCGACACTCAGGTTGGAATTATCTGGTGGGCGCTAGAGGATTCGAACCTCTGACTTCCACCGTGTGAAGGTGGCACTCTACCGCTGAGTTAAGCGCCCAAATGTTGCATCCAGGAGGATTATTTGGAGCAATCGCGGACCGGGCGGCCACAATGGGAAGGCACATAGGCGTGCCTTTGAAACCCAGTATACGCTAGAATCCGAGCACCACCCGAATCGACACCAATGGCTGGCAGCAAAGGCGATCCCCGCGATCCTGAGACACCGAAACACGGTTCAAAACCGGTCGTCTTCAGTCCATCGAACCACCATGCCGCGGGGTCGGATCCTGAACCTTCCAACGAGCCGGGATCGCCGCGACACGCGGACCAGCCCAGCAGTCTGGAACGGGCAGAACCGGGCGTCGAATCGGATCCTGGAGAAGACGCCGATCCCGGACTGAACCTGCCCCCAGAAGCTCAATTTGACCCATATTTACAAGAAGAAACGCAACTTTCCTCCGAAAAAGGGGTACCAGAAGATATGGGCACCCTCGCGTTGGAAGGCATCCCGAGAGATCGATTCAACGATAAGGCGGTCCCGTCGACGCTACTTGGTGGGATCGTCGGCGGGTTCGACGGGATGACGGATGCGGACATCATGCGGAGGGCTGCAGCCGGGGATGAAAGTTGCTTCGATTTCCTGGTGAACAAATATCGAAGGCCGATGATCGGCTTCATGTATCGGATGATCCATAACCAGGCGATTGCGGAGGAACTGGCGCAGGAAGTTTTTCTTCGGGTTTATCGCGCTCGGGAAAGCTACAGGGCCGAGGCGCGATTTAGTACCTGGCTGTACCGCATCGCTGCCAATATGGCGATCAATCATGCCCGGGACACCAAGTACGAACGTGCCTCCTCCAGCGTGTATCTGGATCAGGCGGACCAGGAGACCGGGACGAAGCCAGACGTTGCCGATGCTCGTCCGATTGTCGAAGCGGACATGTTGCGCGATGAGCGCATGAAACGCATTCGGGAACATGTGCTGGCGTTGCCGGAACGGCAAAGAATGGCCGTGGTCATGCACAAATATCAGGATATGGACTATAAGCAGATCGGCTCGGTGCTCAAGCTCAGCGAGTCGGCGACAAAGTCGCTACTGTTCCGCGCCTACCAGACATTGCGTGACCGGCTAAAAGAGTTTGCTTAAGATGATAAGGGGAAAGGGGGAGGCTGCCATGACATGCGATAAGATCCGGGCATTTTTGCCAGACATGATGTTCAGTTCCATGCATGTGCCGGCCGATGTGCGGCAACACTTTCAGGATTGCCCAATCTGCCAGGGGGAATGGAACGAGATGCAGGCCACGATGCAGTTGCTGGATGCGTGGAAAGCGCCGGAGCCCAGCCCATACTTCGACGTTCGGATGGCGGCCCGTTTGCGGGAAGAGAAAAATTCCCCGGCTCCCGGGTGGTTGGAGCGCATGCGCTCGCGTCTGCTGTTTTCCAGCAACCTCCATCTGCGTCCCGCGGTCGCGGCGGCATTCGCATTGCTTTTGATTGTCGGCGTCGGGTCCTATGAAGGGTTTGTGAATCTGGAAAGGACCAATCCCGCGAGCGGACAAACCGTTTCCGCTACTGTGAAAGATCTGGAACTCCTCGATTCCAATGCGCAGACTTTGCAGCAGATGGCGACATTTGACGACACCGATGTCGGCATCGGCCAGGCACAAAACGGCGGCGCGTCCAATTAAGCCGCTGGCCGGTCGCAAATGAAGCAGGCGGTTATCGGTGAATCTTCAAATTGCAGAAGGAAGAAGTGCAAACGGAACAATCTCAGGTTCCGCCTTGCGAGTGGATGGATCGGAATGCTGGATGAACCTCATGGAATCGGAAGCGCGCGGCGCAATCTGCCGCCGACAGACCGCCGGGTCCGGTTATATTCTCTTCCGATTGTCGCGGCATTCTTCTTTTTCTCCGGAAGCATGGCATGGTCCTTGCCGCCGCGTCCCCGCATGGGAGGCGGTTTCTGGATGCAGCAGCATGGAGGATATCGTGGTGGACCGCCGCGGGCATACGGGCCAGGATACGGTTACGGTATGCATTCCGCGCCCTCCCATCAGGAACATCTCCCGCAGTGGTTTCATCAACACCAGGCCCTGACTCCTCAGCAGCAGGAGCGCGCTCTCCACAACGAACCTGGTTTTAATCGCTTGCCGCCCGGGGAGCAACAACGGCTCTCGAATCGATTGCGGCAGCTGGACAGGATGCCTCCGGCGGAGCGGCAGCGAACGCTGGATCGAATGGAGGCCATCGAAAGATTGTCTCCCGCCCAACGTCAACAACTCCGAAGCACCGTGCAGCAGGTGACGCGAATGCCGGAATATCGCCGCCACATGATGCACAAAGCCTTTCACGACCTGTCGCAGATGCCTCCGGACCAGCGCCAATCCATCATGAATTCACCCGAGTTCAAAGGCCAATTTTCTCCTCAGGAAAGGGGTTGGCTTGGTACTCTGCTGAACGTCCAACCATATAGACCAACCTCTCCGGCCTCGCCCCTTCCGCATCCTTAATTTCGGCTGTATTTCGAGCAATTTTTCCTTCGCTGTCGCAGGGAACGCGGCGGCTGAAACGTCGGGATGCTGGAGTTTGACCCTACCGCGAACCGCGGCTATGATGGGAATGCGGGGTGGAGCAGCCCGGTAGCTCGTTGGGCTCATAACCCAAAGGTCGCAGGTTCAAATCCTGCCCCCGCAACCACACGAATTTGCGTAGGGATGGCTTCTGAGCCATCCCTTTCGTTTCCAAGCAGATGCCCAGCTTCCCTCGGCGACATAGTGGGACTTCCCGTTTCCCGTGTGCGGCATCATGCGAATCTCGGAAACATGGTTGAGCAGTTCCTTCCGCGCAGGCCCCTGATCGCCGGCCAACAGCGCGCGGAGGTTTCCCATCCTCTCCGTGATGAAGTTGCGGATGTCCGCCAGATGAGCCTCCACCGAATTGTCCCCCTGAGCCAGAAGCTGATCGGCGGTCGCGCAACTGCTGTTCGCGCTCGTGGATCGCCTCGACCAGAAATGCGGAGGGTCCGGTTTCCGCTGCCGTCGCCGCCAGCCGCCGTAACTCCCCTTCGAGCTTCTGTTTCCGTTCCCGCATCTGCGCCAGTTGGTTGGTGAGATTGGCGAAGGCGCTCCTGACGTGATTTCCAAACTCGTCCAGAACATATCCGATGGCA
>Ga0134128_10007943_pt1 | contig 12776 bp, 10 predicted proteins | sample KB31754_FD_96462 | JGI IMG/M metagenome (GOLD analysis project Ga0134128, IMG submission 96462) | Terrestrial soil microbial communities with excess Nitrogen fertilizer from Kellogg Biological Station, Michigan, USA - KB3-175-4 | ecosystem: Environmental > Terrestrial > Soil > Unclassified ...
TCAATGTTTTAGTTTTTAAATGGTTTCGCTGCGTGCTTCGCAATGCTTTGCTTGCCCAAAGAAACGAAGCAAAGAAAGTGCACCACGAACGCCAACTCTCGCTACGATTGCGCACAGGCTGCCCTGCTCGGGCTATCTTCGCTCCAGTTTTTCCAACCCTGCAAGCCGGCTGCTCGCTAAAAAAGTCTACCAGACTTTTTATTTACGCTCGCCCCTGTGGACGCCTGCCCCGGTATTACCTGAACACATTACCTAAAATCCTACGCCACTTATGTCATCAGGAGAGAAAGGAATGTACATTACTCATTTGAACTTGAACATGACAACTCTGTACTTGTACATCGCTCATCTGAACTTGTTGGCACGCCAACCACCGGTCCCGAACCGCCAACTGCCTGCATCACAAAATCGGCCAGCACAGTTCCGTTCTCAGCAACCGTTAGCGTTTTGGTTTGCGTTACATAGCCGCTTGCACTAACCACTATAGTAAACGTGCCCGTATGCAAGCGTGCAATTTTATACAAACCGTCAGCGCCGCTTATTTTATTGCGCACAGCACTGCCGCTCACCTTAATTGTAACATTGGCAATAGGCAAATGCTGCGCAGTATAAACCCCGCCTTTTAAGATAACCGTTTTCCTGTGCCCAATATCATCTATCATACGTGCGGCAAAATAGCGGTTATAAAAAAGCGCGTTGCTGCTCTTAAACTGCGTCATCAAAGGATCCAGCTCATCTTTCAGTGTTTTTTTACCATCCGCAACCTCCTGTGCAATGTTCTTGGTAGCCACTTTCACGGCAGCCCGTGCATCCGCAGGCGCGCCGGTTATATTGCTAAAAGCAGTAATGGCCGTTTGCAAAGCGCTTATGCCTGCCGCGTTAGCGCCGTATGCAGCCAGGTTGCCTACAATAGGGTTTACAGCATCATGCAAATTCTGGCAAAGCGCAATTATATCCACGTCTTTAGCCCTGCCTAAAGCAGTAATGTTCAGGTTACAGGTTTTCTTTAGCTGCAGATCGTCAACACTCACCGCATACGCATAGCCTGCGTCTGCCACTGCTATAGCAACGTTTATCAGCGCATTTAAAACCTGCGCCTTGGTTTGGGTAACACCTATAGTACCCGTTCTCTGATTTTGTTCGCTGCCTATCAAATTGCCTATCACACTTTGAAAAGCGCTAACAACTGCGTTGATCGTTGCGTTGCTGTTCCACACAGTAGGAAAGCTGTTTAAAACCACTAATACGGCTTTAAACATATTAAACGCGTTACTTTGATTTTTGTTCATGGTATTTTGTATTTAATTGTTTTGTTTTTAGTATCCCTTTTTCTCTCTTTTAATAAGCCCCAATCACCTTCAATGCTCAATGTTTAACCTTCAACGTTCAATGATTAACATGTAATGGCGTATGATTAACCTTCAATGCTCAATGTTTAGCATACAATGGTCGATGTTTAACATGCAATGCTCAATGTTTAACATGTAATGGTGTATGATTAACATGCAACGTCGTATGATTAACCTTCGATGCTCAATGTTTAACATACAATGGTCGATGTTTAACATGCAACGTCGTATGATTGACCTTCAATGCTCAATGATTAATAAATAATGTCCTCTTTTTCAATCCCAGTCTTTTCAAAGAACCATTTACCCCCTTAAACGAAAACCAAAACAACAGGTTTCACACAAAGCCCAAAAAGTGCGCTACAATTTTATAACTGGTCGGTTTTAACAAATAACTGGTCAGTTTTGGCAAATAACTGGCAGCTTTCCCCCGCCCTTTTCGCAAAAATTGCACACCGGCATGCCGGGTAAATAAGCGCTCCGAAAAAATATTTTTAAAAATAATTCTACTCGTATTAAATTAATATCTACATTTGCAGACCAAACGGTCGGTTTTTACAATGAACGATTCAAAAGAACACATCCTGGTTACCTCCCTCAACCTCTTTCTGCAAAAGAGTTTCAAAGAAGTTACCATGAAAGAAATTGTAGATGAAACAGGGCTTTCCAAAGGAGCCTTCTATCACTACTTCAACAGCAAAGAACAGGTCTTTGAAGAAGTAATTGCCCATTTTTACAGCGAGATAATCATTACCGATTACAGCAAATTCTCACAAACCTCGCTCATAGAGTTTTATACCGGCTATTTAAACGACAAGCGCTTAAAGATCAGCTCCTCCAAAATAGTAGAAAGCAACAAAGAAAAAATATTCACCTCCAACCACTACTTCCTCATTTTTGATGCCATGAAGCTCCTGCCCGATTTTAAAAAACAAAGGGCTCAGCAGCAAAAAGACGAGCTGAAAGCCTGGACAAAAATGATCCGCGTGGCAAAACAAAGCGGCGAAATTCATTCCGAAATGAAAGATGAGGAACTGGCAAAATTATTTATTTACTCAGCCAAAGGTGCCGGCATCAGTTGCATTATGGAAAACAATTTCGACAACACAAAAAAAGAAATAAAAACCCTTTGGGACGGATTATACCACTCTTTACAAAAACGCAAATAGCATGGAAAAAATTATCATTGCCGTCGATCTGAATGAACAAACCGAAGAAGTAGTTGCCCTGGGCATTCGCCTCGCAAAGCAATTACACGCCTCGATAGAATTGCTTACCGTGGTAGACAAATCACTCGATTTCACCGTATCTACCGATTTCAATTTCGATAACCAGTGGGAAGCCCGCCTCTATGTAGCTAAAAAAGAACTCAACGCCATTAAAGATCAGCACCCCGATCTGTTCATTGATGTAGTAACCTTTATCGGTTTGCCAAAAGACGATATCATTAAGCAGATAGAAGAGACCAAAGCCGATTTTATCGTCATCGGAACCCACGGCCGCTCTGCCTTTGCACAATTTGTAGTGGGCGGCACTGCCGAATATGTGGTTCGCCATTCTACCAAACCCGTAATTGTGGTTCCCTACACAAAAACAGAACACTAAAATTTGCATATAAATAAAACCACGCCGCTTAGCCGGCCATTAAAAAAATAATAAATCATAAACAGAGTATGGAACAAGAAGTAAAAAAGAAAAAACCCGCCAGGCTTATCATCATAGGTGTAATTGCGGTTGTAATAATAGCTGTAGGTGCGTATTTTTTCATAAGCGGTGCCGCCTATGAAACAAGCGATAACGCGCAATTAGATGGAGATATCGTTCCCGTGCGATCGAGTGTTACCGCATACATCAACAGCGTTCGCTTTAAAGATAACCAGCTGGTAAAAAAAGGCGACACACTTATCTTATTTGATACCGATGAGTTAAAAGCAAAAGTAATGCAGGCAGAAGCAAACCTGGATAACGCAAATGCAAACCTGCTTTCGGCAAACAACAGGGCCTCTGCCAGTGTGGAAAATGCCGCAGCCTCTGAAGAAACCGTAGAATCTAATCAGCAAAGCATAGTAGCCGCAAAAGTAAAACTGGATAAAGCCCAAAAAGATCTAGACAGGATTATTGAGCTTCAAAAGATCAAAGCAGCCACACAAGAACAGTTGGATAATGCACAATCTAACCTGCAAATTGCAAAATCAGAATATGCCGGAACTGTTAATCGCCAGCAATCATCAGCCTCTTCTTCCTTAGGATTAAGAGCACAGGCAAAATCAGAAGAAAACATGATCGATCTTGCCAAAGCGCAGATCAAACAACGCGAAGCAGAACTGATCCTGGCTAAAAAACAATTATCATACGCCATTGTATTAGCGCCTTGCAACGGTATCGTTACCAAACGTGCCATCCAACAAGGACAGTACGTATCTACCGGACAATCTTTATGCGTAGTGGTTGATAACGAAAACTACTGGATAAGCGCCAACTTTAAAGAAACTCAGTTAGACGACATTAAAGTAGGCAACGAAGTTGAAATCGAATTAGACGCATATCCCGATCTAAAACTAACCGGCAAAGTGCAATCCTACTCAGGAGCAACAGGCGCTAAATTCTCTTTATTGCCTCCCGATAACGCAACCGGCAACTTCATTAAGATCACACAACGCTTTCCGTTACGTATTTCAATCGACAATTTCCCGAAAGAAAAAGCCACTGAAATTTTTCCGGGACTAAGCGCTTTTGTAAAAGTTAAAGTAAAATAACATGGAAGCTTCTGTTCTGAAAGAAGAAGATATATATCCTACCGGTGCCACCAAGTGGATACTGATTGCAACCGCCATATCATGCGCCATATTAGAGCTGATAGACACCACGGTTGTAAACGTTTCCCTGCGCGAAATAAGTGGTAACATCGGTGCCACAACAACCGAGATTGCCTGGGTAATTACTGCCTACAGTATTGCCAACGTAATTGTTATTCCACTTTCAAGTATGCTATCCAACCTTTTCGGAAGGAAAGTCTACTTCACTACATCCGTTATTATATTCACCTTTTCATCTTTAATGTGCGGCCTGTCTACCAACTTATGGACACTTGTTTTCTGGAGATTCATCCAGGGCCTTGGTGGTGGTGGCTTATTATCAACCGCGCAATCCATTATCATCGGCGCCTTTCCGCCCAAGCAGGCAGGCACCGGTATGGCTATCTTCGGAGTAGGTGTTATTCTTGGCCCAACATTCGGCCCCGTGTTAGGTGGTTACATCACTGATAACTTTTCATGGCACTGGATCTTCTTTATTAACGTACCCATAGGTTTTGTTGCAGCTTTTTTATCCTGGAGTTTCGTAACCGATCTTCCCGGCGTGTCCAAACCTGATAAGATCGACTGGTGGGGCATCATCTTCCTCATAGTTGGAATTGGTTCCCTCCAATATGTATTGGAAGAAGGCGGAACCAAAGATTGGTTTGAAAGCGATGAGATCATATTCTTCTTTATCACCGCCATGGTAGGCCTCGTCGCCTTTGTCATACGAGAATTATCGATCGATTTTCCTGCCGTAAACCTCCGCCTCTACAGAAGCTTTAACCTGGCAATGGGCAACATCATGAACCTTATTGTAGGCTTGATCATCAACGGCTCGGTATTTATCTTCCCTTTATTTACGCAGGTATCTTTAGGCTGGACCGCCACACAAACCGGCGCCTTTATGATACCCGGAGCGATGGCTACTGCTGTGGGCATGATTGCCGTTAGCCGCATTGTAGGCAAAGGCGCAAACCCAAAGGTCATTATCCTGATAGGCTTGGCCATGATGTCTTCCTTCCTGGTGCTCTTATCTTTTTCAGGCCCCGATTCAAATAGCGGAAACTTCTTTTGGCCCTTCATTCTGCGTGGTATAGGAGCAGCCTTTATGATGATGCCTATATTAACCCTGGCAGTAGCCGGCTTAAAAGGAAAAGATTTAGCGCAGGCAACCGGTTTATCTAACATGCTGCGCCAGTTAGGCGGAGCTATCGGAGTAGCCTTAATAAACATCTACCTCGATCATCAAAATGCCAATATCAAAAGCAATATCATCGGCAACATTTCTAACTACAGCAGCGAAACAACCGATCGCCTGGCATCCTTCACTCAAATGTTCTCGGCAGCAGGTTATAGCACCGATGATGCTGCGCAAACAGCCAACATGATGGTAGACGGCCTGGTTAGCAAACAACAATTGCTCATCAGCTACGATCATGGCTTTATGATGCTGGGGCTAACCGTGCTTTTATGCGCCCCCGTTATCTTAATGATACGATACAAAAAAGGAGAAAAATTAGAAGCCGTAAGCGACCATTAATAACAAGACAAATTAGATACATAATATGAAAAAAATAATTTTAATGATACTGTCTGTTGCATCTTATCTTGGATATGCACAACAACAACAGCAACCACAACAACCTGCCGGCAATTTAACCATTGGTGTACAACAAGCTATAGATTTAGGATTGAAGAACAGGTACGATGTGCAGGCACACAGGTATAACATTACCATTGCCGATAACCGCGTAAGCAAAAGCAAAAAAGAATGGATACCCGATATATCCGGTTCGGGCAACATGCGCTACAGCCCGCAAATACAGGCTACCTATATACCTGCAGGTTTTGTTGGCCCAAATGCAGCTTTAATTGCCTTAGGTGCAAAAAGCACTTCTGTATTCGGGCTTGATTTAAACCAACCCATCTTTAAGCCGGGTATCACAACCGATGTAAAAATTGCAAAGAATAATTTAGCCATCGAACAGGAAAGAAACAAGCAGGACGAAAACAACATCCGCGAACAAATTGCCTTTGCTTATTTAAACGTATTGCTGAAAGATTTGCAAAGCAAAATTGCCGCCGATGATGAACAGCGTTATAAAGAATATGCCGCTGTAGCTGAAGGAAAATTAAAAGTGGGTACGCTTATAGAAAACGATTACCTGAAAGCAAAGCTTGATTACGAAAATGCTAAAGTAGAAACACTTAAAGCAAAACAAAACCTGCAGCTGGCATTGGATAATGTAAAATATCAAATAAACGTTCCGGTTGAAACACAATTGGTATTAACCGATACCTTAAACTCGCCAAACCTTACCTTAAACCTGCCTTCAAAAGGCGATGCAAACAACCGCACAGAAGTAAAACAACTGATCCTGCAGCAACAAGGCAATAAGCTGGAAGTAAATAAAACACGCCAAAATGCCCTGCCATCGCTGGCTTTCTTTGCCAACTACTCAAGGCAGTTTACCTATACCAACTTAGATTATGGCTTAAGCCAATGGTGGTCACCCTTTAACTACTTAGGCTTACGTTTAAATGTACCTATTACGGCTAACTTTAAAAATCATAATAGTATAAAAGAGTATAAAGTAAAATCGCTGCAAACCGATCTAGATTTAAAGCAAAAAATTGCCGATGTTAACTACGAGATCCAAAAAACATCTACCGAGTTAACCAATGCCATGCAAAACATGCAAACCACTAAAAGCAATTACGAGCTTTCTAAGGTTATCTACGAAAACCAAAAGCAGCAATATAATTTAGGCTCCCTGGAATATCTTAATTTGTTAGAAACCGACAGGTCTTTAAACACTACGGAACAAAATTATATCAAAGCCGTATACGATTACCTGCTGGCAAACATCAACTACCAGAAAGCAATAGGCAATTATTAGGCTTTAGTTTTAATGTCATTCTGAGCCTGTCGAAGAATGAACTTAACGAATTCCTAAAACATCTGTTATTCTAAAAATTGTAAATTTGTTTGACTTTAAAAGTATCAACAAATTAAACCAATAGCATATGTTACACATGTCGCATTTATTTCATAAGCACCACACGCCTACCTCGCACCCCGACATTATTTTAATTGGTGCAGGCATTATGAGCGCAACGCTTGGCGTGATGCTGAAAGAATTACATCCCGAATTGAAAATAGAAATATACGAGCGCTTAGATGTTATTGCCGGCGAAAGCTCGGATGCATGGAATAATGCAGGCACAGGCCACTCTGCTTTTTGCGAATTGAATTATACACCTCAAAAAGAAGACGGCTCTATTGATGCAAGCAAAGCCTTTAAAATTGCAGAGTCGTTTGAAACATCCAAGCAATTCTGGTCATACCTGGTAGAGAAAAATTACATCAAAGGCCCGCGTTCATTTATTAATAGCATTCCCCACATGAGCTTTGTTTGGGATGAAGAGAATGTAAGCTACCTTAAAAAGCGCTACGATAAACTTCAGCAAAATCCTTTGTTCAAAGAAATGGTTTACTCTGAAGACAGGGAACAACTTAAAAAATGGATGCCGCTGATGATGGAGAACAGGCCTGCAGATCAAAAAGCCGCAGCAACCCGTATGGAAGTAGGCACCGATGTAAACTTTGGCGAGCTTACCCGCATGCTTTTTAAGCACCTGGAATCTTTACCCAATGTTTCTATCTATTTAAACAGCGAAGTAAATTTTATAGAAAAAAGAAAAGACGGTCATTGGGAAATTGAAATAAAAGATACCAAAGCCCACACCAAAAAAACAGTTGAAACAAAATTTGTTTTTATTGGCGCAGGCGGTGGCTCTCTGCCTTTATTAGAAAAGACCGGCATACCCGAAGCGAATGGCTATGGCGGCTTTCCCGTAAGCGGGCAATGGCTCATCTGCAAGAACGAAAGCGTTATCGAAAAGCATGCTGCTAAAGTATATGGCAAAGCCGACGTTGGCGCTCCGCCAATGTCCGTTCCGCATTTGGATACACGTGTCATTAATGGTAAAAAAGCGTTATTGTTTGGCCCCTATGCGGGCTTCTCTACCAAATTTTTAAAGCATGGTTCCTTAATGGACTTACCGCACTCCTTACAGGTAAATAATATTTTACCCATGATGTCAGTGGGATTGCATAACATACCGCTCACAAAATATTTGATCGAACAAGTGCGCCAGTCGCCCGAAGACAGATTAGAAGCTTTACAAAAATTTGTACCTACCGCTAAAATGGAAGACTGGACCCTTGAAGAAGCAGGCCAGCGCGTGCAGGTTATAAAAAAAGATCACGACCATGTAGGCGGCGGTGTGTTAGAATTTGGCACCGAGATCGTAAACTCAGCCGACGGATCTATTGCAGCTTTGTTAGGAGCTTCACCCGGCGCGTCTACTTCGGTAAGCATCATGCTCGATCTGATCAAGCGTTGCTTTAAAGACCAGGTGAGCTCGCCCGAATGGCAAAACAAGCTAACCGAAATGATGCCTTCTTACGGAAGATCACTTGCCAATGACCCCGAGCTTTGCAAAACTATCCGGGAAAGAACCAGCCATGTTTTAGAGCTTAAGCAGGTTGTGCCTGCTACCGTATAAGGTATTTTAGAATAATGTAGGGAAGTATTAAGGTCACGTAATTCCGGGGCAGGCGTCCACGAACGGAGCGAACTGGAGCGAAGATAGCCCGAGCAGGGCAGCCTTGTGCGCAATCGTAGCGAGAGTTGGCGTTCGTGGTGCACTTTCTTTGCTTCGTTTCTTTGGGCAAGCAAAGAAATGAAGAAGGAAATCTCACAATATTTTATGATACTACTAAAGACAATTTGCTAAATCTGCAGGAACGCCAAATAATAATTTAAGACTGAATATTTAAAATTCAAGATTAAAAGATAATTTTACCCTGTGTTAATTAAGAAAACCCGTATTCCTGTATTGCATATCATTGCGATTGGCTTTTTGCCTTCGTTCTTAAAGAAATTTGTATATCGCTTAAAAGGATACAAAATTGCAAGCGACGTTAGCCTTAGTTTAGGCTGCGTAGTTATTGGCAAAGACGTTGAAATAGGAACCAAAACAAGCATTGGCTTTTTCACCATCATACGCGCGCGCAAAATTAAAATTGCACGCTATGTAAAAATCGGCGCCATGAGCGCTATCGATACCGAGAGCATATCTATTGATGATGATGCACGCATAAACGAGCAGGTATATATTGGCGGCACAAAAACACCCCAGTCATCTTTAGCCATGGGCAAGCGCACCATCATTATGCAGGCAAGTTATATTAACCCAACCATGCCCATCACCATCGGAGATGATGCAGGTATTGGAGGGCACTGCCTGTTGTTTACACATGGCTCGTGGAATTCTGCTTTAGAAGGCTACCCCGTAAAATTTGCCCCTATACATATCGGTAAAAAAGTATGGCTCCCCTGGCGTGTATTTATTATGCCCGGTGTTAGCATTGGCGACGGCGTAGTAGTTGGAGCCGACTCTATGATCAATAAAGATATACCGGCAAATTGCCTGGTAGCAGGCTCTCCCGCAAAGATCATTAAAGAAAATTTCCCGGCACCTTTAAGCGAAGTTGAAAGAAATAAAATAACTGCCGATATTTTTGCGGAGTTTAAGCAGCACATAGAGCATCATGACTTTATCATTGAACAAAAAAACCTACCCAATGGCTTTGAATTAAACATTAAAAACAAAAGCACACAGGCAGGCGTTCTTTTTTGCGAAACAACAGCCAATATCACGCCCACAAAAACAGCAAACAGCATTTTAGTTTTAAATAAAGGAACAGCTGCGCTTACAGCAAACTATGCCATGGCCATTTCATTAGAAAACAACACCCGCATAGGCACATCAAGTGTAGGCGAAGAGCTGGTACAATTTTTCTCGCGCTATGGCGTGCGCTTTAATCGCTTAGATTAGTTATGACACTATTAGTATACCTTGGCCACCCGGCGCATTTTCATTTGTTTAAAGAAACGATCAAAAACCTGCAGGCAAGATCTGTTAAGGTGGTAATTGTTATCAAAAGCAAAGATGTTTTAGAAAAGCTGCTGGCAGACAGCAAGCTGCCTTACCTCAATATCTCTGATGCAAACAACAAAGGCAGCGCCTATAAAAATTTTGCAAAACGATTATACAACCTCGCAAAGATCATTCGTGCCAATAAACCAAGCCTATTAATTGGCTCAGCAGCAGAGCTTACCATCCTCGGAAAAATATTCCACATTCCCTCTTATATCTTCTTTGAGGATGATTTTGAAGCCGTAAAAAAATTCGCAAAAATTGCAGGCCCGCTGGCCACTAAGTTAATTTGTCCGCAATGCTGCAGCGCCTGGAAATGGAATGATAAAAAACTGGGTTACAAAAGCTACCATGAGTTGGCTTATTTGCACCCCGATCATTTTACGCCCGATGCAGAAAAAGTAAGATCGATCTTTGATCTCAACCAAAAGAACTTCATTCTTCGTTTTGCGCAACTCACAGCTTATCATGATGTGGGTAAATCAGGTATTACAACCGATATAGCGCAACAGTTAATTGATATGCTTTCTGCGCAGGGCAATGTTTTTATTACTTCCGAAAGAGCTTTAGAACCGCAGTTTGAGAAATACAGGATACAAATCTCACCCTTAGATATTCATCACGCGCTTTATTTTGCCGATATGTATATAGGCGATAGCCAAACCATGACAGCAGAAGCAGCCGTGCTGGGCACACCCGCCATCCGCTTTAACGATTTTGTAGGCGAGCTTGCTTACCTCGAAGAATTAGAGCATACTTATGGCCTCACCTATGGCATAAAAACCGATCAGCCTGAAAAGCTTTTGCAAAAAACAAACGAGCTTTTGCACACGCCCAACTTAAAACAGCAATGGGACGCCAAAAGAACAAACATGCTGAAAGAATGTATCGACCTTGCTGCTTTCATGACAAAACTGGTGGAAGAACCTTTATCAGTAAAAAGTTAAAAACATGCACACCTTTGTTTTATTAACTAAAACACCCTGCTTAGTTTGTTTTTCAATCTTTTAGTTTAATTTTAAAAATTCGGAAGACAGGCAACGATGAAGAAAGAGCTACTCATTAAAGAACAAGGCACTGAGGCAGTTGAGTTTATTTTAAAATACGCAGACGTACAATCAGAGAACGTACATGTATTAAAAACCCTCGACGTATTTAATATAGAAGCCATTGATGATGCAAATTGTTCAGCCATTGTAAACCTTCAAAAGATAAACGACATACGCGGCATCAACGATTTCTTTAAAGCCACCAATGCCCGACTGCCCGAGAACGGGATTTTTATAGGATGTGTTGAAACAAACTTACAGCGCCAAACCCGCATCCTTAAAAAGTATCCATTCATTATTGCCCGTATCTATTTCCTTTTCGATTTTGTTTTTAAGCGCGTATTCCCAAAGCTTGTCCTCACCCGCTGGCTCTACTTTTTCATTACCGCAGGCCGCAACCGCGTATTGCCCAAGGCAGAAGCATTAGGCAAGCTGGTTTTTTGCGGGTTTAAAATAGTAGAAGTGCATGAAATTAAAAACCTCACCTACTTTGTATGCAAGAAAACAAATAAAGAAATTCCGGATAAGCACCCCTCTTTTGGCTTCTTCTTTAAAATGCAGCGCATCGGCAAAGGCAACAAACTGATAACCGTTTACAAAATAAGAACCATGCACCCTTATGCCGAATACCTGCAGGAATATATTTACGAGCAAAACAACCTGCAGGATGGCGGCAAGTTTAAAGACGATTTCAGGATAACAAGCTGGGGACGCTTCTTCCGGAAATTCTGGATCGATGAACTGCCCATGGCCATTAACTTTTTAAAAGGCGAAATCAAACTGGTAGGCGTGCGCCCGTTAAGCTCTCAATATTTAAGTCTGTATACAGACGAGCTGAAAGAAAAACGCGTACAGGCAAAGCCAGGCTTGATACCGCCATTTTATGCCGATCTACCCGTATCCTTAGATGAGATCATGCAATCAGAATCCCGTTACCTCGATCTGTATAAACAACATCCCTTTAGAACAGATTGCTCTTACTTTTTCAAAGCCTTCAAAAACATTGTGTTTAAAAACGCGCGCACAAAGTAATTACCTGCATTTATCTCTTTAATTACTTTCGTCATTGCAAACAAAGTTCAATGTCATTGCGAGGAACAAAGTAATCTTTTTCTTAATAATAAAGCTTCTTAAAACATGGGCGTTCCGCTTGATTACAAGCGGCGGGCTTTACGCTTCAAATCCTCGGCGATTACGCCTGTGGGTTTTCCGCTGCAATCCCTAACGCACACCGACTAATATAGTAGTTCACACTCCCGTTGCTCGACCTTTTTCGCCAGTATTAATGCTCTCACCAACAACAAACAACCCCGTTTATATAAACACAACACCCACAGCTTATGCAGAAAATCTCTCCTCGAAGCAGCGCGTAGGCCCGAACGTCCGCGGCGCCCGGGTGGCCCTGTGCGAATTGCCATCGGACGTTCTTGATTTTTTCGTTCTTTTTTATCAAGAAAAAAGAACATATAAAAAGTATAAACTATACAACAGGTACCCCCTGGTATAAAATTCCCTCTGACAAGTATAGAATTAGCTTTGGCAACTTCAAAATAGTCTTTGGCAAGTACAAA
>Ga0134128_10007944_pt1 | contig 12776 bp, 15 predicted proteins | sample KB31754_FD_96462 | JGI IMG/M metagenome (GOLD analysis project Ga0134128, IMG submission 96462) | Terrestrial soil microbial communities with excess Nitrogen fertilizer from Kellogg Biological Station, Michigan, USA - KB3-175-4 | ecosystem: Environmental > Terrestrial > Soil > Unclassified ...
CAGGAACAGGGCGCCGAACAGCACGAAGCTCACTGAGACCCCGAGGCTGGCAAGCTCTTCCGGCGCTTGCTGCGCTTCGGCAAGGCTGCCGCGGGAAGCCAGGCCCGCGGCAAGCCCGGCGGCCCATGCGGCGATGAAGCCGCTGCCCTCGATGAGGTCGGCGAGGGCGAACGAAAGCACCGCCATGGCCAGCAGCGCCACCGACTGCCAGTGCCGTCCGGTCCAGCCCTTCCCCATCGACCAGCGCAGCAGCAGCGTGCCAGCCCAGCCCACCGCCACGCCGATGGCACCGGAGGCGACAAGACCACGCAGCAGTACCTCCAGGACGTGCCCGCCGCCGACCGCGTGCTCCTCCTCAAGTGCCAGTGCCAGGAAGATGGTCACGAACGGCAGCGCGAGACCGTCGTTAAGGCCGCCCTCCACGTTGAGCGCGTGCCGGATCAGCCGCGGAACCCGCTCGTCGCTGATGACCGGCAAGCCGAGCGCGGAGTCGGTGGGCGCGAGCACAGCGGCGAGCAGCGCCGCGCCCCACACCCCGGCGGCCGGGAACAGCGCCCAGCCCACGGCCCAGCCGGCCGCCATGGTCAGCGGCAGTCCCGCGCCAAGCAGCCGGGCAGGCAGTGGCGCCTCGACCGCCCACCCGGCCGCGTTGGCCCCCATGGCATCGGTGAACAGCACGATCACCAGCGTCAGTTCCAGGAAACCGGTAGCCATGTGACCGGTACCTGAGGGGGTGATGAGCCCGGTGACCTGCGCGCTGGCCAGCAGGCCGACCGCGGTGAACACCATGGCGGCGCTGACCGGCGTCGGCCGCAGCCGCCGCTCCACCGCCGCGTAGCCGAGCAGAACCACGGCCACTACCGCGATCGCTTCCATATCAGCCCCCCGCCGGTTAGCTCACTTCCCGCTGCTCTGGATCTTCACGCTCAGGCCGGTCCGTCCTGGGTGAGGTGACTCCTGTTCTGCGCGGGGGCGGAGAGTCGCGTGTTGCGGCTGTGCCGACAGCGGAAGTGCCGGCGTGACCTGTCGCTGCATCTCGCGGGCATGATCACGGAAACAAATTTCCTGGCGGAAACTTTCTACCCGATCCGGGTAGAAAGTTTCCGTTGTAATAAAAGTTTCCGTGATCATGTTCGAGCTGCAGAGGTTAGCGCGGCCAGGCGGGTCCAATCGGCCGACGTGGCTCAGGGTGCGCCACGTGGTCGTCCTGTATGCGCGTCAGGTGCCACACCAGCCAGCTGATCGGATTGGCGTCCTGGTTGATCCGGTAGGCGAGCTGGCCCGCATCGAGGCCGAACAGCACGTCCGCGACCGTGTCCCTGATCCGCCCGAACCCGTCGACGAGCAACTCCGCGCTGGTCATGCTGGCTACCTGCCTCCCCGTCCGTTGCCTGCCCGCCCTCGCCGGGCCGTCACCGCCAAGGAAGATATACCGATTCTGAGCGGGGCAAAGCGGTCAGCCGGGCACGGATTTACCGCAAACGCGGCATTTGCCGCCGCCTGGCCGGACAGGGCCGGGCACGGACCCGGCGGGGGCGGCCCTCTTTAATTAATGAGATTTAGTGTTAGAGTGGTGTCATGACCACGCGCGACCTCGCCTCGTTGAGCAGCCTGGAGGATCCCGTCCGCCGGCGGCTGTACGACGTGGTGAGCTCGCGTCCGGAGGCGGTGAGCCGTGACGAGGCGGCAGCCCTGGCTGAGATCGGCCGCCCGCTTGCCGCCTATCACCTGGACAAGCTGGTCGAGTCGGGACTGCTAACCGTCAGGTACCAGCGGCTCGGCGGGCGGAGCGGGCCGGGTGCAGGCCGTCCCGCCAAGCTGTACGCCAAGTCGGACCGCGAGTTCGCCGTCTCCGTGCCGCCGCGCGAATACGAGCTCGCGGCGCAGATCCTGGTGCAGGCCGTCGCGGAAGACCGCGACGGCGCGAGCCGCACCGCCCTGTCGGACGCCGCGTACCGGCTGGGGACGGAACTCGCGGGAGGCTCCCCGGCGCGCGGCGCGCGCGACCTGCCGCACGTGCTGTCCGCGCACGGGTACGCGCCCGCCATGCAGGACGCGGACTGCGGCACTGTCATCCGGCTGCGCAACTGCCCCTTCCATCATCTGGCGCAGCGGCATCGCGACCTTGTCTGCGGCATGAACCTGGCGCTGATCGGCGGAATGGTCGACGGACTGCGCCTGCCTGGCTGGCAGCCAGTTCTCGATCCGCGGCCGGGCCACTGCTGCGTGGCCATCGAAGAGCACCCCCCACTCAGCGAGGAGCCCACGTCATGACCCATCAGGCGCTGCGTATCGTGAGCGACGCCGAGACCGTCGACATGGAGGCGGCGGAGCTCGCCGCGGCCGCCTTCCTGACGGCCCTGGGAGTCGATCTGACCCGTGAAGAGCTGCAGGAGACCCCGGGCCGGATGGCACGGGCCTATGCGGAGCTGTTCGACGCGCAGCCGCTGCGGCTGACCACGTTTCCCAACGACGAGGGCTACGACGAGCTTGTCCTGGCTCGCGCGATACCGTTCCGTACCGTCTGTGAGCATCACCTCCTCCCGTTCTCCGGCGTCGCCCACGTCGGCTACCTGCCGGGCGAGCGGATACTTGGCCTGTCCAAGCTGGCCAGGCTGGTGCAGCATTTCGCCGCCCGGCCGCAAACGCAGGAGCGGCTGACCAAGCAGGTCGCCGACTGCCTCATCAACCGCCTCGAGGCCCAGGGCGTGGGCGTCGTGCTTGAGGCCGAGCATTCCTGCATGACACTGCGCGGCGCGCGCGCCAGCGGGTCGAAGACCGTCACCTCGGCGCTGCTCGGCACGCTCCGTTCCGACCCGCGGTCCAGGGCGGAGTTCTTCGCGCTAGCCGGCGTACCCGGCTGACCACTCACACCGAAGGGATCGTCAGACAATGGCCGCTAATGAAGCGCTTGTTATCGCCGGAGCCGGCCTGGCCGGCGCCAGGGCCGCGGAAACGCTCCGCGGCGAGGGATTCGACGGCCCGGTCGTACTGATCGGCGACGAGAACGAACTTCCCTACGAGCGTCCGCCGCTGTCCAAGGACTACCTGATGGGCAAGGCGGAACGCGACTCGATCTACGTCCATCCGCGGGACTGGTACCGCGAGCACGACGTCGACCTGCGACTAGGCGCCGCCGTCACCGGCATCGACAGGGAACGGCACGAGGTCACGCTGGCCGACGGCAGCAGGGTCGGATACGGCAAGCTGCTGCTCGCCACCGGCTCGTCGCCGCGCCGCCTGCAGGTGCCTGGCGCCGGCCTGCGGGGCGTGCATTACCTGCGCACGGCCGGCGACAGCGACCGCATCAAGCAGGCATTCCAGGACGCGGCACGCGTGGCGGTGATCGGCGCTGGCTGGATCGGACTCGAGGCGGCCGCCGCGGCCCGCACCGCCGGCGCCGAGGTCGCCATCGCGGAAATGGCGGAGCTGCCGCTGCTGCGGGTGCTCGGCCGCGAAGTCGCCGAGGTATTCGCCGGCCTGCACCGCGCCAACGGCGTCGACCTGCGCACGGGCGTCGGGGTTGACTCGATTACCGGCGACGGCGACCGTGCCACCGGCGTGCGGCTGTCCGACGGCAGCCACCTCCCTGCCGACGCCGTGGTGGTGGGAGTCGGCATCACGCCGAACACCCAGCTCGCCGAGGCGGCAGGACTCGAGGTCGGCAACGGCATCACCACCGACGCGTCGCTGCGGACCTCGGACCAGGACATCTACGCCGCCGGCGACGTGGCGTGCGCCTACCATCCCCTGCTGAAGGCCCGCATCAGGGTCGAGCACTGGTCCAACGCGCGGAACCAGCCGGTGACCGCGGCCAAGGCCATGCTGGGCCAGGAGGCCGTCTACGACCGGCTGCCGTACTTCTACACCGACCAGTACGACCTCGGCATGGAGTACTCCGGCTACGTGGAGCCTGGCGGTTACGACGAGGTGGTGTTCCGCGGCGACAAGGAGCGGCGCGAGTTCGTCGCGTTCTGGCTCAGCGGGGGCCGCGTGCTCGCCGGGATGAACGTCAACGTCTGGGATGTCAACGACGCGGTGCAGGCGCTGATCAGGCGCGGCGGCAAGGTGGATACCGCCAGGCTGGCCAACCCGGACGTCCCGCTCGACGAGGTCGGCCGCTAGGGCAGTTTCAGCACCTCGGCACGGACACCGGTGAGGCGGTCGAATCCCGCGCTGGCATCAGTAGTGAGCAGGATCCGGCTGGTACTGGCAGCGGTGGCAGCGATCATCATGTCGTTGGCGGACCTAGGCCGCCCCTTCGCCATGGCCTCAACCGCGAGGCGAGCATGCACCCGGGCAATGCCCACGTTGTAGGGCTCGACAGGAAGGCTTGACAAGATTGCCTCCACCCGGATTGCCCGTCCCTGCCGGTGCGCCTCGTCAGCGCGTTCCACACCGACCAATAGTTCCATCGCGGTGATTGCCGCGATGACCGCATCATCGGCGCCGAGCACCGCATCCACGCCGAGCTTGCCTCGCTCGAACGCGATGAGAATGCCGGTGTCCAGGATAACTCGCCTGGCCACGCGGGAACCTCATCACCGAACGCGGCGCGCAGGTCATCATGCGCGCGCTCAAGGTCATCCGCGAAGCCGGCGTCCGCCGGGTTGTCACGCAGGGCGGCCTTAAGCCGGTCAGCCGACGTCCGGCGTTCCGGGACGAGTCGGCCAACGGGTATCCCGTCCCGCGTGATTACGACGGTCTCGCCATGCTCGACCGCATCGAGGATGTTGGCAAAGCTACGTGCCGCCTGTGTAGCGGTTACTGCGATCATGAATACATACTATCAGATCTAGTCAGATTATACGCTAGTGACGGCCGGGGCGGACCACGTTCGCCAGCGGCTCCCCGGCCGCGAACCGGGCCAGCTGCGCGGCCATCAGCCGGTCCGCCCTAGGCGCGAACGCCGAACTCGGGCCGCCGACGTGCGGCGAGATCAGCACGCCAGGCGCATGCCACAGCGGGTGATCCGCCGGCAGCGGCTCGGGCTCTGTCACGTCGAGCGCGGCGCTGATCCGCCCGGCCGACACCTCGGCGAGCAGCGCGCCGGTGTCGACAAGCTTGCCGCGTGCCACGTTGACAAGCAGCGCGCCGTCCGGCAGCAAGCCGAGTTCGCGGGCGCCGAACATGCCTTCTGTCTGCGGCGTGTGCGGGGCGACGACGAAGACGACGTCCGCCTCGGGCAGCAGCCCGTGCAGGTCGCCGACCGGGTGAACCGGCGGCGGTCCGCTGCGGCCCCGGCCGGAAACCCGGGTGACCGAGGCGACCTCGAAGCCCTGCAGGCGGGCCTCGATGGCGGTGCCGATGCGCCCGTAACCCACGATCAGCACCCGCTGGTCGGCCAGGGCCCGGCCGGGCCGCTGGTTCCAGGTGCCCGGGACCTGATCGCGGGCGAACCAGTCCAGGTGCCGGCCGCTGGCCAGGGCCAGCGCTATCGCGAGCTCCGCGGTGCTTGTGTCATGCAGTCCTGCCGCGTTGCACAGCGTCACCTGGTCAGGCAGCAGCGGCAGCACGTCCTCGTAGCCCGCGGTCAGCGTCTGCACGACCTCGAGCCGCGGCATCTGCCCGACCTTGTCAAGTACGCGCGTGCCCTTCATGTAGGGCAGCACGTAGAAGGCCACCTCGTCGGCCGTGTCCGGGAAGTCGTCACCGTCGGCACGGTAGAAATCGAGGTCGAGTCCGTCGGGGATGCCACCGAGCCGCCGTTCCGCTTCGGTCCGGCTGGCATAAGGAACCCAGGCGAGCGGCACGGGTCATCCTCCTTCAGGTCAGTCGTTCATGCTAGCGGTCGGCCTGCGGACGGGTCGCCGCTGGGCACCGACGCGAGTCTCTTCGCATCCGGCACGCGGGGTAGCGTGAAGGACACAGTCCCGCTGGAGGTATGCCATGGCTACGGTGAGCGTCCGGTACATCGTCTACGACGTTGACGCCGCAATCACGTTCTATACCGAGCACCTCGGCTTTACCGAGGTCATGCATCCCGCACCCTCCTTCGCGATGCTATCCCGTGGCGACTTGCGCCTGGTGCTCAGCGCCCCGGGCGGCGGGCCCGGCGGCGGCCAGGCGATGCCCGATGGCACGATGCCGGCCCCCGGCGGGTGGAACCGGTTCTCGATCGAGGTCACCGACCTCGAATCGCTCGTCGGGCGATTGCACGAAAGCGGCGTTCGGTTCCGCAACGACATCGTCAGCGGAACAGGCGGCAGGCAGATCATCGCGGAGGACCCGTCGGGCAATCCGGTGGAACTGTTTGAGCCGGTCCTTCCCGAGGCCAGGCTAGGGTAGCGCGTCAGGGTGCCGGGCAGCGGCCGCTGAACTGCGCATCCACGATGACAGGCAGCGCGGCCGCGCGCATGCCCGCGGGCAGGGCCGCCAGGTCCGGCCAGTGCGCCTGTAGTGGCGGACAGCCCGCGGGCGGAAGCAGGCGGGCCGGGTCGGGAAGTGCCACCGACTGCGTCGCGGCGGGCCGCGGCGTCACCGCTGGCTGCGCGCCGGTTGCCTTCAGCGTGAACGCGACGCCGGCGATCGCGACACCCGCTGCCGAGACGGCGGCGAGCGCGCGGAGGCGGCGAGATGGCAGGCGAGGCTCGCGGCTTGGCCCGAAACCCACCTCGTCCATGTCGCGCCACCTGCCTCGTTCGTCACAATTCAGGCAATAATGACGCATATGTCCCGGGCGAGGCAAGGGATCACGGCATGGGCTGGCGTACGGTCGCGCGTCCGGCCGCTGCGCCGCGATGCGAGCGCGGGCTGGCTACTGGTGGTTCACCAGGCCCAGGTCGGCCAGGTAAGGCCGTCGCGCTCAGGGCCGGGAGCGTTCCCCATGGCGCGGGTCACGTCGCGGGCGACGCTGGTGATGAACTCCCGCGATGCTTCCATGAAATCCAGCCTGGCCTGCTCGCGGCCGTCCGCGGTCAGCGCGCCAGGCGGCATCCGGTAGAACCCAGCCAGGGTCAGCGCGACGCTTCCGTGCTCCGCGGCGGGCGCCAGGGTGATGGTGCCGTCAAGCTGGACGTTGAACTCGTCACCTGGCGCTACTGGTTCCCAGTTCACCGGCAGGACGACGCGGTCCGCGGCGGGTTCCGCCAGGAGGCCGAACATGACGGCGACCAGCCCCGTTGCGCCGCCCCGGTGGGCCACCTGCCGCCCTTTCCCCGCGGGATGCGCGGCGAATGCCGCCCGCCGCTGCGGGAGGCTCACCATCCAGCTGGCGCCGGCCAGGCCGGCCAGCTTGTCACGCGCGGCGTCCATTCCGATGGAAAGTATGACTTTCGCGCCTGTCATCATGCGCTAAGCACACCACTGCGCCAGCCCGCGCGGCAGAGCCGTAGGTCCTGGGGGCCCGGGCCTACGGTCCCAGCCTGCGCCCGGTGATGCGGACCGCGGTGATCCGCACCCATACGTCGCGGGCACCGCCCGCCCACGGCTCAAGGCCGGTCTTCCGCTCAAGGTTCAGCACCTCGCGCTCTTCTGCGACGAGGTGCGCGTGGCCCTGCACCAGGACGCTCCAGCCCGCATGGCCCGCCTCGTCAAGGCAGTCGGCCTGGAAGCTGGCCGGGCCGGGGGCCTGCGCCGCGAGCAGTGTGTCCGGCCCGGTACGGAAGACGACGCTGTTCGCCGTTATGGCGTAGTTCACCGGCAGCATCACGATCCCCTCGGCAGACATGAGCCCCACGCGGCCGACGCCACCAGGCTCAAGCAGGCCGAAGCACTCCCCTGGGCTGAGGGCCCGCAGTGTCCGGGTAATCATCTGCCCCACCTCCGTTGCCGATGCCGATGCTCATAACTCAGCGTGGCCCACGGTCCGGGTCGGGCGCTGCGGCCGAAGGTCCCGGCCGGCCGTGCCTTCGCGGATGACAAAGGTCGGTGACGGCCGGGGTTTGCGTGTCAGAGCGACTGGTCATCCTACTTTCGGTTACGATTCGGAACGTTTGGTGGCTTCGTGTCGCAGCCTGGGCGATTGTCAGGTTGTGCGGAATTATGCGGTGATGATCATCCGTTACGCTGCGGTTTTATCCGCGGAGGTGCCGCGACGGCCTGTCGAGCTGCGTGAGATCCTGGCCGATATCGGCCGTCGCGCCTATCCGTGGTCGCCCGGGCGGACCTGCCCGGCGACCCGGCCGCCGGCTTGCTCCGCGTGGCCCGTCACGCCGGAGGCCTGAGTCCGGGCCTCCCCCGCGACCGTCGACGCGGCCCCGGCCGCCGTCTCCTTGACCGACTGTGCCCGCTGCTGCGCCGACTCGCGCAGCTCCTGCGCTGCCTCCTGCCCGGCCTGGCCGAGCTGCTCGGCCACCGGACGGCCCTTCTCCACGGCCAGGTCCTTGACCTGGGCCGCCGCCCGCTGCTCGGGCTGCGTGGCGGGCAGCAGCGACGACAGCAGCCAGCCGGCGCCGAAGGCGATCAGCCCGGCCGCCAGCGGGTTGCCCCTGGCTGCCCTGCGCGCCTGCTGCGGGGCGGAACTCACCGCATCGGCTGCCACCGACGCCTTGCCTGCCACGGTGTCCCGTGCGGCGGCGGCCGCGTCGGCGGCAGACGACGCCGTTCCCGCCACCCTGTCGCGTGCCGCGCCGGCCGCGGAGCCCGCAGTGCCGGTCATGCTTGATGCCTGGTCCGCTGTCGTTCCCATTACCCTGTCCCTGATGGTGGTCATTGCCGAACGGGTTCGCTGCACCCGCCGTTCCACGATCCGCTGCGGGCTGACCTTCTCGGCCAGCGCGTCGATATCGGCGCTCAGGCTGGCCTGAGTCTGCTCGATACTGCCGCGGATCTGTTCCGGGTCACTGGTCATCCTCAGCCCCTCCTCGCGCCCTTCAGCGTGTCGGGCAGTTCCCTGACCGTCTCCACGGTCCGTTCCGGTTTCGGGTTCACGCGCCTGGCCCTGTCGCGGCCGGCCACGAACAGCACGGCGCCGATGACCGCCCACACCGCGGCGACGATAAGCGCGGCCCAGCCCTGGTCCATGACGTTGGACAGGCCCCACCACAGGGCGATCGAGGCGAAAAGCAGCACCATGTACCCGGCGAAGCCCGCCCCGCCGAACATCCCCGCGGCCTTGCCTGCCTGAGTGGCTTCCTGTTTCAGCTCTACCTTGGCCAGCTCGAGTTCCTGGCGCATGAGCGTCGAGAGGTCCTGCGTCACCCGGCTGACCAGCTCGCCCGCCGAGACGTCCGCGATGTCCTGGCCAGCGGCAAGCCCGGCGGCCTGTTCCGGCGGCTGGGCCGTCACCATTGTGCTTCCTCGTCGCGCGGCGCCTGGCCCGGCCGGTACGGCCGGTTTGCCGGCTCGGTGCCGCCGCCCTGGCGGGTACCCGGCTCTGCCGGGTACCCGATCGTGTCGGCCGGGTAGGCGGCCGTATCGGCCGTGCCGGCCGGGTAGGCAGCCGGCTCTGCCGAGTAAGCAGACGGCTCTGCCGGGTAGGCACCCGCGCCAGCCGGGTACGTGGCCGGGCCGTCCGGGTACGTGGCCGGGCTGCCCGGGTAGGTCGCCGCGCTTGCCGGGCCGGCGACGCCGGCCGCGTAGCTGGCTGCCGGGTAGTCCCGTTCGGCCGCAGTGGCCGGCTGCCAGACATCCCGGCCGCGACCGTCGCCGCCCTGGCCGCTGTTACCTCCGGCGCCGTTGCTCCCCGCGGCGAGACCGCGGGTCAGCCGCCCTGCCGCGAGCCCGGCCGCGGCGGCGGCGAGGAGGAAGGTGCCTGGCCGGCGGCGGGCGAAGCTCCTTGCCTCCTCGAGCAGGTCCGCGGGCTCGCGGCTGTCGAGCCAGGACGCCGCACCGTGCAGCCTGCTTGCCGCCTGGCGCGCAAGCTCGGCGGCCATGCCGCCCTTACCGTCGCCATCGGCGAGCCGGCCGAACTCCTCGGCCATCTCTCGCATGCGCCGCGCCGCCCGCTGCTGCTGCACGGCCGCCTGGTCGCGCGCCTGCCCCTGAGCCTCGCCGAGCAGGTCACGGGCCTGGCGCCCGGATTCGGCGACGACCTGGCGCGCCTGCTCCGTGGCGGTCTGGGTAACCTGGCCGCCCGCTTCCCTGGCGTGCTGGCCGACGTTCGCTGCCTCGTCACGAGCGACGCTCGCCGTCTCTCCGGCGCGCTCGCCCAGTGAACCCTCGTACTGTGACATTCGCATCTCCCCTCGATCGCCACGTAGCTGGCGAGAAGCGGCGGTTACCCCAGCCGCCCGCGGATAACCGCCCTGCCCGAGAAATTCGCGGCGGATGACGTGAAACCACCAGCCGTTCGGAAAACTGAATTGCTTTTTCTGGTGGATCGGCAGCGGCTGTCAGGGCTTTAGGACGACCTTTTCGCAGCCATCCTTCTTGTGCTTGAAGATGTCGTAGCCGTGTGCCGCCTGCCGCAGCGGCAGCCGGTGGGTGATGATCCGCGCGGGATCGATCTCACCCTTCTCTATGCGCCTGAGCAGCGGCTTCATGTAGCGCTGCACGTGGGCCTGGCCGGTGCGCAGCGTGATCGACCGGTTCATCCACGATCCCGCGGGGAACTTGTCGACGAATCCGCCGTACACCCCGATGACCGACACCGTGCCGCCGTTGCGGCAGCTGGTGATCGCCTGCCGGAGGGCGTGGGGCCGCTCGGTTTCCGACCGGACCGCCTGCTTGACCCGGTCGTAGGCCTGGATGTGCGGGCTGCCGTGCTCGCTTTCCATGCCTGCCGCCTCGATGCACTTGTCGGGCCCGCGACCGCCGGTGAGCTCAAGCAGCGCCGAGCGCACGTCGGTGTCCGTGAAGTTGATCGTGGTGTGGCCGGCGCTCTCGGCCATTCGCAGCCGGTACGGCTGCTTGTCGATTCCGATGACCTGCTTCGCGCCGAGCATTCGCGCGCTGTCCATCGCGAGCTGACCGACGGGGCCGGCGCCCCAGACGGCCACCACGTCCTCCGGCTTGATGTCGCACATTTCCGCGCCCATGTAACCAGTGGGCAGGATGTCGGAGAGGAAAAGCACCTGCTCGTCGGCGAGATCCGATTCGATCTTGAGCGCGTTCACGTCGGCGAATGGCGCCCGGGCATACTCTGCCTGGCCGCCGGCGAAACCGCCGGTGAGATGCGAATAGCCGAAGATGCCCGCGGTCGGGTGGCCGAAGAGCTTCTCGGCGAGCCCGGCGTTGGGATTGGTGTTCTCGCACAGCGAGAACATCTCGGCCCGGCAGGCCGCGCACGCACCGCAGGCGATGGGGAACGGGATCACGACGCGGTCGCCGACCCGCAGCTTGTCCTTGCCCACGTCCGGGCCGGTCTCGACGACCTCGCCCATGAATTCGTGACCGAGGATGTCGCCCCGCTGCATGGTCGGGACGTACCCGTCGAGCAGGTGCAGGTCGGAGCCGCAGATCGCCGTCGACGTGACCTTCACGATCGCGTCGTGCCCGTTGAGGATCTTCGGGTCTGGCACGTTCTCGACGCGGACCTTGTTCGGCCGCACCCAGCAGTTGGCTTTCACGAGAGCACCTCCGCGAGCTCCTTGTCGGTCAGGGGACGGGCTGGACGCTGGGGGAACTCGCCGCGTGCGCGCTTGCCGCCCGGCGCGCCCTCGGAACGGACGACCTCGCCCGTCTCGAGCAACTGCTTGAACCGGCGCAGGTCATCGTCGAGCTGCTGATGCGGTTCCTCGCCGAAGTACCGCGCCACCGCCTGGCCGCCCTTGCCCGCGGGCAAGGCGTAGCTCAGTGTCACGTGCACCTCGGTGTCCCGGCCGTTGGGCGCCGGGATGAAGCGCACCGTCCCGGCGTTGCGGATCTTCCTGACGGTCTTGCCGCTCCTGCCGCTCCTGCCGCTCCTGCCGCGGTTCTCGATGCGGTCCTCGGTGCCGTTCTCGCTGGGGTCGAGTGACCGCCAGGCGATCCGCTCACCGGGGACGTCCTCCGTGATCTCGGCATCCCACTCGACCGCCGCGCCGAACGGTGCGGTGGCCCGCCAGTGACTGGTCCGCGGGCCGGTCACCGTCACGTCGTCGAGATGCGCCATGAAGGCCGGCAGCCCGTCGAGCTGCCGCCAGCGCTCGTAAACCGTCTGGCGCGGGCTGGTGACGGTTACCGCCGCGGTAAGGCTGACCTCGGAGTTCCGCAGGGAGCGCACCCCCCTGCTGACCGCCGCGTACAGGTCGACGGCCGTGATCGCCAGCACCATCGCCGTGGCGGCAGCGGTGCGGCCCTGTGCGCTGCCTGCGCCTGCCCCGGCTGACTTCTTGCCGCGGGCCTTCGCGCCGGTTGCCGCCGGCAGGCGCCCGGCGAGATCGTTGCCGAGCAGCGTCAGGTCCATCAGATCGCCGGCTACCCGGCTCCAGAGCCACAGCGGGCTCTCCTGGCCGAGCATCCCGGCCGCGGCCAGCCACTCCCGGGCCCCCACGCTCGCCAGAACCGCTCGCTGCCGTTTCCCGTCCTCGATCCCGAGGACTCTCGCAGTTCTGCCCGAAGCCAGCACCAGCGGGGCACCGAGCCCCACGCTGGTCCAGCCGAGCGTTCGCGTCAGTTTGTCGTGCGCCATCGTGCCGCCTCCTTCCGACTCAGCATGAAGTCGGTCGGGTGCCCGGGCTCTGCGGTGCTAAACACGGCGACGCGGTGCGGGCAGCTATCTTCCGTCGCTCGATGCCGGCCGCTGAGATGGTTCGGGCGCTGTGACCGGCGTGGCGGCGTCCCGCGCGGCGGCAGCCGCTTCAGCGGCAGACCGCGCCAGCGAATGCGAGCAAGGCGGTAGTAGCCCGATGATCCGGTTCGGGTCGGCGACGGCGAGTTCGTCTAACTTAACGAGGTACCGCGACACTGTGATG
>Ga0134128_10007945_pt1 | contig 12774 bp, 12 predicted proteins | sample KB31754_FD_96462 | JGI IMG/M metagenome (GOLD analysis project Ga0134128, IMG submission 96462) | Terrestrial soil microbial communities with excess Nitrogen fertilizer from Kellogg Biological Station, Michigan, USA - KB3-175-4 | ecosystem: Environmental > Terrestrial > Soil > Unclassified ...
ACTACGTCAGCGGTCTGGTGGCGGCGCACCTGCAATGGCATTTGGAGCGGCAGCTCAAGACGCTGCCGCTCGTAGAACGGGCGTACCACGTCGACCGCACCATCGCCGATCAGCGCGCAGCGCTGATCGGGCAGGATATGGACTGTGGCTAAAGTCTGGGCCGGCGGCTCTGGTCGGAGGGCCGAGCGCGCCTCGGGGCCGGCCGAGTTCCCGCAGCTGCCCCCCGCGCCCGACGACTATCCGGTCTTTCCCGACAAGTCGACCTGGCCGGTCGTCTTTCCGGAGCTGCCGCCGTCCGCCGACGGTGGCCCTCGCCGGCCCCCGCAGCACGTCTCCAAGGCGGCCGCACCCAAGATCGAGGCCGACCGGCTGCCCGGCCACGTGGCCATCGTCATGGACGGCAACGGCCGCTGGGCCACCCAACAGGGACTGGCCCGTACCGACGGCCACCGGGCGGGCGAGGCCGTCGTTATCGACATCGTCTGTGGCGCAATCGAAATCGGGATCAAATGGCTCAGCCTGTACGCCTTCTCGACCGAGAACTGGAAGCGTTCGCCCGAAGAAGTCCGCTTCCTGATGGGCTTCAACCGCGACGTGGTGCGCATGCGCCGGGTGAACCTCGAGGCGATCGGGGTCAAGATCCGGTGGGTCGGTTCGCGGCCGCGCCTGTGGCGCAGCGTGATCAATGAATTGGCGATCGCGGAGGATATGACGAAGGACAACGACGTCATCACCGTCAACTATTGCGTCAACTATGGTGGCCGCGCCGAAATCGCGGAGGCCACAAAGGAAATCGCACGCTTGGCCGCGGCGGGTCGACTCAACCCCGAGCGCATCACCGAGTCGACGGTGGCGAATCACCTGCAGCGGCCCGACATTCCCGACGTGGATCTGTTCTTGCGGACCTCGGGGGAGCAGCGGTCCAGCAATTTCATGTTGTGGCAGGCGGCGTACGCCGAGTACATCTTCCAGGACAAGTTGTGGCCCGATTACGACCGCCGCGACTTGTGGGCCGCCTGCGAGGAATACGCCTCGCGCAATCGCAGGTTCGGGAGCGCATAGTGCCATCACTACAGGAGCGTCTGCCGTCGATCCTCGCCGATGTCCTTGCGCTGCAGGAGGAGACCGACGGCGCGCTGACGGTTCACCATGACGGCACGATCGCATCGCTGCGGGTGGTCAACATCGCCGAAGGCCTCGATCTGGTGTCGCTCACCCAGATAGTGGCGTGGGATCTGCCGCTGACCAAGAAGATCAGCGACCACGTGGCCAAGCAGGCGCGCGACAGCAACTTCGGCAGCGTGAGCCTGATCGAGAAGGTCAATGACAAGGCCGTGCAGCGCAATTCGGGCAAGGGTGCGGCCAAGAGCGCCGACGTGATGCTGCGCTACAACTTTCCCGGCGCCGGCCTGACCGACGAGGCCCTAAGGACCTTGATCTTGTTGGTGCTGGACACCGGCGCCGAGATACGCCGGACGCTGACGCGGTGAACCGGCCCGCAATCACCCAGTGTGCGGCCAGCCGCACACTCGAGGGGCATCGCGAGTCAGCGCCCGCACTCTGAACAGGTGCCGAAGATTTCGATGGTATGGCTGACGTCGGAGAAGCCATGGGCCGCGGCCACGGCCGTGGCCCATTCCTCGACCTCGTGATCGCCCACCTCGATGGTGGACCCACAACCGCGGCAGACCAGGTGGTGGTGATGGTGCTCCGAACATCTGCGGTAGACGGATTCGCCGGTGTCGGTGCGCAGCGTGTCGATCATTCCCGCCGCGGCCATCGACTGCAGTGTCCGGTAGACGGTGGTCAGCCCGATGTTCTCGCCGCGCCGGCGCAACTCGTCATGCAGCTCCTGGGCCGAACGGAACTCGTCGAGTGTCTCCAGCAACGTGGAGATCGCGGCGCGCTGACGGGTGGAGCGGACACTCGCTCCGGTCATTGGTGCGGCTCCTCACTCGCGTGCGCGACCGCGTCCACGACGATGTGCGCGAGGTGATGATCGGCGAGCCGGTAAAGCACTTCGCGGCCTGATCGCTCGCCGGCGACCACGCCCGCCGCCTTCAGGATCTTGAGATGCTGGCTGACCAGCGGCTGGGGCACACCGAGCGCGTCCACCAGCTCATGCACGCAGCGATGGGACTCGCGCAATTGCAGCACGATCGCGATGCGCACGGGTGCCGCCAGCGCGCGCAACAACTCGCCCGTGGCATCGAGGATCTCCCGCGGCGGCGGGACGGGGTAATCGGCCGGTCCAGAGTGCCCACCGGCGTCGAGCCCGCCATGGTCGTGGGCGACCGCGCCCAGGTCCGTTCCCATGTCGCCATCGGTGGCGGCCGGCATCGAGGGAGAGGGTGAGGGGGACATCATGGGAGCGGCATCACCTCGAGAAAGTGCCAGGTAGTGGGAGAGTGTCCGCCATATCGGCTGCCTTCCACTGTCACATGCATGATGACGCATGTCAAAGACCGCGGCGCCGATCGCTACCATGACTGATGCTCCGCGCGCGGCGGTCGACCGCCCAGCGCCCCCACCCAACCCCGGAAAGGGAGTACACCACCCCGTGGCGTCCGTCATCGACACCGTAGTGAACCTGGCCAAACGGCGCGGCTTCGTCTTTCCCTCGGGGGAGATCTACGGCGGAACCCGGTCGGCCTGGGACTACGGCCCGTTGGGTGTGGAGTTCAAAGAGAACATCAAGCGCCAGTGGTGGCGCTCGGTGGTCAGCGGACGCGACGACGTCGTCGGCCTGGATTCGTCGATTATCTTGCCGCGGCAAGTGTGGGTGGCCTCCGGCCACGTCGAGGTCTTCCACGACCCGCTGGTCGAGTCGTTGATCACCCACAAGCGCTACCGCGCCGACCATCTCATCGAGGCCTACGAGGCCAAGCACGGCCACCCGCCGCCCAACGGACTGGCCGACATCCGCGACCCGGACACCGGCGAGCCGGGGCAGTGGACCGAGCCCCGCGAATTCAACATGATGCTCAAGACCCACCTGGGACCCATCGAGACCGAGGAGGGCCTGCACTATCTGCGACCGGAGACCGCGCAGGGCATTTTCGTCAACTTCGCCAACGTGGTGACGACCGCCCGCAAGAAGCCGCCCTTCGGTATCGGTCAGATCGGCAAGAGCTTCCGCAACGAGATCACCCCGGGCAACTTCATTTTCCGGACGCGCGAGTTCGAACAAATGGAAATGGAGTTCTTCGTCGAGCCCTCGACCGCGAAGGAATGGCATCAGTATTGGATCGACACCCGGCTGCAATGGTACGTCGAGCTGGGTATCGATCCGCAGAACCTGCGGTTGTTTGAACACCCGGCCGACAAGCTGTCGCACTACTCCGATCGCACCGTCGACATCGAGTACAAATTCGGCTTCGCCGGTAATCCGTGGGGTGAGCTGGAGGGTGTCGCCAACCGCACTGATTTCGACTTGTCGACGCATTCAAAGCATTCCGGGGTCGACCTGTCGTTCTACGACCAGGCCACCGACGCGCGGTACATCCCGTATGTCATCGAACCGGCGGCCGGTCTGACGCGGTCGTTCATGGCCTTCTTGATCGACGCCTACGTCGAGGACGAAGCCCCGAACGCCAAGGGCGCGATGGAAAAACGCACCGTCCTGCGGCTGGACCCGCGGCTGGCTCCGGTCAAGGCGGCGGTGCTCCCGCTGTCCCGGCACGCCGACCTGAGTCCCAAGGCCCGTGACCTGGCCGCCGAGCTGCGCAAGTTTTGGAATATCGAATTCGACGATGCCGGCGCGATCGGGCGGCGTTATCGGCGCCAGGACGAGATCGGCACACCATTCTGTGTGACGGTCGATTTCGACTCACTCGAGGACAACGCGGTGACGGTGCGCCGGCGCGACGACATGTCCCAGGAGCGGGTCGCGATGAATACGGTGGCCGATTATCTGGCAACGCGGCTCAAAGGCTGCTAGTCGTCGGGCCTTCGCCAAGGTGCCCGGTCCGGGTCCCGTTGCGTCGGTGCGCGTCTGGCCGGCTCGCGCTGAATTGATTCGAGTGCCGTCGTCGCGCCGGATTTGCGAAGTAAGGTTTGCTTAAAGTCCGGCCTTTTGCGGTGGGAGTGCCTTAGGATCTGCTCTGGGGCATAAGTAGATAGCTAGTGAGCCGCGGGCGGATGTCGACCGTCTGGTGCAGGAGCCGTTGACTCGGTCGGTTGGGGTGTGAATGATTCCCGCGTTTTTGTTCTTCCCTCCGGAGATCAACTCGGCTTTGATATTCGGCGGCCCCGGACCCGGACCTCTATTCGAGGCGGCGTCGGCCTGGGATGGGCTGTCGGTTGAATTATCCGCCTCCGCGTCGTCGTTCAGCACCGTGGTGACGGACCTGGCGGCGGGTGCCTGGACGGGACCGGCGTCGGCGTCGATGACCGCGGCCGCGGCGCCCTACGTGCAATGGCTGCTCATCGCCGCGGCCGAGGCAGAGGTGGCCGCGATACGGGCCCGGCTGGCGGCGCTGGCGTTCGAGGGGGCGCTGGTGGCGACGGTGCCGCTGCCGGCGGTGCTGGCGAATCGCGCCCGGTTGCTCGTCCTGATTGCGACGAACTTCTTCGGCCAGAACACGGCGGCGATCGCGCAGACCGAACTCGAATACGTCGAGATGTGGGAGCAGGATGTGGCCGCGATGGTGGGCTACCACGCGGGGGCTCAATCGCTGGTGGAGACGTTGCCGGCGTTCAGTGCACCGCCCGCGGGCCTTGCCGGCGGTGCGGCGTCCTCGGGTCTCGCGGGCCTGGCGGACCTGGTGACAGCACCCCTGACTTTTGCGTCGCAGTTTTTCCAGGGCTTGTCCTCCCTGGGGACCGCATTCGCTTCTCAGCTGCAGTCGGTGTTCATGGCGTTCTCACCGGCCGTCTCGTCGCTGACGTCGTTGATGACGTCGACGCCGGTGGCGACATTGACGACGGTGGCGCAGGCCGGCATGTACCCGGCAAGCGCGCTGGTGCCGTCCATGGCGACGCTGGCCCAAAGCACCGGTCCGGCGGCGGTCGCTCCGGCGGCGGCGGCGCCGGCACCGGCCTTGTTCAGTGCCAACAGTGTGGCCGCCGCTGCCCCGCACAGCGTCACCAGCTTCCTGTCCGATCTGCAGCCGTTGGGCGGCGGAGGGCTGGGCACCCTGGGCGTCGCGTCGGCGGGCCTGGGTAGCGCGCGGTTCGTCGGGGCGATATCGGTGCCCGCGACGTGGCAAGGGTCGATGCCGGCCTATGTGCCCGCTCCGGCGTTGTCGGGTGTGGCCGGCGCAGCGCCGGCCACGGCGGCGGTGGGAGCGGCCGGGCCGGGCAGCGGCGTGCCGATGACGGCCATGCCGGTGGGCGAGAAGAACCCCGAGGGCGAGAACCGCGGCACGAAGGCGGAGGTGGTGCGGTCCCGGCCAAAGGTGGTGCCGCGGCACCGATAGCCGACGACGCCGCTGTGGCGGATGTGCCTGGAGTGCACGGCGGTAAGGAAACAGAATTTTTGGTTTATGGTGGCTAGACGGGAACCGACGCTTGTATCGGAATGCGCGAATTCATCTAATGCGCCCGATAAAAATCACAACCGGCCCGCTCGCCCGCCCGTGCTCCGGGAGGAAACGATGTGGATCGGGAGGGAGCTGGATCACCGCCGCGTGGCCTAAAGAGCTGCGCGCCAAGGCGTTTACGGTTGCGGATCAGCTGCCGTTGGTCCCGCACGGGGCGCGACTTGCCGGGCTTTATCGGCGCGCGTTGCCCGCGCGCCGCCCCTCATCGCCCGTGCTGCGAGGGGCCCGCGTCGTTCGACACACGCTCAAAATAAGGAAAATTGGCAATTCCCGCATATTTTCTTCAGTTTGTCTTACGATGTGAACCGGTTGGTGTAAATACGTTCGCCACAGCGCCCGAAATGCTTAGATCGGCTGTGGAAGGGGGCAGAGGTGCTTTTGCCTCTCGGTTCGCCGTTACCGAATGACACGGTGTCGGCAGTACGCGGTGAGTCCGGCGTGCTCGGTGGCTTGACGGTGCCACTCAAGTGGGGCGTGGTCGTTCCACCGGACGACTACGACCACTGGGCGCCGAAGCCGGACACGAGCGCCGAAACCGCCGAGGAGACGGTCGACGCGCCCCGCCCGACGGCGGTCGCGGACGGCGTCTGGAGCGGGTGGGAAGGCGAAGCAGCGCCGCGGCCCGTGGGTGTGATACCGCATTCCCCGGCGGCCGGCTGAGACCGGTCAAGAACCGAAACTCGCTGCGGTAGCTCCGCATACGGCGGCTCAGAAGCGGCCTCCACCACCCATGAAACCGCCATCGGAAGAACCCGTGGCACCGCCGAACGACGTGGGGCTCCAGCCGCCGAATCCCCCCCGCATGCCCCCGCTGAGTAGGTCGCCGATGATGATGCCGCCGAGCATCGCGCCCATGTCACTGCCGCCGCGACGGGTGTAGGTGCGCTGCATCGTTTGCACGTCGCCGTTGGCCAGCGACTGGGCATTGGCGGCCAGCGTCGACGCCGCATTGGCGTGGGCGATCGCCTCGGTCGGGTTCGTCGCTCCCTTGTCCTGTGCGGCCTGCAGGTGGCGTTTGGCTTCAGCCAGCCGGGTGCGGGCTTCGGGCCCGATGCTGCCCCGCCGCGTATCGATGTAGTCGGACACCGCGCGCACCCGCGATTGCGCGGTGAACAACGCCTGCTCCAGCGACTGGTGGAGTCGCTCGGCGGTGGCCTGCTCCTCAGCCAGGGTGGCCAGCAGCCCGTTGAGTCGGGCATCGGCCTTGGTCAGCTGCCCGAAGGCGCCCAGCGGATCGTCGGAACCCCCGGCGCGTGCGCTCTCCACGGCCCTGGCGGCCGCGTCGCGGGCCGCCACCAACTCGGTGGTGTGCGCGGATTTTGTCCGCAGCCCTTCGTCGGCGCGCTTGATGTCATTGCGGATGTCGGCCATGGCCGACGGCAGCCGGTCGATGGCGTGCTGAATGTCGCTGGCCGCGTTGTCCACCGCGTCGAGCAGCGCTCGCGCCTGCCCCAGGGCCGACTCGGCGGCGCGGACGGCATCGACCAGACCGGCTTGCTGACCGGTGACGGCGTGGCCGGCAAGCTCACGGGCACTGCCTATGTTGCGGTCGGCGAACGTCAGCCGCTGCTTGGCCGTCGAGACATTACCGGACACCGAAGCCAGTGCGGCAGCACTGAAGTCGTTGTGCAGCGCTGCCAGCCGTTGCTCCGCCGGGGTTATGCGGGTGGTGAGTTCCACGTACTGCTGCGTCAGCGCATCAAGCCGCGAGGAAGCGTTGATCACCAAATCGCGCAACCTCTCGAACGCCTCGGTTTGTGACTCGAGCTCGCGGTCGGCCCGCGCCGCCAAGACGACCACCTGGGTGAGCAGCTCGCGGCGCTGCGCCGGTGTCTCCGGAGTGTCGTCGTCCAGCTGTTGGCGGACCGTGAATGCCTGGGACAGAGCCGCTTTGGCGTTGGTCACGGCCTGGGTGAATGGTTGGGTTCGCTGTTCGCCGAATTCGGTGACCGCCAGCTCCAGTTCGTTGGCGCTGGTGCGTAGCGCGTTGTCGACGTCCACCACCAGCGCGCGAGACAGGTCGTCGAGCGCCTGCACCGGCACCGCGGCCAGCGCGTTGACGTCGGTGGGGTCGACTCGGCGTGCGGCGGCCAATGCCGCGGCCCGCCGGCGCCGGCCGCGACGACGCATCACGAGCAGCAGACCTGCCAGCGCGATGAGAATGCCCGCCAGCGTGGCCAACAGGATCACCCGGCCCGACGAACCGGGCGACGCGTCGAGTCCGTCGGCCGCCGCCACCGCGGCACCGCCCCAGTCGCCGCTGTGCAGGGCGGGTTCGATCTTGTTGTGCCGCAAGTCGTCGACCTGGCTTGCGGTGACGCTCTTGATCGTGGACGGCACCAGGAAGGCGTATGCGCGGCTGGTGGTGGCGACGGCCAGCAGCGCGTCGTAGTCGCCCAAGTCGCTGGCGCGCATGGTGCGCTGCGCCCACCCGGTTGCGGTCTGCCCGGCGAAGTCGTCGACGTAGACCACCCAGAGCCGGATGTGGCGGTCGGTGTACAGCTTGGTGACGGCGGTGGTGACCGTGGTGTGACCGGAGTCCGATAGGGCTCCGGTGGTGTCGGTGACGTAGTCGGCCAACCGGAATGGTGGTTGCGCGGTGACCGAAGGTGCCAGCAGCAGCCCGCCGCTGAGGCCGACAGTGAGGAGCGTCGCGAGCACGGCGAGCGGGCGGGCGGTGCGCATAGGGCCAATCTAGCCTCGCGACGATGCAGGCCAGTAGGCCTGAGGAGGAGTGGGGCAATTCGGCACAGTCCCGGGCGCGACACAGGCCAGTGGGCCTGAGTGGAGCCAGACTTCGGCGGGCATTCCCTGGCAGACTGTGCGTCGGTGACCAGGAATCAGCACGACCCCTACGACGACTTCGACCGTCAGCGGCGGGTAGCCGAGGCGGCGAAGACTGCGGGTCTGCCGGGCACCGAAGGTCAGCACCGCACCGACTTCGCCCGCGACCGTGCCCGGGTCTTGCACAGCGCCGCGCTGCGCCGGCTGGCCGACAAGACCCAGGTCGTCGGGCCGCGGGAAGGTGACACGCCGCGCACCCGGCTGACGCACTCCCTCGAGGTCGCCCAGATCGGGCGGGGAATGGCCGTCGGGCTGGGCTGCGACCTCGACCTGGTCGAGCTGGCGGGCCTGGCCCACGACATCGGCCACCCGCCCTACGGCCACAACGGCGAACACGCGCTCGACGAGGTCGCGGCGAACTATAACGGCTTCGAGGGCAACGCGCAGAATTTCCGCATCCTGACCAGCATTGAGCCCAAAGTCCTTGATGCGCAAGGCAATAGCGCGGGGTTGAACTTGACCCGCGCGTCGTTGGACGCGGTCACCAAATATCCGTGGTGCCGCGGCGAAGGACCTGAAGACGGGACACGCAAGTTCGGGTTCTACGACGCCGACCGCGAGCCGGCGGCCTGGGTGCGGGCGGGCGCACCGGAGGGCCGGATGTGCCTGGAGGCTCAGGTGATGGACTGGGCCGACGACGTGGCCTACTCGGTGCACGACGTGGAGGACGGTGTCGTTTCCCAACGCATCGATCTGCGGGTGCTCGCCGACGATGACGAGGCCGCGGCGCTGGCCAAACTGGGCGAGACCGAATTTTCCCGCGTGCGCGCCGACGATTTCATGGCGGCCGCGCGACGGCTGTCCGCGCTGCCGGTGGTCGCCGCCGTGGGCAAGTACGACGCCACGCTCGCCGCGTCGGTCGCACTCAAGCGGTTGACCAGCGAGCTGGTCGGAAGGTTCGCTTCGGCGGCCATCGCCACCACCCGCGCGGCGGCCGGGCCCGGACCGCTGGTGCGCTACCGGGCCGAGTTGCAGGTTCCCGATCTGGTGCGAGCCGAGGTCGCATTGCTGAAAATCCTGGCGTTGCAATTCATCATGTCCGATCCGCGGCACCAGGAAACCCAGGCCGGGCAGCGTGAGCGCATCCACCGGGTGGCGCACTGGCTGCATGCGGGAGCGCCCCGAACCCTCGATCCGGTCTTTGCTGCGGCCTTCAACACCGCGGCCGACGACGGCGCCCGGTGGCGGGCCATCGTCGATCAAATCGCCTCGTACACCGAGGGTCGGCTGGAACGGATCGATTCCCGCGAGGCCGGTCCCTAGTGGGTCGTCGGCCGCAAGTCGTCCGGTGCGGGAATCGGCGCGGCCGCCGCGAAGTAGGCTGCCCGACATGAAGAAATTCAGCGGCTCGCCCTTGATGGCCTTCCTCGTGATGGGGCTTCCCGTCGTCGCCATGACCGCCTGCAGCTCACCGCAGCATGCGAGCAGCCAGCCGGGCACTACCCCGCCGGTGAAGACCGCCGCGCCGGCGCCCACCGGCGAGACGACGACCCCGGCGCCCGCCGGTGGCTCGCTCAGCGCCGAGTTGAAGGCGCCCGATGGTCGGACGGCGGCCACCGCGACCTTCGACTTCACCGGCAACTATGTGACCGTCACCGTCAAGACGGTGGCGACCGGCATCCTGACCCCCGGCCTGCACGGCATGCACGTCCACGAGATCGGCAAGTGCGAGCCGAACTCGGTGGCCCCCACCGGCGGGGCGCCCGGCAACTTCTTGTCCGCCGGCGGCCACTACCAGGCCCCCGGACACACCGGCAAGCCCGAGAGCGGCGATTTGGCGACGCTCGAGGTGCGCCAGGACGGTGCGGCCTACCTGGTCACCACCACCGACTCGTTCACCCGGGACGACCTGCTGGCCGGTAACAAGACCGCGCTGATGCTGCACGGCGCCCAGGACACCGAGAACGCGATGGATCGCGTCGCGTGCGGTGTCATCGGAACCGGCTAGCCTTCCCCGTCGCCGCCTTAGACTGAGCCGATGTCAAGCCCGGCAGGTCCATGGAGCGAGGGCGATGGGCGTGCCCGGGGCCGCGGCCGGATCCCCGATCGCGACATCGCCGCCATCCGCGAACGGGTGCGCATTGACGAGGTAGTCGGCGATTACGTGCAGTTGCGGCGCGCAGGCGCGGATTCGCTCAAGGGGCTGTGTCCGTTTCATGACGAGAAGTCGCCGTCGTTTCATGTCCGCCCCAACCACGGCCACTTTCACTGCTTCGGCTGCGGCGAGGGCGGCGACGTGTATGCGTTCATCCAGAAGATCGAGCACGTCAGTTTCGTCGAGGCGGTCGAGCTGCTCGCCGACCGGATCGGTCACGCCATCAATTACTCCGGCCCGGCGACCAGTGTGCAGCGCGACCGTGGCAGCCGCAGCCGGCTCGTCGCGGCCAACGCGGCCGCGGCGGAGTTTTACGCGGCGGCGCTGGAATCCGAGGAGGCGGCACCGGCCCGAAAGTATCTGACCGAGCGGAACTTCGATGCCGAGGCGGCCCATCACTTCGGTTGCGGCTTCGCGCCGTCGGGCTGGGACTCGCTGACAAAGCACTTGGTGCGCAAGGGTTTCGAGTTCAAAGAGCTGGAAGCGGCCGGCCTGTCGCGGCAGGGACGCCGCGGGCCGATGGACCGCTTCCATCGCCGACTGTTGTGGCCCATCCGTAGCTCGGCGGGCGAGGTGATCGGTTTCGGCGCCCGGCGATTGTTCGACGACGACCCGATGGAAGCCAAGTACATCAACACGCCCGAGACGCTGCTGTACAAGAAGTCGAACGTGATGTTCGGCATCGACTTGGCCAAACGCGACATCGCCAGGGGACACCAGGCCGTCGTCGTCGAGGGCTACACCGACGTGATGGCGATGCACCTGGCCGGGGTCACCACCGCCGTGGCGTCGTGCGGCACCGCTTTCGGTGACGAGCATCTGGCGATGCTGCGCCGACTGATGATGGACGACAGCTTCTTTCGCGGCGAACTGATCTACGTTTTCGACGGTGACGCGGCCGGGCGGGCGGCCGCCCTCAAGGCATTCGGCGGTGAGCAGAATCTGGCGGGGCAGTCCTTTGTGGCCGTCGCGCCGGACGGCATGGACCCCTGCGATTTGCGGCTGAAGTCCGGCGACGGCGTCCTGCGCGATCTGGTGGCTCGGCGAACACCGTTGTTCGAGTTCGCGATACGTTCGGCGCTCGCCGAGATAGACCTGGACAGCGCCGAAGGCAGGGTTGCCGCGCTACGCCGTTGCGTGCCCATGGTGGGCCAGATCAAGGACCCCACGCTGCGCGACGAGTACGCCCGCCAGCTCGCCGGGTGGGTCGGCTGGGACGACGTCGCGCAGGTCATCGACCGGGTGCGCAGCCAGTCCAAGAACGCCAAGGCCCCGGCCCGCGGCGGATCGGGACATAAGGTCTCCCGCCGCGCGGAGCAGCCTCCCGTCGCGGCCCAGCCCGCCGCCGCTCGTCCCGACCCCCGGGACCCGACCCTGTGGCCCCAACGGGAGGCACTCAAGTCGGCCTTGCAGTGCCCGGCGCTGGCCGGGCCGGTATTCGACACGCTGACCGTCGAAAGCTTCACTCATCCCGGGTACGCGGCCATCCGCGCGGCCATCGAGACCGCCGGTGGCACGTCGAGCGGGGTCACCGGAGGGCAGTGGATCGAGGCGGTGCGCGATCAGGCCCCCTCGTCGCTGACGGCGGGCCTGATCAGCGAACTGGGTGTCGAGGCCATCCAGGTCGACGAGGAGAAAATGCCGCGCTACATCGCCGGCGTGCTGGCCAGGCTGCAAGAGGTGTGGATGGGCCGGCAGATCGCCGAGGTGAAGTCGAAGCTGCAGCGCATGTCGCCGATCGAACAGGGCGACGAGTACCACGCGTTGTTCGGCGACCTGGTGGCGATGGAGGCCTACCGGCGAAGCCTGTTGGAGCAGGCTAGCGGCGACGACTAGAGGCCTCGAGCGTGTCGTCGGCCGACCGCTCGACGTCGCGTTCCATGATGGCCGTTTGGTCGTCGATCTCCGCCAGCGTCACAAAGCCGGCGTCGGGGGAGATGCGATTCGCGACCTTGCGGCGTCCCCCCTCGATCATCGACTTGGCCACGGGGCTGCTGGTCAGCGCGCGATAAGTGCCGACGATCTGCTCGTATCGCCGACGACCGGCCTTCGAGCCCAGCACGTAACCCAGTCCCAGCACCACGACATACCGGATCAAAGCGTTCCTCCCGACTATCGATGGCTCCATCCTGCCTCACCGGGTGGGGTGCGCGCGCGGTCGCTCCCGAAGCCCGATGGTGGCGACCCGCTGCGCCCGGCTCCGCCGCGCTGGCGATCGCCACCGGCCCGATGGTGGCGACCCGCTGCGCCCGGCTCCGCCGCGCTGGCGATCGCCACCGGCCCGATGGTGGC
>Ga0134128_10007947_pt1 | contig 12773 bp, 6 predicted proteins | sample KB31754_FD_96462 | JGI IMG/M metagenome (GOLD analysis project Ga0134128, IMG submission 96462) | Terrestrial soil microbial communities with excess Nitrogen fertilizer from Kellogg Biological Station, Michigan, USA - KB3-175-4 | ecosystem: Environmental > Terrestrial > Soil > Unclassified ...
GAACTCGCAAATTTCCCCACCCCGGATGAACTCTGGGCGCGTCTGCGAAAAGGCCAATCTCTAACCGACGACGTCGCCGCGCAACGATTACTGGCGCCTGCGAACCTCACAAGCGGCAAAGAGCCCCGCTATTACCAACAGATCGCAATCAACTCCGCCGTCCAGTCGGTCCTCCAAGGAAACAAGCGCGTGTTGCTGACGATGGCGACCGGCACCGGCAAAACGGTGGTTGCGTTTCAAATTTGCTGGAAGCTTTGGTCGTCTCGTTGGAACGCTAAGAGCGACCCCACGCGTAAGCCGCGTATATTATATTTGGCGGATCGCAATTTCCTCGTTGATGACCCCAAAGATAAAATCTTCGCTCCATTCGGCGACGCTCGCTGGCGGATTGAAGGCGGGAAGGTCACGCATGGCCGTGAACTTTATTTTTCCACCTATCAATCCATCGCGGAGGACGAGAACCGTCCCGGTCTTTACCGCGAATTTGCCAAAGACTTCTTTGACCTGATCATCGTGGACGAATGCCATCGCGGCAGCGCCAAGGAAAAGAGCAATTGGCGCGAAATTCTGGAATATTTCTCACCAGCATATCAGCTAGGTATGACGGCCACGCCTCTCCGGCAAGACAACAAGGATACGTATCTCTATTTCGGCAATCCCGTTTACACATACAGCCTCAAGCAGGGGATCGATGACGGCTTCCTCGCTCCGTATCGCGTTTTTCGTATCGTCACGCAATGGGATGCCGCGGGGTGGCGGCCCAGCAAGGATGATCTTGACCGATTCGGGCGTGAGATTCCCGACGAAGTTTACACGACGGTGGATTTCGAACGTCGAGTCGCCTTACGTGCCCGCACGCAGGCTGTTGCCGCGCATCTGACTAATTTCCTGAAAAAGACGGATCGCTTTGCAAAAACGATCATCTTTTGCGTGGACCAGGAGCACGCTTCCGATATGCGGACGGCCCTCAACAACCTGAACGCCGATCTCGTTCAGCAATATCCCGATTATGTGTGCCGTGTCACCGCCGACGAGGGAGACATTGGACGAGGCCACATGCAGCGGTTTCAGGACGTTGAAACGCGCACGCCGGTCATCCTCACCACTTCGCAGCTTCTCACGACGGGGTTGGACGCCCCCACGTGCCGAAATGTGGTGCTCGTACGCATCGTCAATTCCATGGTCGAGTTCAAGCAGATCATCGGCCGCGGCACGCGTGTGCGCGATGACTACGGTAAGCTGTGGTTCGACATCCTCGATTACACTGGCACGGCCACGCGCAACTTTGCCGATCCGGCTTTCGACGGCGATCCCGCTTTTGCCACGCAGGAGGAAATTGACCAAAATGGGAAAATAACCCGCATGGAAATCGAAAAGCCTGAAGCGTCAGAAGGCGATGGCGAAGAGCGCGGAGTCGGACCAAACGGCGGTGGGGTCATCGTTGATCCGGTGCCCAGCGAGCGAAGGAAATATTACTATGACGGCGGCCGGGTGGAAATCGCCGCTGAACTCGTTCACGAACTCGATGCTGACGGCAAACAGCTCAGAGTGATCAAACTCACCGACTACACCGCTGAAAAAGTGCGGACACTCTGCGGCAGCGCGGACGAATTGCGCGCCCGCTGGACCGATGCTGGCCAGCGCGCCGAAATCATCCAGCAACTCGCCGACCGCGGCATTGATTTTGCATCCGTCGCGGTGCAGGCCGGGCGGCCGGATGCCGATCCTTTCGACCTGCTGTGCCATCTCGCGTTCAACGCGCCTATGCTAACCCGCCGCCAGCGAGCTGACCGAGTGAAAAAGCAACAGGTAGCGATGTTCGATTATCTGGCACCGGAAGCCCGCGAAATCCTAAATGACCTTCTGGAAAAATACGCCAGCGATGGCGAACTCCAATTTACCCTACCAGACGTGTTAAAGGTTCCTCCCATTTCTCACCATGGCAATGTGAACGAAATCATCGGCAAATTCGGCGGCGCAGAGGAGCTCCGTAACGCCGTCACTCAATTGCAATCCCTCCTATATTCTGACTAAGGCTTAGGTCCATGCCTCACGAATTACCGCAATCAAGTTCACCCGCGCGAAGCCCTGCCGGACAACGACCGGACCACGACTACGGAGCGGAGACGCTTCGCAATTATCGCTATCAATCAGCCTATACGGTCGCGGTGTTGGCCGCAGCGGTAGCCGGAAAGAATAATTATTCAGCTGTGTGGTGCGAACAGGAGGATGACATTCTCGCCCAGATCTCGGAGAATTTATTTGATTCCTATCAGGTTAAGACCCGCGACTCCGAACTTGGCAAGTGGGAGTTGACGGACGATCCACTCGTTAGCGCAGTCAAGGTGTTCCTGCATTTGGATACCGCGTTTCCCACCTCATTTCAGAATTTTAATTTTGTGAGCAATGTGGATCACCTTGAAACAGATATAGCAAATAAGACGCATCTTTGTCCGAAGCGTCTGGTAACAGCGGCTAAGGCAAAAGTGGCCTACGACGATTTATCTGAAATCGAAAAAAAAGGGTTCGACACTTTGCTCAGTAAACTTAGGACAGAGCCCAGACCAACGAATGAGGCACTTTTCAAGGTTTTAAAGCGCATCAACTTCGTAAAATCGCCAGATCGCCATTCCTTCATAGCCGAACTTGCCCAAAACCATTTGAGTGAACTTGTTTGGTGCCAGTTGCCCCAAAAGCGGCTTATAAATGTTGTTTGGGGCCTGATCGAAATAGTTGATCGCGCTTCGTCATTGGCATCTCAAGATTCAGCTCGTCATCTTCCCGGACGCAGACCGAACGATGCATCCGATCCGCAACTAGTCGCCAAGAAAATCACTGTTGAAGATTTCATTTTGCGGAGCCGAGAGTTGGCGACCCCCTGTTTCCGCTATCTGCCGTCCTTAACCACTAATCCTCTAGCTCAAACGAATAAGGAGTTGAAACGCTTTAACCAGAAACTGGATCGCGGCGGTTTGGAAGACTATTCCCACTCTCTACGCAACCAGTTGCTTTCTGCTGAAGAGATTTTCTTGGATCTGGCAACACGTGGTCCAGAAGGGCAAGCCGAGTTGGCACAGATAGAAAATGTCGTAAAAGCCGAGTGTGATGCAGCACATCTGCGAGCAGCACAAGGCTCAAAACCCTTTGGGCAACGGATGCTGATAGATGTCCAGGACAGACTGGCGGCGTTGGCAAAGAATGAACCGGGCAAAGTCGGAAAGCAACCCTACGAGGCGTTGATGGGGATGAGTGGTATTTTGACCGAGAGTTGTCTGGTATGGTGGAGTGAAAAATTCAACCTGGAGGAACAGCCGTGAGTCTTAAGATCTTGCAAACTGCTGCGGCAATCGAAAATTCAGATGAGTTCAACGAAGCGCGATTGCTTTTATTGTTAAAGGCGGCAGCTGGCAAAGATGAAATTGCGAAGCCGCTTGAGGGCATTATGAAGCTCGCAAAGATGGATTTTTTGCTTCGCTACCCAAACATTCTTGTGCGTGCGCTGAATGTAATCGGCGAATCCAAGAAATCTGCATTTGTTGCCGCTGCCGCAATTCCGGAGGAGGATCGTGACACCATTGAAGCTCGGATGATTCGGTTCCGCTTTGGACCATGGGACACGAGATATCGCCGCTGGTTAAGCATACTGGTAGCGAAAAAACTCGCCATGGTGTACCGGGAAGGAAGGACAGTGAAAATCCAGCTTACAAAAGCCGGGGTTGACTTGGCAGACAAATTAGCAGAGGCCGAAGCTTTCAAACCACTTGCCGAGCGTGCGCGCGTTGTGAATTCCGCGGTGGGGGGGATGCCTTCGACGAAAATCACACAATTCGTATACGAAATCGCGCCTGAAATCATTAACATGAAATGGGGGAACCCGATCGAAGTATGAAATTTTTCATCCGCCAACTGACGGTGAATTGCAAAAAAGAGAGGGACACGCTCGCCTTTGGCCAGTTCAGCTATTACTACGGACAAATGGGCGCCGGAAAATCTACAATCGCCCGACTCGTTGATTTCTGTCTCGGTGGAAAATTGGAATACACACCAGCGTTGCAGCAGGAATTTGTCTCGGCAACTTTGGACGTGATGATAAACGGGAAGCCAGTCCTGCTCACTCGGCATAGCGAAGAAAACAAAATCCATGCCCAATGGTACGAGAATGAGCAACCATATGATCTTCTACTTCCCGCGCGCCAAGCAGCGGGTGAAGTGATGCCGGGGACCGGAATAGAAGTGTTGTCGGATTTGCTTTTTCATATGGCCGGCATTAAACCGCCCCGTGTCCGCAAGGGGCGCATAAAAGAGGACTCCGACCTCGTGCGGTTGAGTTTCCGTGACCTGTTTCGGTATTGCTACCTTGACCAAGATTCCATGGACAGCAGCTTTTTCAATCTAGATGAAGATGCTAATCCGCCGGTGCGCCAAAAGAGTCGAGACGTCTTACGGTTCATAATTGGTTTCCACCAAGAACATGTTTCAGATTTAGAGGTCGAGCTAGAGACTGTACGAGATGAGCGGATGCGTTGCGAAGCAGCGGCGCAGGCTATAAAAGAAGCGCTCGAAGCTGAGCATCTTGCAACACCAATGGAAATTGAGGCGTTACGTCGGAAGATCAAAAAACAGATTGAAGCTCTGGACATTAAAATAAAGGAGATACGAGAAAAAACTGGCGAAGTTCGCACGCATGAAACTGAAATTCTACAAGAAAAAGGACGAGACCTTGCAATTCGGTTAGCGGAAATTGACGAAGCATTGAGGGAGATGGATCAAAATGTAGCTAAAGACAAAAGCCACAGAAACACGCTTCTATCGTTGACCATACGCCAAAAAAGAGCGCAATCGGCCCGCGCCATTTTGACAGGGGTCGAATTTTTGCAATGCCCACAGTGCTATCAGACGTTGCCGAGGCGGGAGGATACGCTATGTCCTGTATGCGGCCAAAAACACGTCGAAAAATTGGAGAGTCCGATTGATGAAGATTCTATCGAAACAGACACGCGGGCGCGGGCGGAAGAGTTGGAACATCGAATCAATTTGCAAACGAATGAAGCGAGTCGGCTGCAGAGATTGCGCCAAGAAATCATTGCGGAAAAAGGAATTGTGGATAGGGATCTTAACCAAGCATCCAAGGATTACGACTCTGCTTATCTTGCATCTGCCTTGGCCCTAGAAAAAGACCGGGCGAGATTGACACAACGCGCGGCTGACTTAAGACAAATGGAGGCACTCGCCAGTAAAGTTGACCGCTTACAAAATGAATCGGTTAAGCTGATGGGGCGAGAGACCGAAATTCGCGCAGAATTGAAGATTGCTCGCGCTAAGGCGGAACAAGACACATCAAACCTTGATTTACTAAAAGAGCTTTTCCTCGATTGTCTGCTTCGCTCCCGGTTACACGGATTCCTGCAGGATGATTTTGTTGAAATCAAATCGCCAAACTTTTTGCCACGCGTGTATGGCCGAAACACTGGGGACATGGTGGAGACCTCATTTGCCAATTTGGGAAGCGGCGGTAAAAAAACTTTTTTCAAATGTTGTTTTGCCGTCGCGATACACAGATTGGCAGCACGGGTTGGCGCAATCATTCCAACGGTATTGATTGTAGATTCCCCAATGAAAAACATCAGCGAACGGGAAAACGCAGACCAGTTCGCTGGCTTTCATGAAATGCTTTACGAATTAGCCGAAACGGAGTTGAAGGGAACAGAATTTATTATCATTGATAAAGAGATCTTTCGTCCAAAAGAAGGAACGAAGGTGCACTTCCAAGAGCGTCACATGAAGCCAGATGACCCAGAAAACCCTCCGTTAATCAGGTATTACCGTGGTAAATGAATAAGCAATCCACCACAGCCCAATCTCTCGGCGCACTGCTAGAGTCTGACCGTGACATTATGCGCAATGACAAGGGGCTCAATGGCGACCTCGACCGCTTGCCGATGCTCACCTGGATCAAGATAACGGCATGCTCGAATCGGTGGCCACAGAAACCTGTTCAAACATCCGACTCCTGATAATCTCTCGCGTTTTATGTCCTGCGACGCTCCCCAAATCCAGTTGAGTTTTGATCGGGTCATCAATTACGCGTTTCAGCAAAACGCGATTCCGCTCGTGAGGGAGTTGCTGTTTAAGAATGATGGCCAAAAACGAGAAAACTTGGTGCTTTGCGTGGCCTCAGAGCCAGCGTTTACTGAAAAATTCGAGTTGCGGATTCAGAGAATTGATTCAGGGGGAGAACTTCGGCTCGCACCGCTCGACCTCAAATTGAGCCACGATTTCCTCGCTAGACTAAATGAAAAGGTCGCGAGCTACATCAAAATTGAACTCCGGGAAGGTGAAACTGTCGTTTGCTCAAAGACTGAATCTGTTTCCTTGCTTGCCCGGAATGAATGGTGCGGGTTGGTATCGCTTCCTGAAATTCTCGCAGCGTTTGTTCTGCCAAATGACCGGGCCGTAATGACGATTTTGAGCCGGGCCGCAGAAATTCTGCGGGGAAATACTGGTCGCGCAGCATTCAATAGTTATCAGGATAAAAGCCGTCAGCGCGCATGGGAGCAGATTGCGAGTATCTACCGGGCGATAGGGGAATTGGGAATCCGATACATTGTACCGCCGGCCAGTTTCGAAAACACAGGCCAGAAGATCAGGACGCCGTCGGATATTCTTGAGCAACGTTTTGCCACCTGTCTCGATTTGTCGCTGTTGTTTGCGGCCTGTTGCGAACAGGTGGGGTTGCATCCGCTCATATTCATGCACGAAGGGCATTCCTACGCCGGGTGCTGGCTGGAGGAACGAACTTTTGCCGAATCCTGGAGTGACGATCTCCAACACGTCCGCAAGCTTGAGACTGACGAACTCATAACGGTGTTTGAATGCACCATTGTCACCAATGAGCGCCCCGGAACACTGAAAGATGCGGAACTCCTCGCCCGGCCGCATCTTGAAAAAAAGTTACCGTTTCGCCTGGCACTGGATATTCGCCGAGCCCGGATTGCAAAAATTCATCCGTTGCCGCTTCCTAATCAGGGTTCAGCCGCCAGTTCGCCAGCGGAAGGGAATGGTGAAACTGCTGGCAACTCAGGGATTGGAACCAGGGATTTTATTACGCCGTTGCCCCCAGCAGAGTCATTGGCTGCAAAACCGGCAACGCGGATCGATCAATGGAAAAGCCGGTTGCTGGATCTCAGCTTGCGAAATCGACTGCTCAATTTTAAAGAAACAAGATCCACCATCCGCATTTTGTCATCTTCCCCCGAAACTGTGGAGGACGAACTGGCCGCGGAACGAGAATTGTCGTTGCAGCCCAAGCCAAGGCTGTTGAACGAAAATGACCCACGAAATGAGCAAAGTTATACGGCGCAACAACGAGCCAATGCTCTCGCCGAGCATTTGGCAGAGGAACTTAAGCGGCGGCGCATTCATACGAATCTCGATGTCCCGGAGCACGGAACTCGCCTGACGGAGCTATTCCGTGCCTCCCGGACTGCCCTTGAGGAAAACGGCACCAATACGTTGTATGTGGCAGTTGGCGTGCTTGAATGGCGCGAAACGGAGCACAGCGAGCGAGTATTCCAGGCGCCGTTGCTGCTGATTCCCGTAGAACTGAAGCGGAAGTCGGTTCTCGAGGGATTTTCTCTTCGTCGCATTGATGAAGAACCCCGCTTGAACGTGACGCTGATGGAGATGCTCCGTCAGCATTTCCACAAAGAAATCGCGGGATTGGATCCCTTGCCAGAGGACCATAGCGGCGTGGATGTCGGCTTCGTTTTCCGGATATTCCGCGAAGCTGTCCGCGATCTTGTTGGTTGGGAAGTGAAAGCCGAGATTTGGCTGGGGCAATTTTCGTTCACGAAATTCTTGCTCTGGAAGGATCTCGCCGATCGTTTGGATGATCTCACACGAAACCGAGTCGTGCATCATTTGGTTCACGAAGCCGGCACGCAATATCCAAATCCACCCGAGGATATACATCCGGAACAACTCGATGACCAATTTCATCCACGCCAGGTATTCTGTCCGCGTAGCGCGGATTCTTCGCAACTGGCTGCAGTCATGGCTGCCGCGGCGGGGCACAACTTTGTTTTGGAAGGGCCGCCCGGCACAGGCAAGTCGCAGACCATCGCCAATATTATCGCGCACTGCCTCGCGAACGGGAAACGCGTGCTTTTTGTGGCAGAAAAGCGTGCGGCGTTGGACGTCGTGTACCGGCGCCTGCGCGAAGAAGGCCTCGAACCCTTCTGCTTGGAACTGCATTCCAATAAGACCGGCAAGGCAGATGTCATCGCGCAATTCGACCGCAGCCTAAAATTCACTACCGATGATGGGGTTAATGACTGGGATCAACGCGCGGCGGAACTGGGACGGCTCCGTATCGCATTAAACGATTACACGCGTGCGATGCATCGCCGGCGTGCTTGCGATCTGAGTGCGTATCAATGTCTCGATTACTTGCTTCCACGCCAAACCGAACTCACGGTTCGCCTCGACACTTGGTCTGACATTCTCAATACAACTCCCGAAGTCTTGGCTCACAGCAGGGAAACTGCGCGTTTGCTTCAACAACGCGCCCGGCCGCTTATGCCGCTTGCCGATCACCCATTGGCGTTGTTGGCCTGCGAAGATTGGTCGCCGTCCTGGGCCGAGCGGGCGCTCGATCACATCCGGAAGACTGGCGTAATCGCGCGCTCAGCCAAAGAATCCACTGGGGACCTTTGTAACTGGCTCCGCAGGCCGGGTGCTGCATTTTCGTATGCTGATTTGTTAAATTTACTCGCGCTCACAGAATCCCTACTGGCACCAGAAGCAGTCGGTTCGGGATTCGCCACAACGCCGTGGGATCAATTATCCGCCAATCTCGAATCTTGGATTGCGCTTCTCCGTGAACGGAATGATTTGCGCGGAAAACTTAGTCCGCTTTTTAAAGCGGTGGCAACGGCAGCGCCGGCTACTGCCTGTGAAAATTGGTCGCTCGAAGAATCGGATCGTGTTTTCAAACAATGCCACGAAATTCAAATCATCCTTAAGGTAGCGATCGAGTCTGCTCGCGATTTGCACACTTGGATTGGCTTCCCCCGAGCGACTGCGACCCGCACTGATATTGTGCGCTTGGTGGCATTCGTGGACAGCTTGCTCGCGCCGATGCCGATCGCGGAAGGTTTCGCCACAACCCCGTGGCAAGAGTGGGTGTCCGATTTTGATCACTGGATTAGGTTGGTTCGCGAATGTGGTGAACTGCGGAGCAGGCTGACCGGGTATGAGGAATCAAAACTCATCAGTTTGGATTTGGAGTTTCTCAACAAGAAATTCCAATCGGCTCAGAACGCCTGGTTTCTCCCAAAATGGCTGCATCTGTCTGCTGTTCGCAGGCAGCTTCGCACGGCACGCCCCGACCAATCGCAGCCCGACACGACGAAAATGGGCGATGTGTTGAAGGACGCATTGCGGCTTCGAACGATCAATGGCGAATTATCCGCATCCAGCGCAATGGCCGAGTCATTGCTTGGGCCGATATGGAATCAGGGTGAGCCGAAAATCGAGCACCTCACGCAAGTTCGTGAATGGGGCGCAGCCTTGAATACTCGAATGGCCGCGCTTGTCGCGGAAGACACTGATTGGCTGGCGCATCTGCGTCAGTTGATCGGAGGATTATTTAAAGACGGTCCAGCGAGTTATGAATCAGGCACGCCCACCGGGAATTTGTTGAATCGTTACCGCGAGTCGATGACGAAATTTGATGGGGCGTGCGACGCGCTGTCAAAAAGTGCTGGATTGAACCGCGAATCTCTCGATGGTGTCGCCGATCATTTAACGGCAGTCGATTCCGTAGCAAGCATGGTTTTGAAAGATGGAATGCGGTTGCGCATACTGAAGACTCGGTGGACGTCGGTAGACACCGTCGCTCAAAGTTGTCTTGGCGTTTTATGGGCGCAGGGTGAACCATCGGTCGAATCCGTCAGCAAGGCGCGTGATTGGGGACAATTCCTCCACGCCCGCATGCTTGCCTGTGCCGGTGATGATTTAATCTGGCTCGGCCAATTGCGGCAGTTAATTGGAAGCCTTTTTTCGGAAGGCCCCTCGGTGTACGCAGCCGGCACCGCAATCGGCGATCGGTTCACCAAGTATCGCGATGCACATACCGCATTTAATACAGGCCTCGAAGGTCTTATTTCAGAAGTGAATCTCCGTTCGGCCAGTTTAAAGGATGCGCCGGATTACTTCGCTGCAGTGCAGGGATTCTGTGAATGCGCACCATCGGCCTGGTCGCAAATTCGTGAGTGGTGCTACTGGCAAAAAGTGCGGAATGAAGGGGAAAAGTTAGGCCTCATGCCGCTCATTGAAAAATTGGAGTCCGCCCGCGGTGGCACTCTGGATATTCCGGCTTTGTTCGAACGAAGTTTTCGCCGCGCTTTCTTTTTTGCCACTTTGGAAGCCGAGCCTGCGTTGCGCGATTTTTTTGGCCGCGAGCACGACGAACGCATCGACAGCTTCCGACAGGTGGACGAAAAGATCGGAGTATTGGCTAGTGATTATATTCGGTCCCGTCTTGCCGCTGGTATACCCAGGGACCAGGTGCGCAACGACATTCCAAAGGCTGAAATCGGTCTCTTGCGTCATGAGATTGGCAAAAAAACTCGCCATATTCCGGTGCGCCAACTGTTGGGACGCATTCCAAATTTATTGCCGAGACTGAAGCCTTGCGTCTTGATGAGTCCACTTTCGGTGGCTCAATACTTGGAGCCTTCGCACGAGTTGTTTGACGTCGTGATATTCGATGAGGCGTCACAGATTCCTGTCTGGGATGCCGTCGGTGCAATCGCTCGCGGAAATCAATTGATCGTCGTCGGCGATCCAAAACAACTGCCTCCAACAAATTTCTTTAATTCTTCAGCGGATGATGAAGATGATCTGGCCCCGGAGGAATATAAAGACCTGGAAAGCATCCTTGATGAGTTGATGACTCACGGACTTCGTCACAAACGTCTAAAATGGCATTACCGGAGCCGGCACGAAGGGCTAATCGCTTTCAGCAATCGTCAGTATTACGAAAATGATCTGCTGACGTTCCCGTCCCCTGAAACCGGGATGGGTGGCGTGAAACTAATGTACCTGGCCAATGCGCGTTATGATAAGGGGAAATCCCGCACCAACCGCATTGAGGCCGAAGCTTTGGTGAAGGAACTGGTGGCGCGACTTCGGAATTCTAATTCGTCCCCACGCTCGTACGGCATCGTAACCTTCAATTTGGCCCAACAGCAATTGATCGAAAATTTGCTGGACGAAGAGCGCCGAAAGTATCCGGACATCGAAACTCATTTCGGTGATGAACCGCCGATTGAAGGAGAGCCGGTCTTTGTAAAAAATCTGGAAAGCGTCCAGGGAGATGAGCGGGACATCATCTTTTTCTCGATTGGCTACGGTTTGGACGAAAGTGGAAAAGTGTCAATGAATTTCGGCCCGTTAAATCGAGATGGCGGTGAGCGACGGTTGAACGTTGCCATTACGCGCGCAAAACATGAGGTTGTCGTCTTCAGCGGATTGCGGCCCGATCACATTGACCTGACCCGCACGCGCGCCCGTGGCGTCCGCGATCTCAAATATTTCCTCGATTATGCAGAGCGCGGCCCCCGGGCACTCGCGGCGGCGACCTCGGGGTCAGCAGATGGAGAGGCCGATTCGGAATTCGAGCGCACGGTGGCTGAACGGCTGAATAAAGCCGGTTATCAAGTCCATCATCAGGTCGGCTGTTCCGGTTACCGAATTGACTTGGGTGTCATCGATCCAGCGAAGCCGGGGCGCTATGTTCTCGGCGTGGAATGCGATGGCGCCACCTATCACAGGGCTGCAACCGCCCGTGATCGAGATAAACTCCGCCAGTTTGTGCTGGAAGGCCTCGGTTGGACCCTGTATCGGATTTGGTCCACTGATTGGTGGCATGACAGTGAAAAGGAAATGCAAAAACTAATTCTCTATATTCAAAGATTGATACGAGAATGAAGACCGCAGACCTTGCATGAATTCTCGGATTTTATTTCCAATCATCTTAGGTTTTTCCATCACAAGAACCATTTCGACCTCTTTCTTTGAGGCGAGCACTTCACAATTTCTGAGAAAATTGCCATGTGCGGATCCACAAACCTGACATTCTATGACTGAAGAAGACGCTCGCGAAAACTATTTGAGAATCGCCTCTGTGATAAAAGGAACGAAATTCCAATGGATATTGGAAGAGGTCGAGCAAGAAATTCTACGGGGTAAACCCTCCCAAAAAAGACTGAAAGTGCAAAAGGCTGAAGAATCTTTTTGGGCGACTGACGCACAGGTTTCGCACGAGAAGCAATCATTGGCAAAGTTTACTGCATCCATTGAATATACGGCGGAAGAACAAGTGGCTCTTTTGATTGATGCTTTGGAACAGGCGACTTCAGAAGCTGCGAGCATGGAAATTTCCACTGCGCTGATTTTGAATGAGATTTGCCAACGCAAAGAAGGCCCAGGTCAGGTAACAATAGAGTTTCGTGGTGAGGGGGAGACCCCTGCATTGCATCGTTCAACCCCTCAAGGGCGGCGAGAGCTGATCTCATGGCAGAAAAGCATTAGTTCACTCCTGGAAGAATTGAAGGAGGAGATCAATGCCAATTAGACAGGAATTGTTAGAGCCTGTCATGCACTTTTTTGGAAGAAAGAATTAAGCATGAGCATGGCGAAGGCGAGCCAGTGGTAGCCGGCCAAGGTGGAAGCGAGTCTTTCGTAATCACGAGCCAGCCTGCGGAAAC
>Ga0134128_10007948_pt1 | contig 12773 bp, 9 predicted proteins | sample KB31754_FD_96462 | JGI IMG/M metagenome (GOLD analysis project Ga0134128, IMG submission 96462) | Terrestrial soil microbial communities with excess Nitrogen fertilizer from Kellogg Biological Station, Michigan, USA - KB3-175-4 | ecosystem: Environmental > Terrestrial > Soil > Unclassified ...
AAGCTCGATATCCTCTCGCGTCTTCTTCGTAAACCTGGTGGGGACGCTCCGATTGCCGGCACAAATCACTCAGGTAGCCCCGCAAGCCGCAGACCCATGACGTATTTGGCAAAGCCCGACGGCCATGCGTTCAGTCTCTCGATGCGCTTCTTAAGTTTCCGTATGGCGGGGATGGTGTCTTCGCTTTCACTATCGACTTTGAAGCGAAATTCCTTGCCGGCAATCTTCTCAATCACCAATCGGTATCGCAAGAATCGGTGGTTGCGGGGGCCCGCAACACCCGATTCTTGCGATTATTTGAGCAGCACCCGCATTCGTAAGATTGGTGAGTAGATAACATCCCGTGATGTCCGCTTCGTCCATAGCCGCGTCTTGTCTTAACATGCAGGCGGCGCCGCAGTTGAAGCTCGGATAATGAGATCCGTAGGTAGGCAGTCCGACTGGGCAACACGCCCTCGAGAACCGAGACAATTCGCTCAGCCGCACTCCTGCCCATCTCCTCGGATCGGATGGCCAAGCGGCATGTGGGGGTGGTCTTCCCGTGCCTCAATAGGACCGACGCGCGCGGCTATCAGGGGTAATATCGGCGTTGCAAAGCGGTGATCCTCGCATTGCGTCGGTCGAGCACCGAATTGCAAGGAGCAACGCGAGCGGTGGCACGCGTCGTCGCATTCTGCCGTCAGTTTCGAAGACTGCATTGGTTCGCGGTGTGATCCCCGCCTCGAAATCGGACAACTCGTCCTGCGGCGCTGCGCCACGGGTTCCAGAACTACGTGAACCTTCCCGCGTACAAGCGCTCTTTGGTAAAGTTCGTCGCCTCTGCGGGCATCTTAATAACTGGTGGTGCCGCCGTGGCCTCTGTTACCCAGTGCGAATTGCCAAGGGGAACAAAATGGTTGCTCCTCATGCAAACTGGATAACGCGAAATGCTCCTTCGCCGGAGCCCTTCGGCGTACTGGCGCTGTTGAGTGTGCTGATTGCGGTCCCCGCATGCCTGATCATCCGCGTGCTGGAGCCCGGACTTGTCCTACCTGCGTTGAGCATACTGCTTTTCGCGGAAGCGGCGATCGCCGCCATCGTAGCCTGCTCACTCCACGCTCGCAGAAGTTCGAAAAATGTAACGGCATGGGATATTGCCGGCGCATTCACCATGATGCGTTGCGCAGCGGCGATTTTTAGCGAACCGGATCAAGTCGCGCAGTTTTTCGAACAACATCCGGATACACCGCCATAGCAGACAGTTACCAGGCCGGGCCCCTCTGGCAGCCAGCAGGCTGCGATGTCGGACTGGAGTTAAGTTGGAATGGCCCCGTTGATATTGTGGCACAGGATTTGCGACACGTACCGGTGAAGCCTATTGCGCCTACGCATTGCAAAAACCTCGCGTCAAATGAGGGGCCATGCTCTCGGCAAGAAGGGGAGCGTGACCCGTGTTTGAGTTTGCCGGCACAGGTGTCCTGAGCGCGCTCTTGCAGGTCGTTCTGATCGACCTTGTGCTCGCTGGCGACAACGCCATTGTCATCGGCCTTGCTGCTGCGGGCCTACCTGAGGCGCAACGAGGCAAAGCGATCCTGATCGGCATCGTTGCCGCGACGATGCTGCGCATTCTGTTCGCCGGCTTGGCGACCCAAATTCTGCAGATTGTCGGCCTCCTGTTCGCGGGTGGAATTCTATTGTTGTGGGTCTGTTGGAAAATGTGGCGAGAGTTGCGCGGCGCCTCCGCAGGGTCCATAGAAGCGAAGGAGGCTGCCGGAGCAATTGCACGAACAAATCTCGAAGGCAGGCCCCGGAAAACACTCGCCCAAGCGACTTGGCAGATCATCGTGGCTGACGTTTCCATGTCGCTCGACAACGTCCTAGCCGTCGCAGGGGCGGCACGCGAGCATCCCCTGGTTCTGATTTTCGGCCTGCTGCTTTCCATTGCGTTGATGGGCGCGGCTGCTTCTTTCATTGCGCACCTTCTGCAGCGTCATCGATGGATCGCTTACGTTGGCCTGATCGTCATTCTCTACGTCGCCGTCGAAATGACCGTTCGCGGAACCTTGGATGTTATGAAGGTTGCGTCAGCATGACGTGACGCACTGGCGCGTGACGGGATTTGCCGACGCGCACAAGCGGCGGCCATGCTCACCTGCGTCGCAAAGCCGCAATGACAAACACAGATCGATTGCGGCGGTCGCGCGTTGAGAATGACGGGCGACTCAAGTCCAAAAAGTTGGCAGGTAGCGACGGTCATGCTTGCGCCCGGCCTTCGCCTTACAGCATTTCTTCTCGGCGTCACGGTGGTCGCGGCGAGCGTGGGTTCGTCTGCGCAAGAGCACAGAAGGCCCGGACCGCCAGCGGCCGCGGCCCGACCCGCGGCGCTGCCGCCCGCCATGGCTCGTCCTGCGCCGCCTCCGGCCATGGCCCGCCCCGCACCGCCTCCGGCAATGGCACGCCCTGCGCCGCCTCCCGCCATGGCCCGCCCCGCACTGCCTCCCGCAATGGCCCGTCCCGCACCGCCTCCCCCCAGGGCCCGCCCCGCACTGCCTCCCGCAATGGCGCGGCCGGCCGCACCGGCGTCCCGTCCGGCTCCGCCGCCACAGCGTCCGGCCATGGCACCGCGTCCGGCGCCGCAAATCGCTGCACCGCCGCGCCCGGCCACGCCGAGAGTCGCGGCACCACCGCGCCCGGCCGCACCGAGAGTGGCGGCACCGTCGCGCCCGAGCGCACCGCCCTCTCCCTCTCCGGGCGCCCGCCCACCGCAACAGGAGCGGACCGGCCAGCGCGAGCAGCATATCCAGCAGCCTCAGCAAACCATGCAGCAAGAGCGCCAACGCGACATGCCTTCGCGCCAGAGCGTGCAGCGCCAGGAGCGCATCGATCGGTTGCAGCAGCGCGTTCAGCAGTTGAAATCGCAACAGGTGGAAGGTCCGCGGGCGCAACGCACGCAGCAACGGTTGCTGCAGACAGAACAGCGGCAGCTCCAGCGCGAGCAGCGTGCGCAGCAGCTTCAGCAAGCCGCGGAGCAACGGCAGCGCGACATGCTGTCGCGTCAGGGCGTGCAGCGCCAGGAGCGCATCGATCGGTTACAGCAGCGCGTACAGCAGCTGCAGTCGCAACAGCCGCAACGCCTGCAGGATCAGCAAGCCCAGCAGCGGTTGCTACAGACGCAACAGCGCCTGCTCCGGCACGAGGAAAGACTGCAACAACGTAATCTGGCGCGTCAGCAGGAATTGGGAATACAGCCATCGGCTGGACGCCATGCCGCCGCTGCCGCGGTGCAAGCCGCCGCACGGGGGCGATTTGCAGCGCGCTTCGCCGGTGCCGACCCCCAGGCCGCCGAGGCGGCACGGGCGGCTCGGCACCACGGCTGGGCTCCCCGCTACGCCTGGCGGCGCGGCCTGCGCGCGGCGTTTGTGCCGTGGGCCGGCCACGTGTTCTGGCCCTATGCCTATTCCGACATTTTCGAATACACGTTCTGGCCCTACGGCTACGACCCCGGTTATTGGGCTTACGCTTACGATGACTTCGTCGATACCGTGTTCTGGGGCGCAGAAAGTCCGTATTCCGCTTACGCCAGACTCGGCCCCGCTGACTATCCGGAGAGCAACAGCGTGGCCCGCTCTCGACCGCGCGAACGCTCAGGCGAGAGCCAACAGGCTCTCAGGCAACTGTGCGAAGATACGGAAAAGGGTATCACCGCCTGGCCGATAGCTTCAATCGAGCAGGCGGTACAGCCGACGTCCGAGCAGCGTGCATTGCTCGACGAGTTGAAGAGCGCGGCCGCAAAGGCTGCCAGCGCGTTCAAGGAGTCTTGCGGCGGGTCGTTTGCGATGACTCCGCCCGGTCGCTTGCGGGCAATGACGACCCGCATCAGCGCCACGCTCGAGGCAGTGCGGATCGTACGACCCGCACTGGAGAAGTTCTATAACTCACTCAACGACGAGCAACAGGCACGTTTCAATGCGCTCGGCCCCAATATCGGCGAGCGTTCGCAACCACAGCCGCAGCAGGAAGCGAACGCGCAGTCCGATACCTGCGGCGAGCCGAAGTTCAGCCTGACCCACCTACCGATCGAGCGGATTGAAGCCGTGATACGCCCGGCGGGGAAACAAAAGGAAGCGCTCGACCGCCTAAGCGAGGCGACGGAGAAGGCCGTTCAAGGGCTGCAAGCTGCCTGCCCGGACAGCGTGCCGCTCACGCCTGTCGGACGGCTGGAGGCGACGGAGAAGCGGCTCGAGGCCATGATGCAGGCAGCCAATCTGATGCAGCCGGCATTGGATGAGTTCTATGCCACGCTGAGCAGCGAGCAGAAGGCGCGCTTCAATACGCTAGGACAGTTCGCGGGCCCCTGATCGCAACGTATCCCGGCAGTGTGTCAGCGTTCGTCCTGGCCCCGGGTCATCCCGCAATGTCGGGTGAGAAGATCAAAGGACGGCACGAGAGCAACTTCGACCCGGTTCAACCGTCCGAATAAAATATCTCAGCAGCGAGAAGCTCCGAAATGGATTGGCAAGTTTGAGCCATGGCGGCAACGAACGGTCGCACCGTCACCGTGTTCGGCGGAACTGGCTTTCTCGGCCGCCGCATCGTTCGGCATCTGCGCTATTGCGAATTTGCCGTTCGGATCGCGTCAAGGCATCCGGACCGGGTGCACAGTCTGTTTGGTGCTGATGATCCGCAACTGCAATTCTTAGAGGCCAACATTCACGACGAGCGATCGGTCGCCGATGCGCTGGCCGGCGCTTATGGCGTTGTAAATGCGGTCAGCCTTTACCTCGAGCGCGGACAGGAGACCTTTCATTCCGTTCACGTCGAATCGGCCCAACGGGTGGCAGCGCAAGCGCGCCGGGCCGGCGTCGAACGGCTCGTTCACATTTCAGGAATTGGCGCAGATGCCGCGTCACAATCGCGCTATATCCGAAAGCGCGGCGAAGGCGAGCTGGCGGTCCGAGCAGCGTTCCTCGATGCAATTTTCATCCGACCGGCAGTGATGTTCGGCCCGGACGATGCGTTTCTCACCACCATCCTCAAGCTCCTCCGCCAACTTCCAGTCTATCCGATGTTCGGCCGCGGCCGTACCAGATTGCAACCGGCCTACGTGGAAGATGTCGCGGAAGCGGTTGCTCAAGTCATGCGGCGAACCGAGATACGTTCGATAGTCTTCGAACTCGGCGGCCCCCACGTCTACACTTACGAGGAGCTTCTTCGAGCTGTTGCGCGCCAGGCGGGCCTCGCGCACCGACTGGCCCCAATCCCGTTTGCCGTTTGGGGCGCACTCGCATGGGCCTCCGAAATACTCCCGAGCCCGCTCCTCACGCGCAATCAGGTGGAACTGATGCAAATCGACACCGTGGCATCGCCGCAGCTGCCCGGATTTGCTGAACTTGGGATTTCGCCGCACCCGATCGAGGCCATAGTCCAGAAGATGCTGCCGAATTGCGGATGAAAGAGGCTCCTTAATCCGCCTCAACGGCTGACGGTCCGCGCGACACTCTTGATTCCCTGCGACGATCCGCGCCTCGCATCGTCATCAGTGCATTCTCATATCGGAAGAAAGGAAGGAGGTGAACGTCATGATGCGCATTCGACACTGGCAAGACGTGGCCAGCCTAGTAGTGGGCGTGTGGCTGGTCTTGTCGCCGTTCGCCCTGGGCTTCGCCGGGGCGGCTGCCTGGATAACTGTCGTGCTTGGGTTAAGCGTCGTTCTGCTTGCTGTAGAGGGATTTGTCATTCCGTCATATCTGGAGGAATGGGGAGAGCTTCTCATCGGCCTGGCTCTGCTTGTGGCACCTTGGATCTTGGGCTACGAGCCGGAATTGGCCACGGTAAGCAGCGTGGTGTCGGGCATACTGGTGATCTTGTTCGCAATCTGGGAACTCATGACCGATCGCGAGTTCATCACCTGGTGGCACGATCGCTGGCATCACCCCGCCGGCTGAGAAGGGCAACTGCCTGTACGCCTAACCCGGCCGCTATCTGCTGGTGGTCGGAGGAGAGGATGGACTCGGCGGCGTGGATGCCGCGAGCAGGGTCTTGGCCGGCGACTGTGAACCGTGAGAAAAATGTGCGGGGAAAGGCAGCCCCGCACATCGGCGACGTTCTTACGATGCGGTTCTAGGCTCTATCGGTTCCCAGATGCTGATCTTACGAGTCTCCGGCATCAGGAAGAGCGCGAGCACGAAGCACACCGCGGGAACCGCGATCGGGTAGATCAGCGCGTAGCCGATGCTGCCGGTGGCCGCGAAAGCTGCCGAAGTGATGAACGGCACCAACCCGCCACCCCAGCCGTTGCCGATGTGATACGGCACCGACACCGACGTATACCGGATTCTGCCGGGGAAGAATTCCGCCAGAAACGCCCCGACCGGCCCATATACCATCCCGACGTAGCAAACGAGGATGAAAATGATGAAGATCGCAATCGGATAGTTGACGTTGCCAGGCTGCGTGACCGTTCCCAGCCACGAGTACAGCGGATAGTACGTGATCGAGGCGAGCAGCATGCCTCCGAGGATCACGGGCTTGCGGCCGACCTGGTCTGACAGCCAGCCAAAAAAGATCAAACTCGGCGTGGCAATGAGCAATGCGGCTCCCACGATGTAGGCCGAGGTGAGCGCGTCCACCTTGGAAACCTGCTGCAGAAAGTACAACGCCCAGAACTGACCGCTGTACCAGACCACGCCCTGGCCGATCAGGACCACCGTGGCGATCAAAATGTATTTGATGTTCGAGCTGAGGAAGGCCTCCTTCCAGGGATTCCTGGTCATCTGTCCCCTCGCCTTGATCTCCTGGAAGATCGGCGTCTCCTGCAGCTGGAGCCGGATGTAGATCGCGATCGCCACCAGCAGGAACGAAACCAGGAACGGAACGCGCCATGCCCATTCGTCGAATGCTTGATTACCGAAATACGTCCGCGTCGCAATGATGACGGCCAGCGACACCACGATCCCCAGAGTCGGAGAGGTCTGCAGCCAGCCGGTGTAGTAGCCGCGGCTGCCATCCGGCACATGCTCGGCAACGTAGGTGATGGCGCCGCCGTACTCGCCGCCCAGGCACAGGCCCTGGATCATCCGCAGGCCGAAGAGAAGGAACGCGGCGGTTAGACCGATCGACTCGTAGGTCGGGATCAACCCGATCGCCCCCGTGCCCAGCCCCATTCCGCTGAGCGTAACAAGGAACGTATACTTGCGGCCGACCCGGTCGCCCATCCATCCGAAGAGGAACGCCCCCAGTGGACGGATCAGGAATCCTGCGGTGAACAGCGCAATCGTACTCAGCAGAGCTGCGACCGGGTGGGATTGTTCAAAGAACTTGACCGACAGAACTGCGGCCAAGCTGCCGAAGATATAGAAGTCATACCATTCGATGACATTTCCCACGGACGCAGCGACAATCACGCGGCGGAAATCTCCCGGGATTTGAATTGCCATGTGTGCCTCCTATTGCTTCAAGGCATTGCCTCGATTTTTCGGCGCTTTGTTTTCTTGGAGCAAGGTTCGTGCGCAACGTTTATAGGGGCGAGTCGTGAGTACGTTCGCAACGCCTGCCTCAGGGGTACTTTGGACCACCCGAGGAGAGCTCCAACGGCCATCTGTCGGGGAACGAAAGCGCGGAAGACATTGTAATCCTTAATAGGACAGCCACCTTATGAGACTTTTGGCTCAGTCGAACTGAGCCCGGCGCAAGTGATCATCGGTGAAGCCGGCAGATTAGTTGGTCGGGATCCGACAACCACGACGGTGCTGGCCTCGGCGTGATTCACAAGCGATCCCGCCGTCGACCCCCGAGATCTTTCCCGATTCCGATCGGTGCAGCGCGGCAATCCGAATTCGGGACACAGTGCGGTCGAACATATCGGGTCGACGAGTTCCCACCGCGCAACTGGTTGAGTGCGCGAAAAACCATTCCGCGCGCATTTGTTGTGCAAAATCGCCGCGCGACAAACATGCGACTGTCGAAGCACCCAGCGCGGCAGTACAGAGGACCCAAACGAGTGGGTGCTACCGAACATCGCCGCCTTTGCAGCAGCGCTTGCGCCCATCACCGCATCCCGGGTGCAACAGGGAGGACTCTGATGCGTTATCTCCTGCCAAAAATCTGCTTCGCCACCGCTGCCGTCTTTGTAGCTCATATGGCCCATGCGAGCGAAGAACTGATCAAGATGTCGCAAAACCCGAAAGACTGGGTGATGCCGACCGGCAACTACGCCAATCATCGCTATTCCAAACTCAATAACATCACCACAGAGAACGCTGCCAAATTGCAAGTGGCATGGACGTTTTCGACCGGCGTCCTGCGCGGACACGAAGGCGGCCCGTTGGTGATCGGAAATATCATGTACATCCATGGTCCGTTTCCGAATCCGGTTTTTGCGCTCGACCTGAGCAATGACGGCAAGATCCTCTGGAAATACGAACCCAAGCAGGATCCCAACGTGATCCCGATCATGTGCTGCGATACGGTCAATCGCGGCGTAGCTTACGGCGACGGCAAAATCTTCCTGCATCAAGCCGACACGACGCTGGTCGCCCTCGACGCCAAGACCGGCAAGGAGGTTTGGTCAGCCAAGAACGGAGATCCGTCGAAAGGCGAGACCGGAACCTCGGCTCCGATGGTGATCAAGGACAAGGTCTTCGTCGGCATCTCGGGTGGCGAGTTTGCCGTTCGCGGCTCGATGACGGCCTACGACATCAAGACCGGCAAGCAGGCATGGCGCGCCTATTCGATCGGCCCGGACAACGAAATGCTGATCGATCCGCAGAAGACGACAGAACTGGGCAAGCCTGTCGGCAAAGATTCGAGCCTGAAGACCTGGGAAGGCGAGCAGTGGAAGCTCGGCGGATCTACGACCTGGGGATGGTACTCCTACGATCCCGACCTCAACCTGATCTACTACGGCTCCGCCAATCCCGGCACCTGGAATCCGAGCCAGCGGCCGGGCGACAACAAATGGTCGATGACCATCTTCGCGCGCGATGTCGACACGGGAAACGCCAGATGGGTTTACCAGATGACGCCGCACGACGAATGGGACTACGACGGCGTCAATGAGATGATCCTCGCCGACCAAAACATCGGCGGGACGCAGCGGAAGATTCTCGTTCATTTCGATCGCAATGGTTTTGCCTACACCCTCGACCGAACCAACGGTGAGCTCCTCGTCGCTGAAAAATACGATCCGGCGGTCAACTGGGCCACAAAGGTCGATATGGACAAGAACTCCAAAACCTACGGCCGTCCTCTTCTCGACTCGAAGTACTCGACGCAGAAGGAGGACGTCAATGTGAAGGGAATCTGCCCGGCCGCGCTCGGAACCAAGGACCAGCAACCAGCGGCATTCTCGCCTGATACCGGCTTGTTCTACGTGCCGACAAATCACGTCTGTATGGATTACGAGCCGTTCAAGGTGAGCTACACGGCCGGACAGCCCTATGTCGGGGCTACGCTGTTGATGTACCCGCCTTCCGGCGAAACCCACATGGGGAACTTCGTGGCCTGGGATGCGCGCACCGGCAAGATCGCCTGGTCGAACAAGGAACAGTTCTCGGTCTGGTCGGGAGCCCTGGCGACCGCAGGGAACGTGGTGTTTTACGGGACGCTCGAAGGCTACCTCAAGGCCGCCGACGCCAAGACCGGCAAGGAGCTCTACAAGTTCAAGACCCCCTCCGGCATCATCGGAAACATCAACACCTACGAGCACAATGGCAAGCAGTATGTCGCGGTTCTGTCCGGAGTGGGCGGTTGGGCCGGCATCGGCCTTGCTGCCGGACTGACAGAGCCGACCGCCGGACTAGGCGCCGTTGGCGGCTATGCCGGCTTGCGCGACTACACAGCGCTGGGTGGCCAGCTGACAGTGTTCTCGCTGCCCGACCGCTAACGCAACTCGAAGGGCCTCCTGGCGTGTTGCGGGACATGACACGCTGTGGCGAGGTAACGAGTACGCAGGCCACGCCACATAGCGGCCGGCCACGCCAGCAGTCCGACAGCCTGCCGGCGGTGCCTCCGACGTGCGCCTGGCGAATGGAGCGGGATGCTTCCACGTCAACGATGACACCGAACTTCACGTCGATGGAATAGTTGTCGGCGTAAGAATGCCGGCTCCTTGCGAGCTCCGGTCCACTGGCCGCGGAATCGGTCGGCCAGACCCACGCCGTACGGCACAAGTTCATGTTGCCGCGCGATCAAAACGCGCGCGACGAAACGTAGCATTGCATTTTTGGTCGCAGAGGCAGGTCACACTGGGATTTTGTCCGTGCTTGACGCGCGCTTTCGATGGAGGCCAGCGCATGCTTGAGCTTTGGAACAACTGGTACGAGACCCTAGTCTCGGTGGAAGCACTTGCTACCGTCATCGTTCTTGTCCTGGTGGGTGCTGGCGCTATCATGCTCGCGCAAGGTCGGCGGCGATAAACGCCTCCATCCTAGTAACGACTGGAGCATGATTGCGCAACAAAGTGCGCCATCCCGGATTGGGCGGTCGAGCACGCGATTCTTATGCGCGCCCTGCACTGTCGGCGCGTCGAATACTTTCGGCGGTCGTGGTCGCGCGCTACCGGCCCAAAGTTCGGCCGCTCCTTTACCTAGGCACAAATGTCTGGATGCGTGAACACGTAGAACTCGTCCTCGGTGATCGCGATGAGGGTTCGCGCGGAGTCGCCTTCGACAAACGAAAACTGCAAAAACAACTGTCTGTGAAGTCAGCTTTCTGATAACATCACGGCCTTCGCGTGAAAGTCCGCCTGCACAACAACCAAGAACTGAATTGAAGCAGGAGGCGTGCGCAAAGACAGACTGCCGAACAGGTCGTTCAATGAAGTCTGTCAGCCTTCCTGACTCTCGTGCGGGAAGTCGAAGCGGTTGATGCAGGCGGAAGCGGTTGATGCAGGCGAATGGAAACATGTTCCAGCTTGCATCGAACTAGGCATCAGAAGCTTAAGGAAACGATCATGATCAAGCTGAAGATTAATGGCCAGGAGCAGAGCTGGGATGGCGACCCGGATCTTCCGCTCCTTTGGTTTCTCCGTGATGAGGTGGGATTGACGGGCACCAAGTTTGGCTGCGGCCAGGCCCTCTGCGGCGCTTGCACCGTCCTTGTCGACAAGGATGCCGTACGCGCGTGTATCACCTCGGTTTCCGATGTGGTCGGCCGGAAGGTCACGACGATCGAAGGGCTCCATCCGACGGGAGATCATCCGGTTCAGAAGGCATGGCGCGACCAAAACGTCCCGCAATGCGGCTATTGCCAGGCCGGTCAGATCATGCAGGCAGCTGCTTTGCTGATCCAAAATCCAAAACCGTCTCGCGACCAGATACGGGAAGCGATGGCGGGCAACATCTGCCGATGCGGTGCCTACCAGCGCATCGAAAACGCCGTCCATCTCGCATCGACGGGGGTGTGACCATGAATATCCTGACCAATCCCAACAAACTCCGTGGCTTTGAACGACATATCAAGGTCGAGAAAGTCAAAGTCGAGAACGTTTCGCGTCGCAGTACCCTGAAGGGTCTCGGCATCGCCGGCGGCTTCGTGCTCGCCGCTCCCGTGATGTCAAGCCCCGCTTTTGCGGCGTACAAGACCGGCGCGGGCGAGATGCCGCACGGTACCGTCGTCGACCCGCGTGTCTTCGTGGCGATCGCGCCGGACGGAATAGTTACGATCGTCGCGCACCGCTCCGAGATGGGAACGGGGGTGCGAACAAGCCTGCCCCTGATCGTAGCCGAAGAAATGGGAGCCGACTGGTCACGCGTCCGCGTCCAGCAGGCGCATGGCGACGAAGTCAAATATGGCAACCAGGACACGGACGGGTCACGCAGCACGCGGCATTATCTGATACCGATGCGCCAGATCGGCGCTTCGGCGCGCACGATGCTGGAAGCCGCCGCCGCCAAGCGTTGGGGCGTGCCGGCGTCCGAGGTGAAGGCCGCGAACCACGAGGTCGTGCACGCGGCAAGCGGGCGTAAGCTCGGCTTTGGCGAGCTCGCCGCCGATGCCGCGAAGGAACCGGTGCCGAGCGTCGAAAACCTGAAACTCAAGGACCCAAAGGATTTCCGCTATCTCGGCAAAGGCGAGATCGGCATCGTAGACCTCCGCGACATCACGGTCGGCAAAGCGCAGTACGGCGCAGACGTCCGCCTGCCGGGCATGAAGTATGCCGTGATAGCCCGGCCGCCGGTGACCGGTGGCAAACTCGTGTCCTTCGACGAGGCCGAGGCCACGAAGGTTTCCGGCGTCGAAAAGGTCATAGAGGTCAAAGGATGGCCGTGGCCCTCCAAGTTCCAGCCGCTCGGCGGGGTGGCGGTGATCGCGCGCAACACCGGTGCCGCGATCAAAGGGCGCGAGGCGCTGAAGATCGTCTGGGACGACGGACCCAACGCCAAATACGAGTCGGTTGCCTACCGGGCCCAACTCGAGGAAGCCTCGCGCAAGCCGGGGCTGATCGTGCGCAAGGAAGGAGATGTCGACGCGGCCCTGAAGAGCGCCGACAAGGTAATCGTAGGTGAATACTACCTGCCCCATCTTGCCCATGTCACCATGGAGCCGCCCACCGCGGTCGCAGACGTCAAGGGTGACAAGGCGGAGATCTGGGCGCCCTTGCAAAGCCCGGGAGGAACGCGCGAAGACGTGGCGAAAACACTCGGCATCCCCGAAGAGAACGTGAGGGTCAACGTCACGCTGCTCGGCGGCGGATTTGGGCGCAAGTCGAAGTGCGATTACGCGCTCGAGGCGGCCCTGCTCTCAAAAGAGCTGGGCGCGCCGGTGAAGGTGCAGTGGACCCGGGAAGACGACGT
>Ga0134128_10007950_pt1 | contig 12771 bp, 9 predicted proteins | sample KB31754_FD_96462 | JGI IMG/M metagenome (GOLD analysis project Ga0134128, IMG submission 96462) | Terrestrial soil microbial communities with excess Nitrogen fertilizer from Kellogg Biological Station, Michigan, USA - KB3-175-4 | ecosystem: Environmental > Terrestrial > Soil > Unclassified ...
GCGAGGCAGTTCTCAAGGAAGTGAAAGGTTTCCGGATCTGTGGTCACGCCGGCCTGCGCGGCTTCGCGATTGATGCGGGAAAGTTCGCTGGCTTCGCGGTAATGACTGAGCAGGTTCTCGATGCGGTCGATTTCCTGAAAGGCAAGATTGGTCAAGGTATCAGCGCGCGGCTCGGATTCCGCATACAGATACAGAGAGTATTCCGTGGCCATCGCTCGATGGGTTGCGCAGTAGAGCTGGGACGTGAGCATTCCACTCGTTGGTGCATGGAAGAACTGGAAAATCATGAGTGGCCTTCGACACGGACTTATCGGTGAATTACCCCAAACCGTTTCATTTAGTTTGTCTCGTGATAGGCAAAAGTTACGCTCTGAGAAAGTTTTCCTACATTATATATAAAGTTTTCATAAACTTTCTAAACTTCGAGGCCCCATAAGAACGCTGACGGAACATGTGAAGATTGAGCCGCGCAGTGTGCGGAGTTCCAAAATCCAAAATTTCCGGAATGGGCAGCCGAACGCGCTGGTCGATCGTCTGGATGATGTTATTTTCTACGGTCAGACACTATATCAGCAGGCAAAGCTTCTCTGTGTTGTCGCCGATGATTTCAGCGCACTACCTCGCCGACTTGGCGAAGATCATCGTATCCCTTCATTTTCGTATGCTTTAGCATTCAAGATCATAAAAAGATGAAAGGCACGTAGCTGAATCCAGCCTGCGGTCAAAGGCGCTAGAAGAGGTGCTGAATTCGATTTTCCCATGCTTCGGGCTGCTTTTCTGCCGCCACGGTCATTATGGCGCATTTTGTTTTCTATCACTTACGAATGGCCTTCCAAATGGCATGGAAGAGGTCGTCGGTTCGATCCCGACCAGGTCCACCATACAGTCTTAAGTCTTTTTAAATTTGCGAATTACAGCCAACAATCCCGAAATTTACCCGCAAATTGCGTGCCTGTGGTTCCTGAAGGACACAGGAGATGATTCTCCTTGTACTAATATCTGGTCCTAAATAGAGCCATTTCTCTATCGGGAAATGCCGAAAGTAAGAAACAGCGCCAATCTTTCGTCGATCACTACACAAATTGCGAGCATTGCAATGCCAAGGTTGCTGCGAAGTATGGCATCTCCGACGTGATGCTCGGAAAGGTGTGTCGCAGGTTCTCAATTCCGGTCCCAGGCCGGGGATATTGGGCGAGGAAAGCGGCAGGGCAGAAGCTAAAGAAACTACCTCTCCTCGTACTGAAGAAAGTTCCTTTCATGCAGAGGTTCAAGATGCCAGATGAGAATGCCAACTTCGGTCCGTGTGGAAGATCGCAATGGGTACATTTTTTGGCGAACCATCAGCGCCTCAAATAGCGATGCACGAACCGGTAGACGGGGAACCGATATGAGATCATCAAAGCAGGCGGAGCAAGGATCGAAATCTAAACCGGTTTGTGCAGCTCTCCCTGGAGTTCCTACCCGAACTTCGCGGTGCTGGATAGGGGCGGCCATTTGAAAATAGCATCCATAAACACACCACGAATCAAAACAACCACGGTAGGCTCATACCCGATTCCAGACTGGCTGGCTGCGCTACCGAGCGATCAGGCTCGCACCGATGCCATGCGCGTGGTGTTCGATCTCCAACGGCAGGCAGGCATCGATCTTCCGACCGATGGCGAGCTCTACCGGTTTGACGTCAATCATCCCGACACCAATGGCATGATCGATTACTTCATCGCTCCGATGGAGGGCGTCCGCACGCGCATGGGACGCAGCGATTGGGAAACGTTCGCCGCGAAGCGGGCGATGGGCTTCCGCAGCAAGCCCGCCGGGGTGGTGATAAGTGAGCTAGGGGAGGGTGGGCTGAATCTGAAAGCAGATTGCGCCACTGCGGCGTCGGTAGCCGGTGGTCCGTTCAAGTTTACGGTCACCAGTCCGTACATGCTGGCGCGCACTTTGGTGGACAACCACTACGGCAATTTCGAAAATTTGACCATGGCGATCGCGCAGACACTGGCATTTCAGGTGGACGATCTCGATTGCGCCTGCTTGCAGGTGGACGAAGCGAACATCACGGGAAATTCCGGCGACGCGGACTTGGCATCGCGCGCGATCAACCTGATGCTCGATCCCGTGAAGGTGGAAAAAGCCGTCCATCTCTGCTTCGGAAACTACGGCGGGCAGACCATCCAAAAGGGCGAATGGCAATCGCTGATTCAATTTCTGAACTGCCTGCGCGTGGACCATCTGGTACTCGAGCTGGCTTGCCGCCCCGAAAAGGATCTAGACGCTCTGAAGAACGTGGATCCAAAAATCAAACTCGGCGTCGGCGTGATTGATGTGAAGGTCAATCATGTCGAGACGGCGGACGAGGTGGCAGCCCGGATTGAGGTTGCGGAGAAGCGGCTCGGAGTCGGCCGGGTGGACTGGGTGCATCCGGACTGCGGATTCTGGATGCTGAAGCGCTCGGTGGCGGACCGAAAGATAGCGGCACTGGTGAAAGGGCGCAACCTATATCTGGGAATCTGAAAATGAGAGTACTAGAGCGTGTTTCAAAAAATAGGTTCGGCCTCAAATCAGGTACTTATGTGTGAGGCAGGCGGAGTGTTGAACTTCTGCCATGAAGAAGCGGCAGAAGTTGTTGAGCGACGAGCATTGGAAACTGATCGAGCCGTTGTTGCCCAAGCCAAAGCAACGGCGTGATAAGCGGTGGCGGCCTCCGGCCGAGAACAGGGGCTGTTTCGAGGGCATTCTGTGGATTCTGCAAACCGGAGCGGCGTGGCGCTTTTTGCCGGAGGAGTGTCCCTCGTCCTCAACCTGCTGGCGGCGATTGCAGGCATGGGAGGAGCAGGGAGTCTAGCTGGAGGCATGGCGGACTCTGCTGGGAGTGCTGGATGAACAAGGGCTGCTGCAGTGGGATGGGACTTTTCTGGACGGCAGTTTCGCTCCGACCAAAAAAAGGGGGACTCTGGAGTCGGGAAAACCAAGCGGGGCAAGGGCACGAAGTGGATGATACTGGTCGACGGTCAAGATCTTCCGCTGGGAGTTCGGCTGGAAAGTGCCTCTCCGGCAGAAGTTACGCTTGCGGAGGCCACGCTCGAAGAAGTCCGCGTTCCACGGCCCCACGGCGGGCCGCGGCAAAGGCCAAGGCGGGTGATCGCCGACCGCGGTTACGACTCCGACCCGCTGCGCGAGCGGCTGAAGAAACGAGGCATCGACTTGATCGTACCCTATCGGGAAAACAACAAGCAGCGGTTTTATAAGACAAACGCAAGCTGCGACGATACCGACGCCGTTGGACCGTGGAGCGAACGAACGCCTGGCTTGGTCAGTTCCGCCGTTTGCTGGTTCGCTATGAGCATCTGCTCTCCACTTATCGCGTCTTCTTCTATATCACCTGCTTCTGGATAACACTTAAGAAATGTTTTTGAAACACGCTGTAGAGAAAACGCGCAAACCATAAATCTGAATACTGCGAGAGTCGCCTGACCCCTCCGCTATTTTGATCCTTCCATCGCATGGCTGAATGTGCTTTCCGTTCCAGTCACCTCAAACGATCCTCGTAATGCGATATCCGCAGACGATTTTCCAACCATAAGGTCAAAAATTCCCGGCACTACTGTCCAATGCATGTCGCGATCGAGCAACATCAAATCTTCTGGAGTCAGTTGCATCGTGACCGTTTTGGTCTCGCCAGGGTTGAGCGCCACTCGCTCGAAGCCACGAAGATTTTTTACCGGAATGGCCACGGGCGTATAACGTTCATGGCCATATAACTGCACCGTTTCCACACCAGGCGCCTTGCCTGTATTTGTTACATCGACGCTCACTTCCACATCTCCCGCCGGATGAATTTGCGCCGGCGTGATGCGTAGATTGTCGTATTTAAATTCCGTATAGCTAAGCCCGTAGCCAAATGGATACAGCGGAGTTCCGGGCATGTCGGCGTATCCTCCGTCGTGGCTCCATGCCTGGTCGATCCAATATTGTTTTGATGGTTTGTAGTTGTAATACGCAGGTAGCTGTCCTGAGCTTCGCGGAATGGTAATAGCCAGACGCCCGGTTGGGTTATAAGTGCCAAACAGGACGTCGGCGACTGCTTCTCCTCCACGCTCCCCCGGCTCCCAGGCTTCGACAATAGCTGGGACGTGAGCCGCCTCCCACGGAATAGAAAGGGGTCTGCCGTTGATCAGCACCAAAACAACCGGAGTGCCTGTTGCCTGGATGGCCTTGACCAAGTCTTCCTGTGCACCCGTCAAATCCAGACTGGCGACATCATAAGCTTCCCCGTCGGTCGGCGGTACGTCTCCCTTTCCGCCGTTGTTCGGATGCTCGCCAACCACAACAACAGCCACGCTGGCCTTTCGAGCGGCTTCAATCGCCTTTGCGAAATCCTTTTTTCCGCCGATGATTTCGCAGCCCTTTACGTAATCAATTCGAGTTTCAGCTGAAACTTGTTGTCGAATTCCTTCCAGAACGGTAATGACCTTCTGCGGAACAAACGCGGGAGAGTAGTCCCCCAATTGATTCCAACCATCGTCCGCATTCGGACCAATCACCGCGATGGACTTCACATCCTTTTTTAGCGGCAAAACCTTCTTGTCGTTCTTAAGCAGAACAATGCTTTCCTGGGCGGCTCGCAGCGCGAGTTGCTGATGCTCGCTGGAATGTATCGAATGCTCCGCACTCGCCAGGTCAACATAAGGATGCTCGAAGAGTCCCAGACGGAATTTCAGTTCGAGCACTCGCCGTACTGCGCGATCCACAAGCGCCTCTGAAACCTTTCCCTCTTCGACATTTTCAATGAGCGGTCCCATATAGGCGGCCTCGTACGTGATGTTCATGTCAACACCTGCCCACAATCCCAAGGCACCCGCCTCTTTCTGGGTTGGAACGATGTGCTCATAGAGGAGGCTGTCGAACCCGTTACCCTCACTCACCACAATTCCCCGGAAGCCCAGTTCCTGACGAAGGATTTTGGTGTTCCATTTTTCAGAAGAGTGCTCCGGAATATCATCGATCTCCGGATATCCCGCCATGACGCCCAGCGAGCCAGCTTTAAATGCCGCGATCCACGGCGGTAGAAAATTTTCGCGAATGTAACGCTCGGACAATTCGATGGCGCCGCGTTCCATTCCGCTGACAGGCTCACTCTGTGTTGGAAAATCTGTCATCAAAGCCACTACTTTATCCGGCGCGCTGATGTCCGATCCTTGCGCACCTCGAACTATGTTCTCGGCAATTCGAGAGTAGAGATAAGGGTCTTCTGTGTAAGCCTCCATATTGCGCCCCATGCGTGGGTCGCGGTCCGTCTCCAGAACCAGGGTTGAAAGGATATGGATACCGGTGGACCTTGCTTCCTGCGCCGCCGCCGCATAAATCTCTTTCACGAGAGGCATATCGAAGGTGCTCCCGACTGCCAGACCTTCCGGAAAGACTGTCGCGCCCGGAAACATCGCTCCATGCGTTCCCTCCTCGTCCTGAAGGAGAGGAATCTTCAGCCGCGTTTGCGTAACCGCGATCTTTTGCAGTTCATTAAAATAGTCCACTTGCTGTGGAATGTTGTTCAGCTTGATCGTGTCTGCCAGGGTGAAAAATCCAGAACCTGGGCCGATCTCCGTGGTGTAGGTACCCGCCGCAAACTTTCGCGCTCCCTCCATCTTTTCTGGAATCGTCTTTCCCAGTTGATCCACGTAGCCGCAAGGCAAGTTCAACTGGCCGATTTTTTCTTTCAGGGTCATCCGTTGCATCAAGTCATCTACTCGAGCACGAATCGGCTGCTTCGCATCGAGATACAAAGGAGTAGAAGCCGTCGTCTGTGCGGCGACCTTTATCGCACAAAGAGACACGACGAAGCTCAGGAAAATCAGTATCCAAGCCCCACGGCTAAAAAATTGGTTGAGGCTAACGCGGCTCAGGATCGCCATATGAGGTCACTTCTCCTTTGATTGATACCGTTACGCTCGGGCGGTCATTCGCTTGTCAATTTAGAATTTCAAACTCAAACAGCACCTAATCCCGACCCCACCAGTTTTGCCGTGTGTAGCTTTCCATCCCGAACTTCAAACAATCCCGGAAATTTTTTAACCCATGCGCGGTTTGCCGAGGGAACATATTCGCGAGCGTTGGATTCAAGCGTATCGATGGCAGAAACATGTGCGGCAATGCCCGCGGATTGGATAAGTGAAGCTCCAGGACAGGTCAAATCCTGTGCCGTCATATACATTTTGAATTCCTGAGCGGCGGCGTTCAGCACCATGGATTGACTCTGTCCCTTACATGCTTTCAGCGCTACTCCCGTGTAGCCTATCTTCCTGCCGCGTAAAAGGGCATCGAATCCGGTCAGTGACTCGTCCATCACCACGGGTTTTAGCTTGGAAACTCTGAAAAGCAGTTGTTCGGGCGTGGCGACAAGATCCCGTCGGGTGGGCTGCTCAATAAAAGTAATACGGTCATATCCGCCAGGCGCGTGCTTTTTGATCTCACGTATAAAGTCGAGCAGATAATCGACATTGGGACACTGTTCATTGAAATCCAAAGAGTAGTACCAGCGTTGAACGCCGCGTCCAGTTTCAGCCTTTGTCGCCACCCGGTCGATATGGAGTACCCGCGTAACGTCGTTCTTGAGATCATTGCCGTCGAGTTTTATTTTGAGATGGGTGAGGCCATCGGCAACGATCCATTCACCGAGCGTCTCCGGAAGCCCATCATTGATTCGCTTCTTGATATCCGACGAGTCAATGGGATCGGCGGCGCCGACAGAGTGATTGCACCATAACCACGGCTTTGGAGCGCGCAGTAAATACTGGCTCGGAAATTTTCCTTGAAATTCCGGAGATAGATAATGACCCAGGTCGTAGCTCATAAACTCCGATCCATAGGTCAAATAACAGTTGAGATTCTGAGCCTTTCCGAAAGCATCGTGAATAGCAGCATCGAAGGGGCTTGCTGTAACCAGTGTGCAAAGTTTTGGAACTGGCTGATCTAAGTGCATCTCCTGCGTAACTTCTGTCGCGGCTTTAAGATATTCCGGCTCAAGCGTGAAATTGATGTCGATCGGATGGCCAACTCCGTTATAGCTTTCCGTGATCTTCCGAATGCGCTCCGCAAGGCGCTTCATTACATTGAGTGTTTGATCATAGGAAAGTGTTTTTGAAGGAAATGACCATTCATTCCCCAAAGGCATCGAACCGAATCCTTTGGCCACATGGCCGGAGACCGTCTCTACCGTGCAATGAACATTCAACAACGTGACGACATTGGCGCTACGGCCGCCAAATTCATACGGATACCGATAACTGAAATCCTCGTAACTGATATCGACATGCTTGACGCGAATATCGCTCGGCTTACGTTTTGGCATAGCGAACATTACACTCGATGCAAACGGTGAAAGGCTGGCGGCTCCCGCAGAGCACACTTTTATGAACTTTCGCCGTGTAATCCCGGAATCTGGCGCCACAATTCCCGCCTCCAACTCAGGAGTTTTAAACATCTTCGTAGAACTCTCGCATTAGCGATTTCAGGGTATCCAGATTCTCTTTTGCTACGGACATAACCTGGGGAGCAGTTGCACGTGAAACTGCTATGCCCTGATAGTCTGCTATTCCAGGAACGGGGAACTCCTGCTGCAATGAGATGGGTCCGTGGAAATTCGATTGCGAAAGAATCTGCAGGAATTCCCTATAGGGAGCGATTCCCTCTCCCACTGGACATGTGTCAGCATGCCATCTATGTGGACCGATCTGTTTCCAGACGAAATCCTTAACGGCAACCATTTTTAAGCGGGGGATTACAAGATTTGTCCCAATCTTCCAGCCGTTTTCTCCGTTATCCACAACAGCATGGCCAAAATCAAAATAGTAACCAGACCATCGTGGATCCAGGGGTTCCATGATGCTTTCCATATCCCAGATTGATTCGCCGACGTAGTCAGTGTGATTGTGATAACCAACCTGGATTTCATGCTTCTCAGCAAGTTCGACGAGGCCGCGAAACTTACGACCCGCTTCGTTACGTTCCTCGATAACGTTTATCAGTTTGTAGTGGTAATAACCTGGCTTGATATAAGGAATGGAAAGTTGCCTGGCGGTTTTCAAGATTGGCTCCGCCGTGGGATGATCCGCAGTTACCAGCTCTGTGCTGATCATTGGAACTTCGAGTCCTGCGGCACGAATTGCTGCCACAGCTTTTGGAAGATCAATGGTTACCCGCTCCGGTTTGACATGTCCATCGGTTCGAACTGTCAGATCAATTCCGCCAAAACCTGCCTGCTTCGCATATTGCCCGAGCTCGCTCCAATTCAACTGTGGAACCGGTTTTGAAAACAGACAGAGAGTTCCTCGGAAAGGCTTACGTTGTGCGACCCGTGCGCTCATTGAAGACTCGGTTGAAAACGCAACAGCACCGGCTATGGCAGCCGCGGACGATACCTGAAGAAATTCACGTCTTGATAAGGATTTATTCATGGCAAACTGAAGGCAAGAATATTCGGACCAACCGCAAGCGCTATGAACTGCTTGCCGCCTACTGTGTAGGTGATTGGCGAAGCCTTATTTTCTCCATTCGTAATAAAGTGCCACAATGTCTTTCCGGTACTGGCGTCGGCAGCAACAACGGCGCCGCTGGGATCGCCGTAAAACAGAAGTCCGCCGGATGTTGCTAATATGCCTGCGTCTCTCTTGCCATCGGCAGGCCCAATTTCAGGAACTTTCCAGACAACCTTTCCATCCAGATCCACTGCCTCAAGATATTTCTTTGCCAACTCCTCTTCCGGCGGCTTTTCCTTCGCATTGATGGCCGACAGATTTACCGCGCACTGTTCCGTTGCGATCAGGTAATACAGGTGAGTTACCGGACTAAATGCCGTCCCGTTCCAGTTCGTTCCGGCTGCGGGACAGACAATTCCACCTTCAGGCAGTCGCTGCGGACGACCGTCTGGACCGATGCCGCTCGCCCAATTCACCTTTACAAATGGCTTAGCAGTCAAAACGTGACCGTTCGTGCGATCCAGCACATAGAAAAATCCATTTTTGTCGGCGTGCAACAGAAGCTTTCGTTGCTTTCCCTGATAAACCGCATTAACCAGAACAACGGGTCCGGTGGCATCCCAATCATGTATGTCCGCTGGTGTTACCTGGTAATACCATTTCAACTTGCCGTCATCAGCATTTAAAGCGAGAATGCTGTTCGTGTAAAGATTGTCTCCGGGCCGACCGCTGGCATCACCATCGGGATGAGGGTTACCAGTGGTCCAAAAAATCGTGTCGGTCTCGGGATCATAGGAACCGGTAATCCATGTAGAACCTCCCCCTGTTTCCGGTGGATTACCGCCCCAGGTTTTAGCTTCTGGATCTCCTTTACGAGGAATCGTCCAATGCCGCCAAAGCAATTTGCCATCAGATGCTCGATAAGCGGCTAAAAATCCACGCACTCCCCAGTCAGCGCCAGCAATTCCGCCGATAACCATATCTTTGACAACAAGTGGTGCAACGGTTCCGCCATATTGCATCGGCTTGTCCGGCATTACGGCTTCCCACACTAGCTTCCCGGTGATGCGATTCAGGGCGATCATGTGGGCATCATCTGTGACCATGAATAACTTGTCCCCAAGAATTGCCGGGCCACGATTCGTAGCAAGCGCGGCATCTCCAACTATTCCCGGGGTGCGCGAGCGTGAATATACCCAGATGACATGTCCGGTACGAGCATCCAACGCATATGCCTGCTGCGGACCAGTGGCGTACAAAATTCCATCCACTATTAAGGGTGTTGTTTCCAGCCCGAAGTACTGCAAATTCTCTCTAAAGTAGGAGGTATCAGGATAAAACTGCTTCCAGAGAGGAACCGTATAGAGCCACTTCAGCTGCAATTGGCTCACATTGTCTTTGTTGATTTCTGATAGCGGGCTGTAGCGATTGGAACTGATGTTGCCGTTATAAGTCAGCCAGTTCTTCGATGGAGACTGGAGAATCTCTGAAAATGAAACTCCACCGGATCCGCTGTCTTCAGTGCCCAGCGTATTCCCTGGTTTCACGCCATTCAAGTCGCTTAGATATGCAACCAGGTTTTGTAGCTCCTCAGAACTTGCATTTACCGGTGGCATTGGGGATTTCTTATCGCTGGTAATGTCAGATATCTCGCTTGTCGGCAGCAAATGGAACTGGCCTTCCAGATCCTGCAATGCGGTTTCGAAGTTACTTTGACTGCGTACGAAACCAGGCAGCGTTTCACCGTTCTGTAGTTTCACCGTTACGAATTCATACCCCGGGGAAATATGGCCTGCAGGATCCAATAACGCCGCGCGAATTTCCGCGACCGTCATTTCGCCTGCAATATTGGATAGATCCGGTCCTGTCGCCGATCCGCGACCATAGACCATGTGGCACGACGCACATTTCCCTTCACCAAAAAAATATTTCTCCCCTGCAAGACGATCTCCGGCTACGATTTTTCCCTTCGCCGACACATTCAAAGATTGGATGAACCCGGCCATCGCATCGAGTTCACTATCCGGCAGATCAAACGCCGGCATCCCAGCCGATGGAATTCCATTGCGAATGATATTTCGAAAGAAAGAAACCGGCTTCCCCTGCAGATCGTCGCTACCAGCCAAACGCGGACCGTATTGTCCACCATGGGCATCCGCTCCATGGCAAATGGCACACCGAACCGCAAATATCTTCTCTGCTTGATGTTTGCCGGGAACAGCTCTCCCGTCGGAACTCTGGCCCAGCAGCCGGACCGGGCCGCACACCAGCCCCAGGGCAACAGTACCCATAAACCATCGCCTTATCAATATTTGAAACAACTTTCTGTTTTTGCTGGCCACAACGTCACTTTGTAATGCATTATTAAAATAATTATAAGAATATTCAATAATATTTACAGATGCAACATAAAACATAAAAAAGCTGGTTCGCACTGCTTTCGCTCTGGCCGATGTTGCCCATCAGAATCGGTTGCTCGCTTACGGGAGAAATCCCGATGTCGTCATAGACACACCTGAGCAGACGGCTTTTCATTTCGCAACATCGACGGGAATCCCGCCGTGGTCGCGGCTATGTTGCGCGGCATCCATAAACTCATAAATTTTCAGGGTTTCGTGGTTGGAGACAGGTGGAGCTCCCGTTTGCACGAACTTTACAATCGCTTGCACCAGAGGTGGATAGCCAGTACCCGATTCCAGATTGCTGTTAACGATCGGCTGATTATTGTTAGTTCGAAAAACAACAGCGCCGAATGTACTGTAGGGTCTCTGAGCTCGTACTGTGCCAATGCGCCCTCCCTTCCAGATTCCAGTTACCACGTCGGCGTCTGGAGAGTAAGTTCTCGTCACTTGCTCGACATCTGGCCCCATGATGGTAAAAAGTGCTTCAATGGCATGGATCGCGTACCAGGAAAGATCCAACTGCTGGTATACCTCAAACGGACCCGGTCCCCAGACCAAAGCCCCTGAAATGTTTGGTGAATGCAGAGATTGAGCGCCACCAAAACGCAAGGAGGAACTGCTGAACCCAGGGATTTTGTGGGACTCTGCGATTTTGGCAATCTCCTGCGCGTCAGAAAGCGTGGAGGCCAGCGGCTTGTCAATAAATATAGGCTTGCCACAAACTGCGGCCTGACGAAATTGATCGAGGTGGGCACGTCCATCGATACTCTCAATCAAAATCCCATCAACCAATGGGCACAGATCGCGAATCTGCTCCACAAACGGAATGTGCCACTTATCCTTGAGTTCCTTGCTGAATCCTTCCACCCGATTTCGGCTCAGGGGAATGTCCGGGCTCCCCCCCTTGAAAGCCGCAACGACTACGGCTCCGGGCACGTGTTCTGGAGCAGAAGGATTATTCAACAACTTGGTGAGCTCCACCACATGCGAAGTATCTGTGCCGATAAATCCCAACCGCAGGTCAGACGCAACGGCGCAGGAAGTAGAAAAAATTGCTCCCAGGAAAACACAGAAAAGCAACGGGCTCCAATATGTTTTCATTCGAGTCAACATAGCTTGATTCGATCCTTCTTGATCGCCAAAATTGTGCAGCTTTATAACTATAGGCTTCCGGTAAGACTCCAGGCGTACATCACGCCATCCACCCCGGTTACGATGTATTGAGTTCCATCAAGCTGATAAGTCATGGGAGCGGCGTCATTCAAAATTCCACCAGGCCGTGTATGCCATAGCACGTTCCCATTCGAAGAATCGAGCGCCAGCAGATTCCCGAAACCATCCGCAGTAAAAAGCAAATGGCTTGCCGTGGTCAATATACTCGCGCTCGAAAGACCGTTGCCGCTTTGTTTCTGCCAGCGGATTTCTCCCGTGCGATAGTCCAACGCCAGTAAGACAGATTTTGCAACTAAGGCGACAGACCCTCCGCCCTGATGTTCTGCGGAAGGATCGGCGACGTCCGAATTGAGATACCAGATGCTATAGCCGTGCCATGCATTGACATAAAACAATCCTGTCTCAGGACTAAAGCTGGGGGCCATCCAATCTGTCCCACCATCCTCCGATTGGCCGATCAGCGCGCCATCTGGCTGCGGTGACTTAGCCGGATTTGGAATTGGACTGCCATTCGAACCGATTCCTTTCGCCCAATTCACCGGAACGTACGGAACAGTCAGTAGGTTCTTTCCAGTTATGCGGTCAAGCACAAAAAAGTATCCATTGCGACTCGCCTGCGCCAATAATTTTCGTGGTTTTCCCTTCCAGGCCGCATCGAAAAGGACGGGGGTTTCAACCGCGTCCCAGTCATGCGTGTCATGAGGAGACGCCTGAAAATACCA
>Ga0134128_10007953_pt1 | contig 12769 bp, 12 predicted proteins | sample KB31754_FD_96462 | JGI IMG/M metagenome (GOLD analysis project Ga0134128, IMG submission 96462) | Terrestrial soil microbial communities with excess Nitrogen fertilizer from Kellogg Biological Station, Michigan, USA - KB3-175-4 | ecosystem: Environmental > Terrestrial > Soil > Unclassified ...
CCGAAACTTCGCATCGAAGAGTCGGCGGCAAAAACCCAGGCGCGCATCGATAGCGGCCAGCAGCCGCTCGTCGGGGTGAACAGATTCCGCCCCGAAGATGAAACCCGGATTCGCCTCCTGAAAGTCGACAACGCGAAGGTGCGGGAGCTGCAGATCGATAAGCTAAAGCGCCTCAAGCGCGAGCGCGATGAAAGGGCGGCGCAGAAGAGCCTTGACGCCCTCACCCGGTGCGCCGCGGAGCGTAAAGGAAATCTGCTCGCCCTCGGCATCGAAGCGGCACGCCGGAAGGCAACCGTAGGCGAGATTTCATCGGCTCTGGAGAAGGTGTTCGGGCGTCACCAGGCGCCGATCAAGGCCATTACGGGCGTCTACCGGCGGGAGGCGGCCACCATGTCAGACAGCATTGCGCGCATTCAGCAACGCATCACCACGTTCGAACAGCATGAAGGGCGGCGGCCGCGCATCCTCGTTGCGAAAATCGGCCAGGATGGCCATGACCGTGGTCAGAAGGTCATTGCGAGCGCGTTTGCCGACCTCGGGTTTGACGTCGACATCGGCCCGCTGTTTGCAACGCCCGAAGAGGCCGCGCGCCAAGCAGTCGAGAATGACGTGCATATACTGGGCGTGTCGTCCCTCGCTGCCGCCCACCTTACGCTTGTCCCGGAGCTCAAGGCTGCGCTGCGCAAAGAAGGCCGCGAGGATATCATGATTGCGGTCGGCGGCGTTGTTCCTCCGGAGGATTACGAGGCACTGGAACGTGCCGGCGCCGAGGCGATTTTTCCGCCCGGCACCGTCATCGCCGAAGCCGCCGAAACGCTCCTCGACAAGCTCAACCAGCGGCTTGGCTACGCGCAAGAAGCGGCGGAGTAGCCGCGCCAGCGCATACGGAGATGCCGCTTCGCCCTTGAACCAATTCACCCACTGGCGCGACAAACCAACGTCGTGAGCCATTGCCGGCGGTCGAGTGGCGCTGGCATGGGGTAATCGGTGGGGGTTACGCAGATGCATCGCATTTTTCTGGCAGGGACTGCTTTGGGTTTCTGGCTGACGCCGATTGTCGCCGTGGCGCAGGATACGAATGGCCGGCCCGCTTCATTCGACGAGCGTTACCGGCTTGAGCAGACCTCGCCGCAAACGCCTGCGCCGGCAGCAGCGCCCGCACCGGTACCTGCTCAGCCGGAGAGTGTCAGCACCACGCAGACCGTCACGACCGGACACAACGCCGTGCGGCCAAGGCGCGTCGTACGATCAGAACGTCCGCGCGCGCGAGTCGTTGTTTTGCCCCGTTCCTATCTCGACGCCGGCACAGAGGTGCTTCCAGGGGAACGAAAGTTCCTGGATTACGCCTATCCGCCCACCTATCAGCCTGAGAATGTGGTGACCAATATCGGGGGGCGCGTCGGATGGCATCGCTCGCCGCTACCCGGGCCGTTCTTCCCCACCACGAATTAAAATAGCGCCGCAATAGAGAGGCCTGGGCAAGTACGCGGGCGCACGTTTAAGCGCGCGCCCCGTGTCTACGTGTTGGATCGATGGTCTGGAGGCGTGCACGGCATGAGGGAACATGCCTTGCCCACCAATACGAAGACTAAACGATTGCAGGAGCCGTTACCTTTTCGGTTGGCTCCGGCTCGGAAGCAGCAGCATCCGCCGCGACTACCGCTTTCTCTTCTGCTGCATTGATGGCGTCGACCTGCGCGTCTAATTCGCTCTCAAATGCCGATTCCGAAATGGCAATCGTGGGAGACAGAGCAGGCGAAATGAGCTCGGCTCCCTCGTCTCCAGGGGAGGTGAGCATCGGCGCAGCGTCCACATCGCTAGTCTGCTGTTTCCCAGCGCCGGCCGCTTTTTGTCGGTTTACAAAAGAACCGATGACGAAGACGGCGAGCGCTCCGAAGAGACCGCCGGCGGATCCGAAGAGTACGTTTTCCCAGCGGCTGTTTTTTGCGCTACCTGCAGAACCGGCGGCGCTCAACTGCGCGATCGTCGCCTCGAGCGCGGTAATCTCAGCTTTGGCTTGCTCGAGCTCGCGCGTGACAGCCTCGACATCGACGCTCGCCGTTTCCACCGTCTCGCGCGCCGTTTCGGTGCCGACTGGGACCTGTTCGAGTTCTGTGGCGCCCGTGCTCCGCGTCGCAGGCTCGGCTTGCGACTCGGCAATCGTTTCCGTCGCCTCTGCCTGTTTCGCCTGCGGCTCCGCCTCGTCCGTGGGTGCCTGAAGCGTGCCCTGTTCCTCAGGACGCGTGGAACTCAGTCCCGACGTGTTGATGGCGACGGTTCTGAGAGTTCCACGTGCTTTCTGATCGAAGTTGGCGGCCCACAAAAATCCCGTGCCGCTCGCGACACGGTAGACCGGTAATCCTTCCTTTGCCGAGCGTGCAAAGTTGCCCAGGAAATCGATCAGCAACCCTTTCTTTGGACTCTTGCCCTCTGCCAGGATTTTGACGCTCTCGCCGTCGAGTTGCTCGAGCTTGACATCGCCCCACACCGCGATCATCCCATTTCGCAGTCCACCGCGCTGCGGCATGTTCATGATGCGTGGCGCTTCGCCAATAGTGCGTGCGTATCGCTGGATTTCGCCCTCAGCCTCATTGCGGGCCAGGAACAGCGGCTCCTGAGTGCGATTGACGTAAACGATGCTGCCATCGCGCGCATGCAGGAGCGAATAGGCAGCCGTATAAGGCCCCCGCCGATCTTTGGCAGGTCGCGCTTTCTGGCACCACGTTAGTCCGTCGAATTGCTCGCTCGGACTACATTTGTATTCGCGATACGACGCGCTGTTGAAATTCAGTTGCGTACCAACAGCGACGCCCTCGACTGCATACTGATTTGACGCTGCCGTTGCACTTCCGGACAAAACCGCCGACGCGAGAACTACAATACCCGTTTTCATTGCCGCTGCCCCCCAATGGTAGACGACACCGGGCAATTATTGCCCACATTATAGCTAAACTGTGGGGGCACCCCTCTTTTCCAGCCTGTATTAAAGATCCGACACCGACGGTTTATCTACTTGTTTTCGCGTGCGAATCTGTGGCCTGCGTGTGAGAAAACCCCGCCCCGTTGCCACCGCCTGACCGGATCGAAACGTTTTCAGCGCGCCGGGACTTGTTGTATTGCCGTGGGATGGACTGCAGGCGAGGAGGCGTGCATGCGCGCAATTGCAGCTCTGGCGATCCTGTTCAGTCTGTTCTTCGCGTTTAGCAAGGAAGTCCGTGCAGACGGGACGTGGTGCGCGAGATATCCGGAGGGAGCCTCGAATTGTGGTTTCTATTCTTTTGCGCAATGTCAGGCGACCGTATCGGGCCGGGGAGGCTTTTGTGAGCTAAACGGGATGTCCCCGCCCCGGCAGCGACGCCGATAAGGTTTAACGCACACTGCTCGCCTGCACCGCAGGCTCTGGCTCGAGGATGTCGACGCACATGCGGCAGCACGTGATCGGCCACGATGGCGTGGGCCTCGGCCGTTGGGTGAATGGCGCCGCTGTACAGCGCCGCGTAACTCCTTGAATCGGACGGCAAATACCCATGCACTTGCGGCGGCCATGGCGGTGCGTGGCAAGAATATTGAGGCAACTTCGTGACCTCGCGCCGGCGGCGGACAAGCGCGGATCTTGTTTCGCTCGTGCGGGGCATCCGCGCCGGCGACCGTTCCGTTATTGCGCGCGCGATCACGCTTGTTGAAAGCCGGCGCGCGGATCATCAGAAAGCGGCGCGTGATCTATTGCAGCAATTGCTGCCACTGACCGGCAATGCCGTGCGCGTCGGCATCACCGGCGCACCGGGCGTGGGAAAGTCCAGCGCAATCGACGCGCTTGGCACTTACCTCACCGCGCAAGGGCGCAAAATCGCTGTGCTCGCAGTTGATCCCTCATCGAGCCGCACTGGCGGGTCCATACTTGCCGATAAGACGCGCATGGCACGCCTCGCGAATGATGCGAATGCCTTCATCCGGCCCTCGCCCTCCTCCGGCACGCTTGGCGGTGTAGCGGGAAAAACGCGCGAATCGATGCTGATCGCGGAGGCCGCGGGCTTTGACTGTGTGCTGGTCGAGACCATGGGCACCGGCCAATCCGAGATCGCCGTGGCGGACATGACCGACTTTTTCCTGGTGCTGATGCTTCCGGGGGCCGGAGACGAACTGCAGGGGCTCAAAAAAGGCGTGGTCGAGCTTGCCGATATGATTGCCGTGAACAAGGCCGACGGCGACAATGTCAAGCGAGCCAAAGCCGCCGCGACGGAGTATCGCGCCGCCCTGCATATCTTGGCGCCGCGGAGCGCAAACTGGTCGCCGCCGGTCGTGACCTGTTCAGCTTTGACCGGAGAAGGAATTCCCCAGTTGTGGGCCGCGGTCCTCGATCACCGCGAGCGCATGAGCAAATCGGGAGAGCTTGAGGCGCGCCGCCGCACGCAGCAAGTGAAGTGGATGTGGGCGATGCTCGAGGAACGGATGTTCGCGCAATTGCGCTCGAGCGCCGCCCTCAAGATCAAGCTGCCCCAGATTGAGGCAGCAGTCGCAGCTGGAAAGATGTCCCCTTCGCTTGCCGTTGAGGAGATCGCCGCCGCGCTCAAGTTGCAGGACGGTTGAACGCGACCCGACTCTCGCTGCGTATCGCGGATTACGAGGCTGGAATGCGGCGAAGTACGATGCTCGTGAAAATTGCTATAGTGAATTTCGCTGACGCTCACCCCATCTTCCACATTTCGGCAGCGTCAGAATGAAAATTGCCAATCTTGCGCTGCAGGGCGGCGGCACTCACGGCGCCTTCACCTGGGGTGTCCTGCACCGCCTCCTGGAAGAGCCTGGGCTCGAAATCGAAGGCATCAGCGCGACAAGCGCCGGCGCGATAAATGCCGTCGTGCTTGCGCAGGGCCTGCTCGCAGGCGGACGCGAGGGCGCCGTACAAGCGCTTTCGGATTTCTGGCGACGCGTCGCGGAGTTCGCGCGGACCAGCCCTCTGCAGCCGTCCTGGTATGATCGGCTCACGCGCAATTATGCACTGACTCATTCTCCGGGCTACGTTTGGCTCGATCTGCTCACCCGGTTTTTTTCTCCATATCAATTGAATCCCTTTAACTACAACCCGCTCAAATCCATGCTGGAGCATGCTGTCGATTTCGAAAGATTACGGAACGAATGCGCCCCCAAGCTTTTTCTGTGCGCGACCAATGTGCGCACCGGCAAGGTCCGACTTTTCAGCAATCGGGAAATCAACAGCGCTTGCGTCCTGGCTTCTGCTTGCCTCCCCTTGCTGCATCAAGCGGTTGAGATCGAAGGCGAGTACTTCTGGGACGGGGGGTATATGGGCAACCCTGCCCTCTTTCCGTTGATTTACGAATGCGAAAGCAGGGACATCATCGTGGTGCACATCAATCCGACTGAGCGCCAGCACATTCCAACGACTGCGCCGGAGATCATCGATCGCATCAATGAAATCAGCTTCAATTCCTCTCTTTTCCGCGAGATGCGCGCCATCGCATTCGTCACAAGACTGATCGACGAAGGAAAGATCCCCGATGGCAGCCTCAAGCGCATGCTCATTCACGCCATCGAAGCGGACGATGTGATGCAGAAGCTTGGCATTACAAGCAAATACAATGCCGATGGGAATTTTCTAGGCCATCTGCACGACACCGGATATAACCGCGCCGACGCCTGGATTGCACAATTTCTGGACCGCATTGGCGTCCAATCGACAGTGGATATTCGTGCAAAATATTTGTGATTTGCACTGGGGTTATGTGTGCGCGGACGACGCTAACGGCGGTGATAATGAAGCAAGTCGATTTTTATTTCGATTTCGTCAGTCCCTATGCCTGGCTTGCTGTCCACCAGCTGGGGGCCGTGCGCGATTGCACGGGCGCCCGGTTTCGTTTTGTGCCGGTTCTTTTTGCCGGTCTCTTGAACCATCACGCCAATGTCGGACCCGCGGAAATCCCGGCAAAGCGACGCTATACCTTTCGAGACGCCCAGCGGTGGGCAATGCATCTCGGATTGCAATTCAAGAGTCCCCCTGCACATCCATTCAATCCACTCAAGCCCCTTCGGGTCACATCGGCAATCGACGATCAAACCAGCCGCGAAACACTTGCGCTGGCGCTTCTCGATGCGGCCTGGAGCGACGGGCGCGACATCACTTCCGATACGGTGATCAAGGATGTAGCGCACAACACCGGTGTGGACGGAAATGCTCTTCTGGCCAGAGCGCAAGATGACGCGACCAAACGGCAGCTTCGGCAGCAAACGGAAGATGCAGTTGCGGCGGGAGTATTCGGCGTACCGACCTTTATGGTCGATGGGGAGATCTTTTGGGGAAACGACAGGTTGCCCTTCTTGCAGGCATACCTGCAGGGAAAGCTGACGACTGATAAATCGCAAATCGAGTTGATCCTCTCGCGACCGCGGGCAGCCGACCGAGACAGATCCCGGATAACCGACCTCTGAAATCTGAGCCGCTGATCTCTGAATGCGCACTATTCTCATCACAGGATTCGGCCCATTCCCTGGCGCGCCATTCAATCCGACTGAAGCATTGGCTGCCGAGCTTGCAAAACGGCGCAGCCTCGGCACCGTGCGGCGCATCGCACATGTGTTTCGCGTGAGCTATGCCGCGGTGGATCGCGATCTTCCTCTCCTGCTCGAGAGCGAACGGCCTGATGCGTTGATCATGTTCGGCCTTGCCGCGCGCACACGCCACCTGCGCATCGAGATGCGGGCGCGCAATGCATTTGCAGTCCGCCTCCCCGATATGGACTGCCGGTACCCTCGCGGCCGTACAATTGTCGATGGCGCGCCTTCAGAGCTGCCCTTGCCAATTCCTTGGCAGCGCCTTTTGCGGGCAGCACAATCGGCAGGCGTCCCCTCCATGCTGTCGCGGGATGCAGGCGCTTATCTGTGCAATTATCTGTGCTGGCAGGCCGCACATGCCGCACGCATGGGCGGGCCTGCAATAACTGCCTTTGTACATGTGCCCTGCGTCGACGGCGCGCGATGGGCTCACGCCCGGCATTTCCGGATCACGCAGGATGATCTCATGCGCGCGGGCGAAGCCATGATCAGGGCGATCGTTCCGCTCCTCCGCTGACCTGCTTAAGCTTCGATTCATCATGGCAGCTTAGGCTCTCGCTTTCGAGCATTTGCCGTGCATCTCAACCGCCGCCGTGTTCTGACTGTTCTCGCATCGAGCGCCGCCGCCTCGATTGAATTGAATGTGACCGGCACCGCAGCGCCGAGCCGGCAAGGGCCCCCCGAATACGGGCTCCGCCCTGGAGGCGCCGAAGACCAAAGCGCCGCTGTCCAACGCGCTATCAATGAATGTGCACGTACGCGCACTCCTCTCGTACTCGCGGCCGGCGTTTACCGCGCGAGCAATCTCACGCTGCCCGCCGGCGCGCACGTATCCGGCACGCGCGGCGCGACCACTCTCACGCTCTCGCGGCCAGGCGCATCGCTGATCACCGGGTCGGGCAGTGACACGATCACGCTCTCCGGTCTTATCTTCGATGGCCGCCGTAATGAGTTGCCCGAGAGAGGAGCGCTCGTACGACTCGACAACTGTCAGAGCGTAAAGATCGCAGACTGCGCATTCACGGCGTCGGCCGGCTCTGCGTTCATTGCAATTGGCAGTGCGGGCCAGCTCAGCGACTGCACCTTCACGGAAATTGCCGATGTTGCCGTCCACGTTCTCGACTCGCGCGGGTTTCTGATCGCACGCAATCAGATCAGAGACGCCGGCAATGCGGGCATCCAGGTGTGGCGTTCGCGACCGGAGGATGATGGCACGATGATCATCGATAATCGCGTCGAGCACGTGCAAAACCGGCTCGGCGGCTCCGGCCAATATGGCAACGCGATCAATGTGTTTCGCGCCGCGAATGTGATTGTGCGCGGCAATCGCATCCGGGATTGTGCGTTCTCGGCCGTGCGCGGCAATGCGGCCTCGAATCTGCATATCGAAGGCAACAGCATCAGCAATGCGCGCGAAGTTGCCATCTATGCGGAGTTCGGCTTCGAAGGCGCGCTCATTGCCAGCAACGACATCGAGGGCGCGGCGATCGGCATTTCGGTAACGAATTTCAACGATGGGGGCCGGCTTGCGGTGGTGCAAGGCAACATCGTTCGCAATCTGCTGGCGCGGCGACCCGCCGGCACCGATCCGGCGGACGGCGCGGGCATTGGCATTGCGGTCGAGGCTGATACGGCAGTGAGCGCCAATATCGTCGAGAATGCGCCAACAGCCGGGATCGTGCTGGGCTCGGGCCGTTATCTGCGCGACGTCGCAGCCACAGGAAATATTGTGCGCAAATGCGCGATCGGCGTGGCCGTTTCGGTTGCGGCCGGCGCGGGTACTGCACTGATTGCCAATAACGTCATTTCAGATACTGACAGAGGTGCCGTCGTGGGAATGCTTCGCTCGAGAGCGGTAACGGGCGATCTCACCAAGCCCGGCAGCGAGCAGTATGGCCAGGTCACGATCAGCGGCAACCGCGTGCAATAGCATGGTGCCCTACGCTGGCGTGATGGCGGTGCTTGTCGCGGCCACGTCTTCTTTTCGGCCAAACAACGATGCGGACAGGTGTCAAGCCAAGCATGCCGCAGCTTAACGATTTTTAATGCGCGACCGTGTCGCATTGCCCGTGTAAGAACCCCCGCGTAGAGCTATATCTGAGCTTATCAGTTCATTCGATTGATGCGCCCGCAGCTTCGCAACGTGCTCCTCGCTGTTCTGGCTCTCTTCATCGTTCCGCTTGCCGCACATGCGGCGCTCTACGCAACCAAGCAGCATCCGCGCAGCTATCGCGATGCCGACTGGTCGAGCGTCGGCATGTTGCCCGCCGCGACCGCAGACCGCAAAGCCCGTCTGATTGTCTTTACCGGCCGCACCGGCCGGTGGAAGGGCATTTTTGCCGTGCACAGTTGGGTCGTCTTCAAGCCGCAGAATGCCACGCAATGGAGCCGCTACGACGTTGTCGGATGGGGCCAGCCCCTGCGGTTCAATGCGTGGGATCCGGACGGCCGCTGGTTCGGAGATACGCCGCGCGTGCTGGCCGACATCAGGGGGGAAAGGGCGACTGCGCTCATTGCGAAGGTGCAGGAGGCGATCCGCGCCTACAGCTACAGTCATTCCGGCGACTATCGCATCTGGCCGGGTCCCAACAGCAATACCTTTACGGCTGCCGTTCTCCGGGCTGTGCCGGAGCTTGAAATTACATTGCCCCCGAACGCTGTGGGCAAGGATTTCCGCAGTGTTCCCTATGTGGGCTTGACCGACAGCCGGACGGGGGTCGAGGCGTCGTTGTGGGGCCTGCTTGGAATCAAGCTTGGATGGGTCGAGGGCATCGAATTTAATTTCCTTGGCCTCGTTACCGGTGTCGACCTGCGTCATCCCGCGTTGAAGCTTCCGGGCTTTGGCCGTCTTGGCTTCGACGACGGGAGCGCAATTGCCGCTCCGCTCCCCGCACGATAACTCGTCACACAAATTTGTTGGGACACACGCATTGCGTGTGCGAAGCTGCCGTCATGCGCGATACGCATCATCTGCAGCATCGGCTTGAGCAGATCGTATTTCCGTCGGTGCGCCGGCGCCGACTCGAGACCCTGCAGGTCAATGTCGGCTACCGCTGCAACCAGTCCTGCATTCATTGTCACGTCAATGCGGGACCCAGACGCAAGGAGGAAATGTCGGCTGCGGTCGCCGACGAAGTGCTCGCTTTCCTGGCACGCAACCCCATTGCGACGCTCGACATCACCGGGGGTGCGCCGGAGCTTAATCCGCAATTTCGCCGAATGGTCGTGGCGGCACGGCAAATGCAAATTAAGGTGATGGACAGGTGCAACCTGACCATTCTTGAAGTTCCCGGCCAGGAAGATCTGGCCGGGTTTCTGGCGAACTCTCAGGTGGAGATCGTGGCCTCCATGCCGTGTTACCTGGAGAGCAATGTCGATCGGCAGCGCGGCAGAGGCGTGTTCGAGAGCTCGATCCGCGGTCTCAAAAAGCTGAACGCGCTTAACTACGCCCATGACGAAGCAGGGCTCGTCCTCAATCTCGTCTACAATCCCCAGGGAGTGGCATTACCGCCACCGCAGGCGAGCCTCGAGGCGAAGTACCGGCGCGTGCTGCGCGAGCAGTACGGGATCGTGTTCAACCGGCTCTATGCGCTGACCAATATGCCTATTCAGCGATTTGGCGCATTCCTGATCGCCAATGGTGAGCTGGATAAATATCTCGATGTGCTGCAGCACGCGCATGTCGCCGAGAACGTGAACAGTGTGATGTGCCGCGATCTGCTGTCGGTGGACTGGCAGGGCTATGTCTACGATTGCGACTTCAATCAGATGCTCGGGCTTCCATTGCTGGATGCGTCGGGCCGGCCCATCCGGCTTTCCGAGCTGGCTGCTGCCGAGTTGGAGGGCCGCTGCATTCGCGTCGCCGGACACTGTTACGGTTGCACCGCGGGCCAGGGCTCGAGTTGCGGTGGCGCGCTGAACTAATTCGGGAGAAGGACCGGGGCCGCATGCTCTAATGTCCAGGCTCTCCATCGTCATTCCAGTACTGAACGAGGGCGAGCGCATCGCAAGGGCGCTCGACGCACTCGCGGGCCTGCGCGCGCTTGGTGTTGAGGTGATCGTGGCCGATGGAGGAAGCGGCGATACTACCGTGCAACAGGCACGCATGCGCGTTGACCGGCTGGTGTCAGCGCAGCGCAGCCGCGCGCTGCAGATGAATGCTGGCGCTGCGTGCGCGTCCGGTGACGTGCTTCTGTTTCTGCACGCCGATACGCAGCTGCCTGCCGACGCCGATCACGTGGTGCTCAATGGTCTCGAACGTTCGGGCCGGCGCTGGGGCCGCTTCGATCTCAGCGTAGATAGCCGGCATCCGGTTCTGCTTGTGGTTGCGTTGCTGATGCGTTGGCGCTCGCGGCTGAGCGGCATAGCCACGGGTGACCAGGCCATATTTGTCCGCCGAGACGCTTTTCACGCCGTCGGCGGCTTTCCCGAGCTGCCGCTGATGGAAGACATCGAGCTCTGCAAGCGCCTGAAAAGGCTCGGACGCCCCTTGTGCCTGCGCGAGCGCGTGGTCACTTCCGGGCGCCGTTGGGAAAAGAATGGAATATTGCCAACGATCGCGCTGATGTGGCGGCTGCGCGTCGCCTATTTCTTCGGAGCCGATCCCAAGACGCTTGCACACCGTTACGGCTATGACTGAGCCGGTTGCCATTGGCATCCTCGCCAAGGCACCCATTCCGGGTTTCGCCAAAACCCGGCTGATCCCGGCGCTCGGCACGGAGGGCAGTGCGCTATTGCAGGCCCGCCTCATCGAGCGAGCGGTCGCAAGCGCGTGTGCAGCCGCAGTCGGACCTGTGACTTTATGGATCACCCCGCGCGAGGCTCAGGATGCGTTCTCACAATTGTGCATGCGGCACCCGATAAACATCGCCTACCAGGTTCATGGCGATCTTGGAGCGCGCATGTATGCAGCGGCGGAGGCAGCAAAAGAATGCGTTCTGCTCATCGGCACGGATTGCCCGGCGCTCGAAGCGAGCCATCTCAAATCGGCGGCCACAATTCTGCGCAAGGGAACTGATGCAGTGCTCGTGCCCGCCGAAGACGGAGGTTACGTCCTTATCGGCATGCGATGTGCCCACCGCGCGCTGTTTTCTGGACTGCCGTGGGGCACGCCCCAAGTTCTCGACGCAACGAGACGGCGCCTCAAGGAGTCAGGTCTGAACTGGGAGGAGCCGTTTGTCCTGTGGGATCTGGACACGTCCGCAGATCTCGCGCGCCTGCGCAAAGGACAGCTTGCTTCGCTTCTTCTGCCGGAATCGATTGGCTAATCATTCTTTCGAAACCCGCAGCACATTGCGCCATGGTTTGTTTGCTGGATATACTTTCAGCATTCGTTCCGCGCCTGGTGGTTTGGTACCCCCTGGGTTAGCGGGGGCGTGGAGCAGGGCTCGTGCCAGCTCCACGCCACTCTGCCTTCTCTCCATCGCCTCCCGTTCTCTCAGTCACCATATGTCGCCCCTGCCCAGAGGCTGGGCGCCGCACGCTCGTACTGCTTCGGGCGAACCACCTCCGCGCCGAGAACCTGGGCCGCCTGCCATCCCCAGTGTGGATTGTCGAGCATGGCGCGGGCGAGCGCGATCATGTCGGCGTGGCCCTCGGCAATGATTCTTTCCGCCTGTTTTGGTCTGGCGATGAGACCCACGACGCGCGTGGCTATCCCCGTTTCCTTTTTCACCTTTTTTGCAAATTCCACATTCATATTCGCGACCAGGCTGGGACGGGCATCGGTACTGATCCCGCCTGAGGAGATGCAAACGAAATCGACGCCGACACCCTTCAGAGCCTGGGCGAATGTCACGGCGTCCGCAGGCGTGAGTCCTCCTTCCTGCCAATCGTTACCCGTGATGCGCGCGCCCAATGGCATCCGTTTAGGCACAGCCGCACGTACCGCAGTGGCGATCTCGAGCGGATAGCGCATGCGGGCGCTCATGGCGCCGCAGTAGGCGTCCTTACGCTTGTTAGAGATCGGCGAGAGGAAGCTGTGCAGCAAGTAGCCGTGCGCGCAGTGAAGCTCGACTGCATCGACGCCGGCACGTAGCGCGCGTTTTGCCGCAGCCACAAAGGCATCGCGCACGCGTTCGAGATCGTCCGGCGACATTTCACGGGGCGCCGGCCAGCCTGGACCGAACGGAATGGCCGATGGCGCGATCGTCTCCCAGGAATCCTCGGCGGCCGCGAGGGGCTGTCCGCCCTCCCAAGGCCG
>Ga0134128_10007954_pt1 | contig 12769 bp, 20 predicted proteins | sample KB31754_FD_96462 | JGI IMG/M metagenome (GOLD analysis project Ga0134128, IMG submission 96462) | Terrestrial soil microbial communities with excess Nitrogen fertilizer from Kellogg Biological Station, Michigan, USA - KB3-175-4 | ecosystem: Environmental > Terrestrial > Soil > Unclassified ...
CTCTCCAAATGGTTAAGATATTCAAGATACTTGCCGTCTTCAAAGACTTTCCCACAGCGATAGCATTTGTAAGGTGTGTCAGATAAAGAACTCATCTGTGAACACTCCCAGCTAGGCAAGAATAACAACAATGCTTATGTTCAGTCTGATTTTTCATTGCTAAATCTCTATCACACTTATGACAAGGATTGTGATCACATAGCTCACACATCAATTTGATTTAGCCTCCGATTCATGAATTAGATCAACAAAAGCTTCCATTGCAGTATAAGCGGTGCCACATGAGGGACAATTATCTCTATGTTCTTTATTCTTGATATTCTCGTGAAAATGAACTGATATCCATTCAGGTCTTTTTAATACTTGATTCAAACTTCAATCCTCGCTTCTTTTCTTGGTACTGGAGTAGAACAGTTAGGGCATTCTGGGTAGTTTCTTACATACATCATACCACATTTTGGATTAGGACAGCGAGTCATTTTACAAGCTTCTCCAATGCTGGTATAACTAGGTCACGCAATGTAGTTTTCTGATCTATGGCCTTATGTTTTAGTTTTATATGTAAATCATCTTCAATCTCAATAATTAATTTTGTTGTCATGTATCTTTGTATTAGAATAATGTCTTATTAAATATTCCCATATACCAATATTGTTAAATAATTGTAATATAAAATACTACCATGTGGAAATGTGTTAAATGCAATCATAAAAATAATAACTCTAGCGAAAAATGTCATGGTCTAGATTGTAAAGCTATTAGAGAAACAGATTCATATGAAAAGCCTACTGAAATTCAGAAGAAAAAAGAAGCCAAGAAGGTTTATGATTATTGCCCTGCTTGCAAGAAAGATATGTTCTTTACAAAAACCAGATGGAAGGGTAAAACTGCTTGGAGTTGTGAATCTGGAATGCACCGACCTTGTGACTTTACAGGAAAGAGTAAGCCGTTTCCACTACACTTACCACAGGTGAATCTATGAAAGCCATTTTCTACTGCATATTTGCATTTGCTGTCTGCATTCCTATGGCACTATTTTTCAATAGGAGTATGAAATGAAATACGATAATCTTGTCTCGATATGTATAGCTTTAGTTTTGGTTACAGCGGTTGCAATTCTAGTTCCCTTTTTGTGGTATTTTAATGATCAAAATGGGATTAATTTACAAAAAGATTGGATAAAAATTAAATCTGATGTTGATTCTAAATCATGTAAAGACCTAAAACAATTATTTTTAGAAACAGCGCAACAGCCATACATTGACGTAAGTAATGATAAATTTTATGATGAAAAATACAGGTACATACAAGCAAAAATCATTTCAGGAGATTGTGGAAATTGAGTAAGTTCTGCCCAGTCTGCGGTGAAAAAATGTTTTCACCTATAGAATTATGGGAACATGTAGACACACACGATAGGAAATGAGCCAAGAAACCAAGACTACCGTATTTGTAGGGGGTATATATAATTGGCCTGTAACATTGACTAAAGAAGAACGTTATAAAACCAAGAATTACCCAAGATATAATTGGGCAGATATTGATACAACTGATTCAAAATACTATGATTCTGTCATTGCAGTTTTTAAAAAATATAAAATCAGTTGTGTTGGACAGAGATGCGGAAAAGGCTTTCACGTATGGGGAGATTTAGTACCATTTGAATTATGGATGAAGATATGGAACGAAATCAGACCATTTGCAGATCCTTTGTGGGCCCCACATACACTTAGAATCTCGAAAAAAAGGATTAACGAAGTATGGGAAAGACCAATTTTCTATGATTTTGGCACTGGCTTGAAACCCTGGATGAAAAGCCTGATGAGTTTTCTCTGTAAGGTATTACGAAATGAAAACTCTAGTAATATCTATAATGCAATGCATCAGGTAGGATTAGATAAATATTTCCAAGTAGTTTGTTATCCTGTGGAGTTGAAGTAAAATAACCTATGAGCAGATATGGCAATGGATCTACGATAACTACAATATACAGGGTTACTTTTCAGACCAAGACTTGATAAATGATGTTAGAGAGGAATTTGAAAGAACCAATTCCTATTTTCCACCAGAAGCAGAGGATCTAATCAGGTATAGATTTGGATTTAGATCTGAATATGCGCAAATGCAAGCCAAACAAGATGAAGCTAAAGAAATTGCCGAATTGATAGGAAGCGGTCAGGTATTAGAATCGCTTTCAGATGAAATTTTAGACGATTTAAGAAGTCCAAAGGCAGAAATCATGGGTATAGACATGACAGAATATGCGACTACAAAAGAAACTGTAATCCCACCAGACATAATCAGGTTTGCAGAGAAACAGACATTCTTTGGTAGAATAGCAAGTGGATTCAGAAGAATACTCAGATTCGGAAGAAGATAAAAAATAAAGAAAAAATTAAACCGATGGTAGATTTAATTTCTTTTCAATCATTTTTGATACAATGAAAGGCAATGCCGAGGCTGCAAGCAATACTACTCCATTTAGTACCTGTGGCAGAAATGCAGTTGCAATTCCTATCAATAGAAGTGACGCACCTCCAAAGACGAATAATGCAAAGGCTACTCTAGATGCCTTTCTTGCTTTGACCAGTTTGTTTTGGTCTTGTGTCATATGTGACATGTTTATACTTGGTATACCCGAATATTTTAACTTAATCGGAAATACTTTTATGGTATACCAGTTATAATTTAGGAATGGTAAAGACAATCAAGCTTTCAGATGAGACTCATAAGAAATTAGGTAAGCTTGGAAGTAAGGATCAGACTTATGAGGAAATCATTATTGGATTAATGGAAAACAATGTATAAAATCGATAAAAGACGAAAAAATCATAAGGGAAGATACACCATTCTAGGAATAGTTTTAGGCATAATGCTTACAGGTGCATCAATCTATCTCTATGATCATAACCGTCAACCAATACTTGATAATGTTAACGAGGTCAAGCAGTTTGCTATAAAACAGATTCCTAAGGATAGTATAGCAAGTGATGTAATTACAAATCAACCAGTTATCAAGCCAATCGTGCCAAGTAAACCAGTTGATAATACACAGCAAGTAACTCAACCAGTTTCACAGCCAAAAGTCCAGATTACAGGAACTTCAATTGCTTCTGCACTACACATACTAGTTAATTTGCAGAGAGCAAATAATGGGCTACCTAACTTAGAATGGGGTGATTCATTGGCTCAGATTGCACAAGCCCATAGTGATGATATGATTAAGAATAACTACTTTAATCATAATAATTTACAAGGTCAAGATCCTAGTTATCGATTAAATTGTAATAATCCTCGTGAAAACATAGCTTGGACAGATGGTTACAGTTTGGATAAAGTTTCAGATATAATTATAGATGATTGGATGAGTTCACAACTACATAGAGATAATATACTTAATACAATCTCAACTAGTGAAGGAATTGGCGTTTCCATTACTGGTAGTCATGTTATAGTCACAGAGGACTTTTGTTAAATCCGAAATAATTAGTTTTTACCACTAATATTTCGAATTATTTTATTGACTCTCCTTTTCTTTATTTTAATCTCATTCCCATTTTCGAATTTCATCTAAAACAAAACTCTCCTGTTTCTTGGGACTTCAATATCTAATGAACTTGCAAATATGTTATGCACGTTCAACTGTATCAATCCAGTTGGACCAGATTTTGTTTTTGTGTTCTTTCTTTTCCCAGTATTTCCTATTTTGATATATGGAGGGAAATTAGGAGGCGAACTAATACTATTAAAACCGCTAAAACCTGATGTCCCAGAAGTTCCACTAAATGCTGAGATTCCAGACGTTCCAGAAGGTCCTGATGGGCCAGATGGTGATGATGGTCCACTTGGCCCAGAAGTTCCACTGAATGCTGAGAATGCTGACGGACCGGAAGGTGCTGACCTACCACTCGGACCAGATTTACCACTAAGAGAAGAAATTCCAGACCTTCCAGATTGTGATGACCTCGATGACCTTGAACTCTGACTAGATGTACCACTGAATGCTGATAAATTGGATTTTCCCGATATTCCGCTTTTTCCAGAAAGATTAGATATATTTGATATTACGCTTTTCCCTGAAAAAATAGAAACGGATGAACCAGTTAAACTATTTCTAGATTTACTTATTTGTGAATTATTTGGATTAAAAGACGATTGATTAGTATTAGTTTTACTATTAGAAAACAAGCCAATTTTTGATATAGTGGAAGAATATGAGGGAGATTTGCCAGATTTCCAATATCCTGACGGTGGTGAATAATCTGCACCAGATATTACCTTAGTATTACCAAAATCAACATCATATAACGGACCGTAAAACTCCTTTAGTAATGCCACCTGAGCATCAATTTTTGCACCTTGTAGATATGTTTTAGGATTTGATTTTAACTCAACTGCTTTACTTTTGAATAACCCAAATACTCTTGCTAATTCTTTACCCTCACCGAATGCTTTTGGACCAACGAAAACATAATTACCTATCCTATTAGCAAATTCAGGTGACGCACCTTGTTCTGCTAATGTTCCAGTATTTTGAAATGCAAAAATCTGTGCTATATATGATTGTTCTGTATGTTGACCTCCGAATTCTGGTCCTTTTAAATCCGAACCTGCTATTGGTGTTTTATAGACATGATAGTTTATTTCTTCACCTAATGCCCAACCTTGCGGTTTCATAGAAGATGGTTTTTCATCTTGTGTATCTCGTTCAGTAGTATATTCAATTAGTTTTTGACCAGTTTTAGCATCTATAATCTTAGAGCCTGATTGTTCTGTTATTTGTTTATTTGTAAATTTTCCAAGTAAGTCAGCCTCAACTTCATTATGAGGTTTTAAATCAACTTTACCAAAACCACTTAGTGGACTTCCAGAAATAATATTATTGTTCTTCTCTGCATTTTCCCAATTCTCAATATCTATTAATGCTTTATCATAATGTTTGACATCTTTATGGGGATTTTGATTTTTATTTAATGCTTCTTCATACTCATTAACAATTCTATATTTATCATGCATAACCTGTAAAGGACTTCGTGCAGCATATCCATTAATATCTACAACTACATCATGTTCTTCAACTGGTCTTGGAACAATGTCAACATATGACTCACCAGTGACTTTGTTAAATACAGTACCTATAAAATTATTAGTTGCTTTGACTGGATGTGACCTGAATCCTATTTCTTCTGGATTTCTACCAATACTTTTAAAATAATCCTTTGCAATATTAGTCAGAAACAAACCAGACTTATCTATAATTGATTTATCCGTTCTTATATTACTTGTTGACGTAAAATATTGTTCGACATCATTTGGATTACGTTTTTCTCCTTTTATAATAGCTTTAGATAATGAAAAAGAACCACCAGTATAGAATTTACGTGTCTTGCTTTCTTTAGCAACAAAATCTAACAATTGAGATTTTTCACTAGTAGATAAAGGAAATAGTTTAGCTTTAAAACGTGCAAATATTCCAAGATTACCAGTATTTTGCTCAATGCCTTGCTCTCTGACTATTGCCCGTTGACCAAGCTCAGCCTGTTTCTTTGCTTGTCTTGCACTTAAATCAATTAACCCAAATAATTCTCTTCCGCCAGAACCGGCAACAGGGTTTCCTACCCTAAGATCCAAATCACCAACTGGAAATTCTTCATACACCTCTGGTCTTATTGAAGGATGTGTATGCTCATATGCTACTGTACTACCTTGTTTTACTGCCCAACCAGTAAGAAAATTAAATTTACCAAAAAATGATGAATTTTTGGCATTTTGTTCCAAAACAGCTTTACCTACACCAGATGTTACTTTACTAGTAGTAGTTGGTTGAACACCCTCGTAGTTAGTGTACTCTCCTGTAGTTCTTATAGTATTTTTAATATCCTTGAACATATCTAATGCCTTAGTTGTTCCAGGATACAGTCTACCAGTAGACTCAGCGTATTGTAAGAAATCATGGCTTGTTAATTTTGATACACCGTATGGTTTTCCCGTTGCAAATTCTTCACCCCTCGTAGCTTTAGCAGCAATTTGATAATTTTCCGGAAATATATCATTTGGTTTAGTTCTTCCGAATCTAAAACCAGAAGCCGTTTCAGTTATTAACTCTCTTCCACCAAATGTCACTTCTCCCTTTGAAGTGAAACCAGCTCTACCATATCCGAAAACTAATGAACCGCTTACCATAGTTTTTTCTTCGGGTAAATATTCAATATTTGGAAATGCTGGGGAGGCTTCTGGCGTTTTTACGATTTTAAGTGGTATACTCTCGAACCTCAATGGTGCTAGTCCTCTTGCACCGTAAGCAGTAGCACCGATCATTGCACCTGTAAATATTCCAGTTCCAGCGTTGACATATCCACGACTTGCGGTTGGTGCTGGAAATGCACTAACTATTGATTCCCCTCGTTGAGTCATTGAAGGATTATCCTTCTGCTCTATTCTTCCCTGTACCAAACCACCCAACTTGTACCCACCAGTTACAAAATAACTAATGTCTTCTTTGAATTTATTATAATTTTGACTTGTAGTATTACCTTCTTTACCTTGAAGTCTTTGTGAAAGATTTAGATCATTGATCGTACCTTTACCATAACCTAACGCAGATAAACCTAATCCAACCATTCCAGCACCGGTAGAAGCTGCACTTTTCCCTATATCAGTTAAAATACCGCCAATATCTTTCGGTTCGGCTTTAGATTCCATAACTGCTTGAATACCTTGTGAAATAGTTCCATTATATTTTGGCGTGACTGTATTAGAAGTGTAAGGGCCTATATCAGGTGATTTTGTTCCATATCCTTCTGATTTAAGAAAATCGTATCTAGAACGTTGACCAGAAGTAGTTCCTACAACTTTACCAGACTCATCTTTAATTACAAATGTATTTCCTGGGTATTCTAAATTTGACATGTACGAAGCATTTGCTTTTTGTTGCGTCTTTGCCTGTGCGTTTTGCTCTCTGTTATAACTCTGAAATATACTATTAATCTGAGCAGAATCATTTGGTTGTAAAGAACCAGTACGATAAGCATTATCCCAGAATGATTGAGGTTGTTTCTCAAAATATGCCGGATTATTTTGTATTGAGTCTAGTAATGCCTTTTCTTTATCAGGATATAATATCTGATAGTTGAAACCATTTGGTGCATTACTTACTATATTATTTAGTGTCGTTTTTGCGTTTTTATCTCCTGAATAAATTAAACCAATCGAACCTTTTTCTTGTGTTGAAAAAGATACTATTCCACCTTTAGATACAACATCTAACAAGGATTTGCCTTCTGGGGTTGTTGAATAATCTACTTGGCCAGAGATTGAACCATATTTAGTTTGTAACCCTATGGTATCACGATATGCGTTTGGTCCTGAAACTTGCCCAACTTTTTGACCGCCAGAAAATATATCTATAACAGTTCCTTTACCGCCTTCTTTAGAAACAAAATCTGCGAATGAACGCCTTTGTGCTGAATCATAAGTTGCACCACCTTTTGATTCTCTGAAATAAACTCCTTGACTATCACCTAAAGATTCTAGAGTCTGTTTGCCTTGCTCATCTGCCTTTACACTTCCAACTCTGGCACCTTGGGCATTGTAAATATTAATTATAGAACCTCTAGACTCTGCACCAGAAAAGAACGAGTTAAAATCCTGAGTCTGTTCTTGTGGTTTGGATGCAACTATAGGAGATTGGCTCTTGGTAGACTGTGAAGAAAAAAATACATCACTTGCGTTTTTGGTCTGACTCTTATCTGTCAATCCTACTGAAAATGGGGTACCAACACCTTCCTTGAATGTGCTTCTTGCGCCTAGAGTAGTGTTTAGCGCTTTTTCTTGGATTGAATCTCTTTGTAACTGATCTTTAGAAACGTCATTCCAACCAAATGCAGTTTTGTTTCCAAACACTTGCTGCGCCTTTCCAAGCGTTACTACAGAATCAACGTCTTTTGTACCACCAGAAGTATAATCTTTGTTGTTTATTTTTTGTGAAGATGTAAATGCCCTTTCTGCCTCTGATTGCTTAACTTGTTCTTCTTTAACAGTATTTCTTGTTAATTGTTCTTGGTTGGAAAATATTTTACTACCTATTGATTCTGATTGTTTATTAGCCCAACCATAACCAAAAGATTTACCTTCTGATTGCTTGGTTTGTACACCACCTTGATCAGAACTAAATATGGATTTGAAACTATTTCTTGCCTGAATTGCGGATTTGGTTTTTTCTAGTTCATAGTTTGTTTCTAATGGATTCTTGTCAAAGTTTTGTGAAATAATTGGTGAAACTTTTACCCCGCCAGAGTAACCATAGTTTTCAGAGAAACTTGATGGTTTGGGATTATCGTCTCTATTAGATGGACCGCTATCTTTTACCTGTTCTAACTTATTGGCTTGTAAATAATTCTGAAATGCCGTATTATATTGTGGGGAACCTTCGACAAGACCAGCGTTATTTATTAATGATTTTGAATAGTCGCTGGCTTTGGCATTATAATCATTTGATTGAGAACCTTGTAAGATAACACCATATGGACCGCCTACAATACCCCTACCTCCACCTTCTCTTGTCTGACTTTCACCATACGCATTTTGTTTATCAGTTGTTATCTGTACACCATATGGACCGCCTACAATACCTTGACCACCGTTACGATTGACTGGTTGCGAAACTGGCGCTATTGGGTTTCCAGGTGCTTTAGAAATTACCGATGTATCTTTATTGTCTGGATTGGCAGATTTGGTAGCATTATTAGAACGATTTGCAGCATCATTGGCTACCATTACTAGTACTATGTACTAGTATTAAATAGAGTTTTACTTAATCCCCTTTGATAAGATTTCCTTTTACAGTTTGGTCCAAAAATACCACAGCTAGTATCAAGGATAAAAGTATCAATGAATACCCTAAAATCAACTGTCCAGAACCAACAATGGGAAACTGCCCATTACCTACTAGATAGGTAGTTTCATTTGATGGATTAATCTTGGTAACAATCGTGGTAATAGTATAAGATGCAGAACTATTTTTGGTAACAGTCGTCATATTGGCTGGATTTGTAGATTTGAAGAATGCTACATCGTCACCTATCACTATAACAAGCCCAGATATTAGAAATGCGACTATTGGAATAACTAGCATTAATGCACCTATTTTTTTATAAAATGCAAGACATAGAAAACCAATGGTAAGCAGAATGACAAAAATTCCACCGTCAAACATATTTGGATTTGTTACCATGTCATTTTAACTCCACGTTTCCACTTTTATAAGAATAGTGGCTCATACACTCCTGTTTGATACTATATAGAGAAGTAAGAAAAGTGTGGCAGCGTCAAATAAACCAGCCATGAATAATCCTACAGATGCATCCGCAAACCCAGAATTGTAAATTAATCCTTGACCTGTTTGCCCTCCTCCACCACCAAAAATAACCGCAAATGGACTTGCAATAGTAGCGGAACCCGTCATTAACCCACCTAATAAATTATAGACTGATAAAAAGTCACCAAATATCAAACCTGAATTTATGTTTTGATTGAATGCAAATGTTCCTACAAGATTATTAATTGATTGATAGGAAACACTTGATGTAATAATAGGATCATGAAAAATGCTCAGGTTCATGTAATACATCCCAAAAACCATTGCGAATGAAAAAATATATAAAATTATACTAAGCTTGCCGAACCACATTTCTTATTTCTTCTCCAAATCTTTCATCAAATATCTACTTATAGGATTATTGGTTATTCCAACAAAGCCTGCTATTATACAAGATGAAGCTAAAACAATAGCAATAAAAGCCCATTCTGGAAAAATCATTCTTTTACAAGCCTCAAGACTAGCATTGTAGCACCTACGGCAAAACCAATAAACAAAACATATTCCATCACATGATATTGTGACGCTACATACTTGCTTGTTATAATTGCGCTAAATGCGGATATTTCATAAATTCCTAAAATTGTGAGCATTGGTAAGCTTCTAGTTCTTACATAAATTGCAATTGTTATAATTCCTATAATTAATGCCATCGCCAATAGAGACATTCCAGAACCAAAAAATACATCATAAAGATTTAGAACATCTAAAGGATTTTGTGGAGGACAGCTCGCAGCTTCTATACAATTTACCATTTCATTTTACCTCTCATCTTAATCTGAACCATCCCTTTTTAGACTATAGTTTATTACAACAAATCCTCCAACTAACATAGGAATCCAAGGTAATGCGGTATAGAAACCTTGACCAAGATTATATGAAGTAACAACAACCGGATCAGTTGTGTTAATCAATAATGGATTTGAAAATGCAGTATGTTCTGTAGACAATAATGGAAAAACAAAATACATGAAATAAAGAGCCATTAGTATGCCCGTAAGAAGACCAACAATTACTCTCATCATGTTATATCATCAACCTCAAAAATCAAAGGCATCCCTATTTGTAGCGTATTGATAAATTGTATACCCCCCAAGAACTGTAATCAAAAGAGGAAAAATAATCCACCAATTATTCGTAATAGGCAAAATTGTCTGCATCAAACTCGATGTTGTATTAAGGTGAGAGAGTTCCTGATTATAAGCTGTCCTTGTAACAGGAATGACAAACCATAACATGTAAATTACAATAAAACCTGTCACAACAGCACCAGTAATTTCCCTCAAAGCCAACTAGAAAAATCTCCTGGTATCATCAACTAGTTTTATATAGAATCACTATTATTTTTACTTTTTAAAAAGAAGAAGATATGCCTAGATTTTTCTAGGTCATGATTTTTGCCAAAATGACAAGTACCGCTATAATTACTGCTAGAGCAAGTAATGTTGGTACGATTGTAGTTTGGGTTTGGATAGTATTACATCCAGTGATCCAGGCATTGACGGTTGTTGCGTTGCTGTTTGTGGTGTTAATTGTTGCTGGACAGTTGAAGTTACCTACGACCGTCGGAAAAACGCTGAACAGGGCTATAATAACCAATATGGTTACTACTATACCAATAGCCACTTGTACTAACTGCATCATGTTACTAATAGTATGCGCAGTTGCGTTATGTAGTATTTAAGTTCTAGTTTTGAATATCGGATTTATAACAACAACTTATTTTGGGCTAGAATTAGTCTTTGTTTTGCTATCTCGATATACTCTTTTGAAATATCACACCCAATAAAATTTCTATTATTAAGCATAGCCATTTTACAAGTTGTTCCAGAGCCACACATAGGATCAAATACTAAATCCTTCTCATCGGACCAAGAGAGAATATGATCTTGAGCAAGTTTTTCAGGAAAAACCGCAGGATGTTTGAATGCTATTTTATCAGTAGTTGTTCCACCTAATCCAACGGCATATTCCCAAACGTTAGTTCTTGTTTTTTCCTTTTTTAATTCTCCTAAGATTTTTTTGTTAATTCCATCGGATTTCTTATTTGAGGGTAACATTTCAAACCCACTACGGATTGTTTTTTCTTTTAAACGATTGAATGTTTTTGGTTTATCTTTCACGAGTACAAACATAAATTCATAACAATTTGTATATGCATTACTTCTCATAAACGGGGTGTTTTTCTTTTTATAAATCATAATATCATGCATCTTGAATCCGATACTTTGAAAAAATAATGCCTGTCTAAAACTAGTTAAAGTCATACCTCCTTTTATTTTATCACCTACCACCCACACTAATACCCCATGTTCTTTTGTGACCTTATACAATTCTTGTGCAATGGTTTCAAAGTCAAATTTGTACCCATTGTAATCTCTTAAATCATCATATGGAGGAGAGGTTATAGTAAGGTCGACAGAATTTGGATTCATTCGTTTCATGAATTCTACACAATCGGCAACATAGAGAGTATTATGATTTAAAGATGTGGCCATATTTATCATTAATCTTCCAATACGGGTAAAGTGTAACTTCCAGTCTTACGAAATTGCTGTGTTCGTAATCTAATACAAGTTTTACATTTTCTTGTGCCATTCTTTGCTACATATAGATTTTCATTAGAAAGTGGATGACCTCTAATACACTCAGTCTTCCTTGCATTTTTACCAAACCCACTACTTGTACGAATTGAATTTTCATATACAGTAATCGATTCTAAATGATTTGGATTTACACATTTTGGATTTTTACAGAGATGATCTATAACATGGTCTTTTTGAATTTCATAGCCACCAATAAATTCATAAGAAAATCTGTGAGCCATAACATTTTTTTCCATAAACCAAAATCTACCATAAGCATGTTTGCCTTCCTTTGGGAAGCCTCCATGTGAACCTTGCCAAATCCAACACCCAATTGGCGAAGAATTAAAATCAATCTTAGATAGAAATCTTTGTTTTACAGGAATTGGATACCAGCCCATGTATATCCATATATCACATTACTATTTAAACATATCCTGAAACTCTTATATCTATATACTATTATCTAGAAATATGGGTATAATTAGTATTGTTCTAAAAGATACAACAGAAGAAAAATTCAGGAAGGCTGTTGCAACAAAATTAGGAATGAAAAAGGGAAACATAAGTAAGGCATTAGAAGAAGCAATAGATCTTTGGATTAAAAGTTAGAATTAAAAAAGAAAAGAGAGATTAGACCTGTTTCTAGGTCATTATCTTTGCCAAGATTACTAGAACGGCGATGATTACTGCCAATGCTAGCAAGGTTGGAACTATTGTGGTCTGAGTCTGAATCGTGTTACATCCTGTGATCCAAGCGTTTACTGTGGTTGCGTTTGTGTTTGTAGTTGAGATTGTTGCTGGACAG
>Ga0134128_10007956_pt1 | contig 12767 bp, 6 predicted proteins | sample KB31754_FD_96462 | JGI IMG/M metagenome (GOLD analysis project Ga0134128, IMG submission 96462) | Terrestrial soil microbial communities with excess Nitrogen fertilizer from Kellogg Biological Station, Michigan, USA - KB3-175-4 | ecosystem: Environmental > Terrestrial > Soil > Unclassified ...
CGAGCGCTTCCAGCGGCTCTACGACATCGTGATCAGCGCCTGCGTCTAATCTGCGAGCTTGCGGACCGATTCGAGCGCGACGGTGAGCGTCGCGAAATCCGCATCCCCCGTGGCGCGCATCTCCGCGAGCGTCTGTTGCCAGCGGGCGAGCGGCTCGGCGCGGGTTTCGCACCACGCCGTGACTCGCGCCGAAGCGCTCCCGCCTGCCGGTGCGCGCAGGGCCTGATCGGCGATGAGTCGATGTGCCCGCTGCACCCGCTCACGCAGCTCGGTGCGCGCAACCGCCTGCCAGGCCCCATCGACAGGCAGATGCTCGATACGATCGCGCAGCCAGTCGAGACCGATGCGCGCGCCGGCTTCGAAATAGACTCGCGCGACGTCGCGGACGGATGCCGTACGGCGTCGGGCGGATGCCCCGCGCTCGGAGGCGATGGCCACGATGTCGAGCGCTGCATTGAGCGCATCGAGGCTCGCGACCCGCTCGGCGACCGCGGGCGGAACGCCCGCCGTGACGTATTGCGAGCGCGCGGCTTCGAAACGCTGATGCGGCAGACCCGCTAACGAGCCCGCGATATGCCCCGCGAGCTCGCGCACGCCGCCGTGCAGCTCGGCCACGGCTTGATCGATCGCGAGCGGCCGGCGTGCCGAGGCGAGCAGCGAGTAGGTCACGTGGCGCAGCAGGCGGATCGTCTCGTACATCATGGCGTACTGCAGCTTCGCCGGTACGCGGTTGTCGAGCGCCTCGATCTCGCCCCAGAGCCGCCTCATGTCGAAAATTTCCCGAGCCGCCGTGTAGGCGCGCGCGATCCGGGCGGGCTCCGCGCCCGTATCCTCCTCGGCGCGCAGCACGAATGCGGGACCCATGCGGTTGACGAGACTGTTGGTGGTCGCCGTCACGATGATCTCGCGCCGCAGGCGGTGACGCCGGATGGCCGCCGCAAAGCGGCGGCGGATCGGCGGCGGGAAATAGCGCTCGAGCTCGTGCGAGAGATAGGGATCCTCAGGCACGTCCGAGTCGAGCAGATGATGGCTCAGCCAGATCTTGCTGTAGGAGAGCACGACCGCGAGCTCGGGCCGCGTGAGGCCGAGTCCCGCCTTGCGGCGCTCGGCGAGCGCCTCGTCTTCGGGCAGGAACTCGATCGCACGCGCGAGATCGCCCGAACGCTCGAGCAGACGGATCAGATGTTGGTACTCCGCCAAACGCTCGGCGGCGTGCAGCTCGATGATGCTGAGCGCCTGGCTCTGCAGGTAGTTGTTCCGCAGGACGAGCGCTGCAACCTCGGATGTCTGGCTCGCGAGCAGCCGGTCGCGGTCGTACGCCCGCAGCCTCCCCGCGGCGACTTCGGGATTGAGCAGGATCTTGATGTTCACCTCCACATCGGAAGTGTTGACGCCTGCGGAGTTGTCGATGAAGTCCGTATTGAGCCGACCGCCGGCAAGCGCGTACTCGATGCGGCCGCGCTGGGAGAAGCCGAGATTGCCTCCCTCGCCGACGACTTTCGCTCGCAGGTCCGCGCCGTTCACGCGCAGCGCATCGTTTGTGCGGTCGCCGACCTCGAGGTTCGATTCGGCCGACGCTTTCACGTACGTGCCGATTCCGCCGTTCCAGAGAAGGTCCACCGGCATCCGCAGGATGGCGCGGATCACATCCTGCGGCGTCGCCGAGGCGGCGGACAGCGCAAGCATGCTCTGCGCCTCGCGCGAAAGGGCGAGCGTCTTCGCCGAGCGTGAATAGATGCCACCGCCGCGAGAGATGCGGCGCCGGTCGTAGTCATCCCACGTCGATCGGGGCAGCTTGAACAGGCGTTCGCGCTCGGCGTACGCCGCGCGCGCATCGGGCGCGGGATCGAGGAAGATGTGCTGGTGATTGAAAGCGGCCTTGAGCAGAATGTGTCGCGACTGCAGCATGCCGTTGCCGAAGACATCGCCGGACATGTCGCCGATGCCGGCCACCGTGAAATCCATGCGCTGGATATCGAGGCCGAGCTCGCGGAAGTGGCGCTTGACGCACTCCCATGCGCCGCGCGCGGTGATTCCCATCCGCTTGTGATCGTAGCCGGCCGAGCCTCCGGAGGCGAACGCATCGCCGAGCCAGAAGCGGTACTCGCGCGAGATGGCGTTCGCGGTGTCGGAGAACGTCGCGGTCCCCTTGTCAGCGGCGACGACCAGATAGGGGTCCGGTCCGTCGCGGCGAACGAGGAGCGGCGGGGGAACGATCCGGCCGGCCACCAAATTGTCGGTGAGGTCGAGCAGTCCGCGCATGAAGGTCTGGTAGCAGGCGATGACCTCCCGCTGCAGCTCGGCGCCGCCCGCCGCGGGGGTGCGCTTCACGATGAAGCCGCCCTTCGCGCCCATCGGCACGATGACCGTGTTCTTCACGTTCTGAGCCTTCATCAGGCCGAGAACCTCCGTGCGGAAGTCCTCGCGGCGGTCCGACCAGCGGATACCGCCGCGCGCGACGTACGCCATGCGCAGATGCACCGCCTCGACGCGGGGGCTGTATACGAAGACCTCGAATTTGGGTCGCGGCAGCGGCAGGTCGGGGATGCTCTGCGGATCGAGCTTGAATGCGAGGTAGGGCTTCGGCGACCCGTCCGCGGCTGTTTGATAGAAATTGGTCCGCAGCGTCGCGCGCACGAGCGCGAGGTACGCTCTCAAGATCCGATCCTCGTCGAGGCTCTTGACCGCATCGAGCGAGCGGCGGATCGAGGCCGCGAGCCGCTCCGCTTTCGCGCGCGCTCCGTGCCGCTGACCGGGATCGAGGGAGAGAGCGAAAAGTCGCACGAGATTGCGCGCGATCGTCGAGTTCGCGGCGAGCGCCCGCTCCATGTAGGCCTGGCTGAATGCCACGCCCGTCTGCAGCAGATAGCGGCAGTAGGCGCGCAGCACGGTGATCTCGCGCGCATCGAGCCCCGCGCCGAGCAGCAGCCGATTGAAGCCGTCGTTCTCGACCTGCGCGCACCAGACCGCGATGAAGCCTTCGCGGAATTTGGGCTCGATGCGCTCGATGTCGATGCGCGCTCCGTCGCGGTGCTCGAGCTCGAAGTCCTGAATCCATGCAGGGGCCGGGCCGCTTTCGCGTGCGCCTGCCGATTCCGAGGGGCTCCACGCGAGCTGATAGGGGTGCTCGGCGATCACGCGCAGCCCAAAGTTCTCCATCATCGGCAGAATGTCCGAAATCGGCACCGGATCGCCCGCCTTCACGATCTTCAGGTGCACCCGCTCGGCGCGCTGGCGCGAGGGGCGGTGCAGGCTCAGGCGCAGCGTCTGCGGGTCGTCCTCGAGCGCCTCGAGATCGGAGATGTCGGCGAGCGCTTCGCGAGGCTCGACATCGTCGCGGTACGCCGCGGGGAAAACCTGCATGTAGCGCTGCGTTGCCGCGAGCGCCGCGCTCTCATCCATGCCCTTGGCGAGCTCGGCGCGCAGCCGATCGGCCCAGGTCGTCGCGGCCGCGGCGATCTCGCGCTCGATGGCGGCCGCATCGATTCGATCGTGCGCAGCGGGCGCCGTGCGCACCACGACGTGCAGCCGCGCGAGTGTCGATTCGGACAGCTGCACCTGAGTCTCGATTTCGGTTCCGTGCAACTCGCGGCGCAGGATCGCCTCGATCCGGGTCCGCACGTCCGTGCTGTAACGGTCGCGCGGTACGTATACCAGACAGGAGTAGAAGCGCTCGAAGCTGTCGCGACGCAGGAACAGACGCACGAGAGCGCGTTCGTAGAGATTCACCGTGCCGCGTACGATCTCCTCGAGCTCGCGGACGGTCGCCTGGAACAGCTCATCGCGCGGGAAAGTCTCGAGCGCGTGCATCACCGCCTTTGCATCGTGACTGTCGGGCGCGAGACCGAAGCGCTGCACCACCTCGTCGACCTTGCGCGCGAGGAGGGGAATCTCGCGCGGGCTGCGGTGATAGACCGAGGACGTCCAGAGCCCGAGGAACCGATGCTCGCCGGTCACCTCGCCCGCAGCGTCGAACGTCTTCACGCCGACATAGTCGAGATACGTCGCACGATGCACGGTCGCGACGGAGTTCGCTTTGGTGACGATGATCGGCTCGACAGTACGCGCACGGCGGCGCAGCTCCCCGGTGAGGGCGAGCGGCGCCGGCGCTTCATGGCCCGGGCGCGGGGCGCGCAGGATGCCGAGCCCCGAGTCGCGTTGGGGGACGAGCCTGTCGCGCCGACTGCCGCGCCGCAGGCGGTATTGCCGATAGCCGAGGAAGGTGAAGTGATCATCGGCCATCCACTCGAGGAGCGCGCGGGCATCCGGTGACTCGATCGCGGAGGCGACCGTGCGGGCCGTATCGAGCATCCGCGCCCAGTCCACCACGGCGAGGCGAACATCCTCGAGCGTTGCGAGCAGGCGCCGCTCGATCGCGCGCATCGCCTGCGGATCGAGCTGGCGATCGATCTCGTACAGCTGCCACGATTCGACCCTGCGCGTTCGCCCGGCGTTTGCATTGTTCAAGGGGGCCTGGTCGGCCAGGTGCGCGGCCACGATCCGTCCCTGCCTGCCGCGCTCGACGGCGAGGACCGGATGCACGATGAGATGGATTCCGATTGCAGCCCGGTTGAATACGATGCTGAGGGAGTCCACCAGAAAGGGCATGTCGCTCACGATGACTTCGACGAGCGTGTGGGGCGAGGAGAATCCCTCCCGCTCCGCCTCGGGCGAGAACACGTGCACGAACGGTCGGCCGGCGCGCCACGATCGCCCGCGTCCGAGATGATCGAGCGCCACCGATGCGAGGTAGTGCGGGTCGCGCACGGCGAGGTCCTGCTCGGCGACACCGTGGTAATACGCGCGCAGAAACTCCTCGGCGAGCGGTGTGAGCCGGCGGGGCTTGGCCGCGCCGCGGGCCGCGGCGACGATCTTCTCTATCAACCGAAGGCGCTCGGCAGGGACGTTCTGGCTCATTGGCTTCTCGCCTCCCGCATCAGGGCCGATGCTCGCGCGCGAGATACTCGTTGCTCTGCATCTCGATCAGCCGGCTCGAAGTGCGGCGGAACTCGAATGCGAGGCGCTCGCCCCGGTAGAGCGCCGCAGGCGGTGCCGCGGCCGATACGATCAGATGCACATTGCGGTCGTACAGCTCGTCGACGAGTTCGATGAAGCGTCGCGCCTCGTTCTCGTGCAGCACATCGAGAACCGGCACGTTCGAGAGAACGACCGATCCGAACTCGCGTGCGATCTCAATATAATCCCGGGTGCTGCGCGGTCCGGCGCAGAGCGCATCGAAATCGAACCACACCGCCGAGTCGCTGCGCCTCACGACGGAGATGCTTCGTCCCTCGATCTCGATCGAGCCGGCCCCGCCCGCGCCGTAGTCCGCGAGCGCACCGAACAACCGGTCGAGCCGTGCGCCGGTGTCGGGCGCGCCGGAATCGAGATAGGTGCCCGCTTGCGCGAGGCGCCTCAGGCGGTAGTCCATGGCGCCCGCAACTTCGATCACGGTCGTATGGCGCTCGATGAGCTCGATCGCGGGGACGAAGCGCTCGCGCTGCAGGCCGTCGCGGTACAGCTCGGAGGGCTTCAAATTCGAGGTCGCAACGAGCGCCACGCCGCGCCGCAGGAGTCCGGCGAGCAGACCGCCGAGAATCATCGCATCCGCGATATCGGTGACGGCGAGCTCATCGAAGCACAGTACGCGGACGTTCTCCGCAATGCGCTCGGCGATGATATCGAGCGGATCGGCGCGCTCGCCGATCGCGCGCAGCGCCGCGTGCGCATCGTGCATGAAGCGGTGAAAGTGGCGCCGGCGCGCCTCCTCGAAGGGCAAGCTTTGAAAAAACAGATCCATCAGCCAGGTCTTGCCGCGACCGACGCCTCCCCAGAGGTAGACGCCCCGCTCGGGCGCGGCCCGCGAGCTGCGGCGCATGCGAAAGAGGCGCCCCGGCCGCTCATGCGCCGCGATCAGCCGCGCGCGCAGCTCGTTCAAACACTCGAGCGCGGCGAGCTGCGCCGGGTCGGATTGAAACCCGCGCGCGGCGAGCGCGCGCGCATACAGCTCGTGCAGGTCGGGAGCGGCCGCAGGGGTGTCCATCAAAGCGACTGGTAGTTCGGCCCGGAGCCGCCCTCGGGCGGGGTCCAGTCGATGATCTCGTAGGGGTCTTTGATATCGCACGCTTTGCAGTGAACGCAGTTCGCGGCGTTCACCTGCAGGCGCCGGCCGCCTGCGTCTTCGACCATCTCGTACACGGCGGCCGGGCAGAACCGCTCACACGGGTTGCCGAACTCGCGGGTGCACCGCTCGACACAGATGCTGGGATCCAGGATCTTCAAGTGCGCGGGCTGGCGCTCGTCGTGCGTCGTGGCCGCGAAGAACACCGACGCGAGGCGGTCGCGCGGCGGCAGCGTGCGCTCGACCCAGCCGCGCTCGGGGGACTCGCCGTCGGACAGATATTCGAGCCGCGCATAATCCGGCACGCGATTGCGCAGTGTCCAGGGCGTGTGTCCGCGAGCGACGACCTCGAGCGCCGAATTCGCAAGTCCGAAGGCGAGGCCGCGCTTGAAGCCCGGCTTGAAGTTGCGCACGGCCCGAAGCTCCTGGCCCCCTGCCGAGGCGCGCCAGCGCGCATCGAATCCTTCCGGGGAGCCGGTCTCGGCGAGCTGCTCGGCTGCGAGCATGCCGGACCGAATGGCCTGGTGGATGCCTTTGATCTTCGGCACGTTCACCCCGCCCCCCGCATCACCGATCAACACGGCGCCCGGCATCTCGAGTCGCGGGATGGATTGCCACCCGCCCGCGGCGATCGTGCGCGCCCCCGCCGAGATGATCTCACCGCCCTCGAGGAGCGGCTTGACCGAGGGATGATGCTTGAACTGCTGAAAAGCTTCGAAAGGGGCGAGGCGCGGGTCCTCGTAGTCGAGCCCGACCACGAAGCCGACGTACACTCGCTCTGCGTCGAGGTGATAGATGAAGCTGCCGCCGTAGGTGCGAGAATCGAGCGGCCAGCCGAAGGTGTGCTGGATGAGTCCTGGCTCCGCGCGGCCCTCCGGCAGCTGCCACAGCTCTTTGAGGCCGAGTGCGTAGGTCTGCGGGCACGCGCGCTCCTCGAGTCCGAAGCGGCGGATGAGCTGCTTGGCGAGGCTTCCGCGCGCGCCCTCGGCGACCACCGTCGTGCGTGCGTGCACGTCCGCGCCGGGCTGAAAGTGCGGTCCGGGCTCGCCGTTCTTCTCGAGCCCCATGTCGCCGAGGCGCACGCCGCAAACTCGCTCGCCGGCATCGTAGAGCGGCGCTGCCGCGGCGAATCCCGGGAATACATCGACGCCGAGCGCCTCGGCCTTGCGGGCGAGCCACGCGACGAGCAGGCCGAGCGAGACGATGAAGTTGCCTCGGTTGTGGAGCTGCGGAGGCACGGGCAAGGGAAAGCTGCGCGCTCGGGTGAGCAGGCGGAACTCGTCGCGTTTGGCCGGCACGCAGATGGCGGGCGGGCTCGAGCGCCATTCGGGCGCGAGCGCATCGAGCGGAGCGGGCTCCATCACGGCGCCCGAGAGCGCGTGCGCTCCGACGGACGCGCCTTTCTCGAGCAGGCAGACGGTGAGGTCGGGTTTGAGCTGTTTGAGACGGATGGCGCACGCGAGGCCGCCGGGGCCCGCGCCGACGATCGCCACGTCGTATTCCATCACGTCGCGTTCGGGACTCGCACTCACTCTGGTCTCACTCATGGCAGGGTCGCCGGAGCATATCCGACGACTCCTACATACGAAATACGCCGTAGCGCTCGGGCTCGGGCTCGGGGCCGCGGATCGCGAGGTCCAGCGCGAGGCCGAGCACGCGCCGCGTGTCGAGCGGATCTATCACGCCGTCGTCCCACAGGCGAGCCGTCGCGTAGTAGGGATGTCCCTGCGATTCGTACTGCGCGCGGATCTCCTGCATGAACGCCTGCTGCTCGCCCTCCCAGGACTCACTGCGCGCCCGCGAGCTGTCGCGGCGCACGGTTGCGAGCACTTGCGCGGCCTGCTCGCCGCCCATGACCGAGATGCGCGCGTTCGGCCACATCCACAGAAAGCGCGCGCCGTAGGCACGGCCGCACATTGCATAGTTGCCCGCTCCGAAGGAGCCGCCGACGATCACCGTGAGCTTCGGAACCGTCGCGCACGCGACGGCGGTCACCATTTTCGCGCCGTCTTTCGCGATGCCGGCACGCTCGTAGCGGCTGCCCACCATGAAGCCGGTGATGTTCTGCAGGAACAGCAGCGGGACGCGCCGGCGGTTCGCGAGCTGGACGAAGTGCGCTCCCTTCAACGCGGACTCGGAGAACAGGATGCCGTTGTTCGCGACGATCGCGACGGGGCAGCCCGTGACGTGCGCAAAGCCGCACACGAGCGTCGCTCCGTATTCGGATTTGAACTCGTGGAACTCCGAGGCATCGACGAGTCGCGCGATGATCTCGCGGATGTCGTAGGGCTGGCGCGTGTCCGCCGGAACGATCCCATAGAGCTCGGAGCCCTCGAGGACGGGCTCGCGCGACTCGGCGCATTCGAGCCAGCTGTTGCGCGCGCGCGCAAGCGTGGCAAGCGCCGAGCGGGCGAGTGCGAGCGCATGAGCATCGTCCTCCGCGAGATGGTCGGCGACACCTGAGAGGCGCGCATGGACCTCCCCTCCACCGAGCGTCTCCGCGTCCACTTCCTCGCCGGTCGCCGCCTTCACGAGCGGTGGGCCGCCGAGAAAGATCGTACCCTGTCCGCGCACGATGATCGTCTCATCGGACATCGCGGGCACGTACGCGCCGCCGGCCGTGCAGCTGCCGAGCACGACGGCGATCTGAGCGATGCCGCGGGCGGAGAGGCGCGCCTGATTGAAGAAGATGCGCCCGAAGTGATCTTTGTCGGGGAAAACCTCGTCCTGCAGGGGCAGGTAGGCGCCGCCGGAGTCGACCAGATAGACGCAGGGCAGCTCGTGCTCGAGCGCGATCTCCTGCGCCCGCAGATGCTTCTTCACCGTGATCGGAAAGTAGGTTCCGCCCTTGACGGTCGCATCGTTCGCAATGACGACCGCTTCGCGTCCGGCCACGCGGCCGATGCCGGTGATGAGACCCGCGGCGGGCGCCTGGTCCTCATAAAGCCCGCTCGCCGCGAGCGCGGAGAGCTCGAGAAATGGCGAGCCGGGGTCGAGCAGGCGACCGATGCGATCCCGCGGCAGCAACTTCCCTCGGGAGGTATGCCGGCGGCGAGCCTCCTCGCCCCCACCGAGGCTCGTACGCGCAATCCGCGCGCGCAGATCGGCGACCAGGGCGCTCATGTGTTCGGCGTTTGTCCGAAAGGGCTCGCTCGCCGGCTCGATGCGCGTGCCGATACGCGTACCGATCCGCGTGCCGATGCTCGGCATCAGACGGTCTCGATGGCGAGCGCCACCGCCTCGCCCCCACCGATGCAAAGCGACGCAATCCCGCGCAGCGGGCGGCGGCTGCCGAGTGCCACGGCGCGCCGCCGCAGAGCGTGCACGAGCGTCACGAGAATGCGCGCGCCGGTCGCCCCGATCGGGTGGCCGAGCGCGCAGGCCCCGCCATTCACATTGACGCGGGCCGGATCGAGCTCGAGATCGTGCAGCGCCGCCATGGCGACCGCCGCGAAGGCCTCGTTGATCTCGTAGAGCTCCACCTCGCGCGCCGCCCAGCCGAGCTTTGCGAGAAGCTTATGGATGGCGGCGCTCGGGGCCGTCGTGAACCACTCGGGCTCCTGAGCGTGGCTCGCGTAGCCCACGATGCGGGCAAGCGGCTTCAACTCGCGGCGGCTCACGGCCTGTCCGCTCGCGACGATCACCGCGGCAGCGCCATCGGAGATCGAGGAGGAGCTCGCGGCGGTGACCGTTCCGTCCTTCCCGAATGCTGGCTTGAGCGAGGGTATCCGGCTCACATCGCAGGTGCCCGGTGTCTCGTCCTCGCGTACGGCGATCTCGCCCTTGCGAGTCCTTACGACGACTGGCGTCGTCTCCGCCGCGAAGTCGCCGTCGCGCAGGGCCCGCAGCGCGCGTGTCACCGACTCGGCCGCGTAAGCATCCTGCGCGGCGCGCGTGAAGCCGTATCTGCGGGCGGTCGCATCGGCGAAGCAGCCCATGAGCTCCCCGTCGAAGGGGCTCTTCAGCCCATCGTGCAGCATGTGATCGAGCAGCTCGACGTTGCCCATGCGCAAGCCGGCGCGGGCTTTCGGCAGCAGATACGGCGCGTTGCTCATCGATTCGAGCCCGCCGGCGACGGCAATCTCGATGTCTCCGATCCTCAACTGGTCCGCCGCCATCATGACGGCCTTCAAACCGGAGCCGCACATTTTGTTGAGAGTGGTCGCGGGAACGCCCGGCGGAATGCCGGCTGCGAGGGCGGCCTGGCGGGCGGGCGCCTGACCGAGGCCCGCCGAGAGCACGCAGCCGAGCACGACCTCCTCGATCTCCGCGGGTTCGAGGCCCGAATCGGCGAGCGCCGCACGGCATGCGGCGGCGCCGAGCTGCGGGGCGGAAAGCGGCGCGAGCGCGCCGAGGAAGGCGCCGATCGGCGTGCGCCGCGCAGCGACGATGAAGATGGAATCGGACATGGCTCCTCCTTTACCCGGTGCTCGCCCGCCCCGCCGCGATCGGTACAAGCTCACCTGCCGCGAGCCCTCTCTCGAATAGATCGATGAACCGTCCCGCGATCTCATCGAGCGACAGCGACTCGCCCGCTCGGTACCAGTGGCCGATGCCGTTCAGCGCGCCGGCGAGCGCAAACGCCGCCATCTTCGGATCGCACTCCCGCAGCGAGCCGTCCTCGATCCCCTCGCTGATGAAGCGGCGCAGCCCCTGATCGATGGCGGATTTCATAGTCTTGAGACGCCTGGCGACCGGCGCGGAGAGATCGTGATCTTCGACGCGCACCATGCACCAGCCGAAATCCGATGCCATTACCTCGGCGTAGCGCCGCGCGATGGCGGCGAGCTTCTCGCGGCCGCAGCCCGCGCCGTCCGCGAGCTCGTCCATCGCGGCGGCGATGCGGCCGATACCGATGCGGAAGCACTCGAAGATGAGCTGCTCCTTGCCGGCGACATAGTAATAGATCGTGGGCTTGGTGACGTTGAGGAACGCGGCGATGTCATCGAGCGTCGTCGCGTGCACGCCGCGCCTGCGGAAGGCGCGCGCCGCGGCCGCGATCACCGCATCGCGCTTGTCCTGCCGTGCCCGCGCTCGCTCGTGCGCAGGCTTCCAGGGGGACTTTTGACCACGCTGGGCGCGCCGGTCTAAACTCATGAGTACGAATACTACCATAGAGTAACTTTCGCGGGAGCCGGGCCGTGGAGCGAGCGCGAGTCGAGCCGTCGGTGAGTGAGAACGTGCGGGCCGAGATGCCGGGCGCCGAACGGCCGCTGCGCTTCGTCACGGCCGCGTCGCTCTTCGACGGCCACGACGCGGCGATCAATATGGTGCGCCGGCTCCTGCAGGCGCACGGCGCGGAGGTCGTGCATCTCGGCCACAACCGCAGCGTCGCGGAGGTCGTCTCCGCGGCGATTCAGGAGGATGCCGACGCCGTCGCCGTGAGCTCCTACCAGGGCGGCCACAACGAGTACTTCAGCTATCTGATCGATATGCTGCGCGAGCGCGGCTGCGCCCATATCCGCGTGCTCGTCGGCGGCGGCGGCACGATCGCGCCTCAAGAGATTGCCGCGCTCGAGCGCTACGGCGTCGCGAAGGTCTACACGCCCGAGGATGGGCGGCGGCTCGGGCTCGACGGAATGATCGAGGATGTATTCGCCCGCGTTCGCGCGAGCTCGAGGCCGGCGTACGTTCCGGGAGCGCTGACGGCGGCAGACCCCGCCCATCTCTCGCGAGCCATCTCCATCCTCGAGACCGCGCAGCCCGGGGACCCGCAGGCAGAGCAGATCCGGCGCGACATTGCCGAGGCCCGGCGCGCGCGAGGCGAGGGTGTGTCCCCCGTGGTGGGGATCACGGGCACGGGCGGGGCGGGCAAGTCGAGTCTGCTCGATGAGCTGCTCGCCCGCTTCGTGCGTGCGTTTCCCGAGCGCCGGATCGCCGTCGTCGCGATGGACCCGACCCGGCGGCGAAGCGGAGGCGCCCTTCTCGGGGACCGCATCCGCATGAACAGTCTGTCGAGCGAGGCGATCTTCATGCGCTCGCTCGCGACGCGGCGCCGGCACCTCGCGACTTCCGCCGTGCTGCACGAGATCGTCGCCCTTTATCAGGCGGCAGGATTCGATCTGGTGTTCATCGAGACCGCGGGCATCGGACAGTCGGACTCGGAGGTCGTCGACCTCGCCGACCTGTCCCTCTACGTGATGACGGCCGAGTACGGGGCGGCAAGCCAGCTCGAAAAGATCGACATGCTCGATTTCGCCGATCTGATCGTGCTCAACAAGAGCGAGAAACGCGGCGCGGAGGACAGTCTGCGGGATGTGCGCAAGCAGTGGAGGCGCAATCACCCCGAGTCGGCATCGGTGCCCGATTCGACGGCTCCGGTCTTCGCGACGACGGCGAGCCGTTTCAACGATCCCGGGATCAATCGGCTCTTTGCGGCGCTCTGCGGCGCGCTCGATTCGCTCGGGACGGCCGCAAGCTCGTGGGTACCACCGGGGCCACCGCCGCAACAGTCCGCCGCTGCAGGTGTGGCCGTGGCCGCCGCCGCGGCCGACGGCCGGCGCGAGGCGCTGATTCCGGGCTCGCGCGTGCGTTATCTCGCCGAGATTGCCGAGCAGGGGCGAGCAGAGCGCGCGCGCATCGAGCGGCAAGCCGACGCGGCGCACCGTGCGTGCGGACTGTACGAAGCATTGAAGGCGCTCGGGCA
>Ga0134128_10007957_pt1 | contig 12765 bp, 10 predicted proteins | sample KB31754_FD_96462 | JGI IMG/M metagenome (GOLD analysis project Ga0134128, IMG submission 96462) | Terrestrial soil microbial communities with excess Nitrogen fertilizer from Kellogg Biological Station, Michigan, USA - KB3-175-4 | ecosystem: Environmental > Terrestrial > Soil > Unclassified ...
ATTTTTTGTGAACCCAAAAAAGATAACGTCATTATTTGTCCGCCTACTTATGGAATGTACAAAGTGTGCGCAAATATTAATGACGTAGAAGCGCGTGAAGTGTTGCTGACAGCCGATTTCCAATTAAATGTGGAAGGAATTTTATCTGCAGCAGATGAGCACACAAAATTGCTTTTTATCTGTTCGCCCAACAATCCAACCGGCAATGATCTGAACAGAATGGATATTGAATTATTGCTCAATAATTTTCCCGGAATCGTTTTGATTGATGAAGCGTATATTAATTTTTCGATGCAAAAAACTTTCATTCCTGAATTGGTAGAATATGAAAATCTCATTGTAATGCAAACCCTTTCAAAAGCATGGGGGCTTGCAGGATTGAGGCTGGGACTCGCTTTCGCTTCAGAAATCATCCTCGATCTTTTTAATAAAGTAAAACCTCCTTATAATATCAATCAATCCTCACAGCAGCTTGCGATAAAAGCGTTGGCAAATATTAAAGAAGTAAACAACAACATTAAAAATATTGTGCAGCAAAGAAACTGGGTTCATGATGAATTACAACAATTTAAGTTTGTACAAATTATTTACTCCTCAGATGCAAATTTTATCCTGGTGAAAGTGGATGATGCTGATAAACTTTATCATTATTTATTGATGAACCGGATCATAATTAGAAACAGAAGTAAGGAACCTTTGTGTGAAAATTGTATCAGGATAACGATTGGTACAGAGGAAGAAAATCAAACATTAATCAATGCTTTAAAAAATTATGCCTAAGAAATTTTTATTTATTGACCGTGATGGGACGATCATCATGGAACCGCCTGTTACCAACCAGTTAGACGCTTTTTCAAAACTTGAATTCTATCCTCATGTGTTTGAATATTTGGTTAAAATCGTAAAAGAGCTGGATTACGGTTTGGTGATGGTAACGAACCAGGATGGATTGGGAACAGATGCTTTTCCGGAAGATGCGTTCTGGCCGATTCAAAATTTTGTGATCAAAACTTTTGCAAATGAAGGCATTGTTTTTTCAGAAGTTTTGATTGACAGAACCTTTCCTCATGAAAATAAAAATACACGAAAGCCTGGTACCGGAATGTTGAAACATTACTTTGATGAAGAGAAATATGACCTGAAAAATTCCTTTGTAATAGGCGACAGGCTTACCGATGTAGAACTGGCAAAGAACCTTGGATGCCATGCAATCTTCATCAATAATTACCAGGAATTAGGAACCCGAGAAGTTACCGTTTCAAAAGAAGATTTGAATAAAGTAATTGCGCTTGAAACACAAAAGTGGGAAGAGATTTATAATTTTTTAAAACTGCCGCAAAGAAAATTTTCTCATCAAAGAAATACCAATGAAACAAAAATTGATGTTGAAATTAACCTTGATGGAAACGGGAAAGCAGATATTAAAACCGGTTTAGGTTTTTTCGACCACATGCTCGAACAGGTAGCAAAGCACTCAGGAATGGATCTGAAAATTCATTGCGATGGTGACCTTCATATTGATGAACATCATACGATTGAAGATGTGGCACTCGCTTTTGGAGAAGCAATACTTTCAGCCTTAAGCGATAAACGCGGAATAGAAAGATATGGTTTTTTATTACCAATGGACGATTGCTTAGCTCAGGTTGCCATTGACTTTGGTGGCAGAAGCTGGCTTGTGTGGGACGTGGAATTTAAAAGAGAAAAAATTGGAGAAATGCCAACAGAAATGTTTTATCATTTTTTCAAATCATTTTCTGATGCCTCCAAATCAAATCTCAATATCAAAGCGGAAGGAGCGAATGAACATCATAAAATTGAGGCGATTTTTAAAGCGTTTGCCCGGGCAATAAAAATGGCAATCCGCCGTGATCCTTTAAATAATTCTTTACCAACGACGAAAGGAATTCTATGAATGTAGCAATCATAAAATACAACGCCGGCAATGTTCAAAGTGTTTTATATGCTTTACAACGGTTAGGCACAAACGCAATTGTAACCGATAATACTGATGAAATTATTTCTGCCGATAAAGTTATTTTTCCCGGTGTTGGAAATGCAGCTTCTGCAATGGAATATTTAAAAGAAAAAAAACTGGATGAATTGATTGTTACATTAAAACAACCGGTATTGGGAATTTGCCTGGGTCTGCAGTTGTTGTGCAATTTTAGTGAAGAAGGAAACATAAAATGCCTTGGCATTTTTGACAGTGCGGTAAAGAAATTTGATGACAGTGTTTTTCAAAATAAAAACCTGGTTCCTTATAAAATTCCCCACATTGGATGGAATACAATTTCTGATCTTTCTTCCCCATTAATGGAAGGAGTTTCAGAAAGCGCTTTTGTATATTTTGTTCACAGTTATTACGCACAGCTTTCGCCTGAAACCATTGCTACTACTGATTATATCAATACTTTCAGTGCTGCCATGCAAAAGAATAATTTTTATGGAGTTCAATTTCATACCGAAAAATCCGGGCTAACGGGAGAACAAATTCTTTCAAATTTTTTAAAAATAAAATAATGGAAATCATTCCGGCAATTGATATTATTGATGGCAAGTGTGTTAGATTAACGAAAGGTGATTTTGAAAAGAAAGTGATCTACAATGATGATCCATTGGAGGTAGCAAAAAGTTTTGAAGGTGCCGGGATAAAAAGATTGCACATCGTTGATTTGGATGGCGCCAATTGGCAACCCTTGAAGAATATAAAAACACTTGAAAATATTTCAAAAAACACTTCACTCATTATTGATTTTGGTGGTGGAATAAAAACTGTTGAAAATGTTTTAACGGTGTTTAATGCCGGCGCATCAATGGTGAGCGTTGGAAGCCTTGCTGTAAAAGATCCGGTTTTATTTTTTCAAATGATCAATCAGTTTGGGGCAGAAAAATTTTTGCCGGGAGCCGATGTGCTTCTGAAAAAAATAAAAATACATGGATGGAAAGAAGAAACAGGAATTGATGTTTTTGATTTTATAACCGGAATTATTTCGAAAGGAATTAACCAGGTATTTTGTACGGATATTTCTAAAGACGGAATGATGGAAGGGCCGTCAATAGATCTGTATAAAGAAATTTTATCAAAATTTCCTTCACTACATCTTATCGCAAGCGGCGGCATTTCGTGCTTTGACGATTTGATTATTCTGAAAGAAATTGGTTGCAGTGGCGCTATTGTTGGGAAAGCGATTTATGAAGGAAAAGTAACTTTACAACAAATTGAAGATTTTATTAAAAACAAATAATGCTTGCAAAAAGAATTATACCGTGCCTCGATATTAAAAACGGCAGAACCGTTAAGGGGATTAACTTTGAGAACATTCGCGATGCCGGCGATTCTGTTGAGCTTGCTATGTATTATTCACAGCAAGGCGCTGACGAATTGGTTTTTTTAGACATCACTGCGACGGTTGAAAAAAGAAAAACGCTGGTGGAACTGGTAAAAAAAATTGCTGCCAATATCAATATTCCTTTTACCGTTGGCGGCGGTATTTCTTCTGTTGAAAATGCTTTTGAATTATTGCAAAATGGCGCGGATAAAATTTCGATAAACACTGCCGCATTTAAAAATCCGGAGATAATTCATTCTATGGCAAAAGAATTTGGAAGCCAATGTGTAGTTTTGGCAATAGATACCAAAAAGGAAAGCGATGGAAACTGGTATGTTTATCTGAATGGAGGAAGATCGAAAACAGAAACCCTGGCTTACGATTGGGGCAAACAGGCAATTGATCTTGGAGCAGGAGAAATTCTTTTAACCTCCATGAATAATGACGGAACAAAAGATGGATTTGCTGAAGATATCACTTCTGTTTTTTCAAAAACATTTTCCGTTCCTGTTATTGCTTCAGGAGGAGCAGGAACGATGGAAGATTTTGCTGAAGTATTTATCAATGCAAATGCTGATGCAGCGTTAGCAGCAAGTGTATTTCATTTTGGAGAGATAAAAATCCCTGAACTAAAAAGATTTTTATCAGAACAAAATATCAATGTCAGGATTTAGAAAAATATTATTTAAATAAAAAAAGAAAACAGGAATTGCAATTATTTGTTCGTTTGCTGGTTAATTAGTCGCCAGCCAATTCATGATAATTCATAAATTGGCTATATAATTCGGTAATCCGTGGCAAAACTTATTCGTGTAAATTCGTGTAACTCGTGGCAACAAAATGAAAAAAGACTATACCGACTTTGTAAGAAGAATTGATTTTTCAAAATCAAAATCCGGAACCATTCCGGCAATCATCCAGGATTCTGCAACCAATGTGGTTCTGATGCTTGGCTACATGAACAAAGATGCCTTGCTTGAAACTATAGATTCAGAATTGGTAACCTTTTACAGCCGCAGCAAGGGACGCTTGTGGGTAAAAGGTGAAACCAGTAAAAATTATTTGCACGTCGTTGATATAAAAACCGATTGCGATTTTGACACTTTATTGATCAAAGCAAAACCTGATGGAAACGTTTGCCACACAGGCGCCGAAACATGTTTTAATGAAGAAAATTCCGGCAAAGATTTTTTGCGCAACCTTGAAAAAATTATTGAAGGAAGAAAAAAACGGCCGGTTTCCGGTTCTTATACTTCCACTTTATTTAAGGAAGGCATCAACAGGATGTCGCAAAAAGTAGGCGAGGAAGCAGTTGAATTAATTATTGAAGCAAAAGATAATAACAACAAGCTTTTTCTGAATGAAGCCGCCGACCTGATGTTTCATTACCTCGTTTTATTGCAGGCAAAAAATAAAATGCTGGATGATGTGATAGAGGTTTTGGAGAAAAGGCATAAGGATCAGCAATAACTTATTCTTCTTCCTTTTAAAAAATTCAATTTAAAAGATTGCTTAATTAATTTGTTTTCTCAAAAAACCGGAGAAACATTAGATCAAAAAGATTAAATTGTGAAGTAATTTCTTTCCTCGTTTTTCAAAATTTTTCTGCAATAACAGACGATAAGCAATCCGTATGAAAAAGCAGAGTAGCGGTAAAAATAAAGTTGAAGAAGAAACCAGCAGGCTCGCACCTGCTTCAGGGGTGGCCCGGCATTTAAGTGATTTTACCACGTCCGCCTCAATCCTAAAACTAATTCCTTTATCAATTATTATTGGTGTATTCGGGGCTTTCATCGCACTGATTCTTCTCGATCTTATTGCACTCATCACCAATCTTTTATACTACCAACATTTTGATCTCAATCTTGTTTCGCCACGCAATAATACGCTTGGATGGCTGGCAGTTTTAATTCCGATGGCTGGAGGGTTGGTTGTTGGTTTTATGGCTCGTTACGGGTCAGAAAGAATTCGTGGCCATGGAATTCCCGAAGCAATGGAAACCATTCTTGTTGGCGGAAGTAAAGTTGAACCAAAATTAACCATCCTCAAGCCCGTTGCGAGTGCAATTAGTATTGGAACGGGTGGACCTTTTGGCGCTGAAGGCCCGATCATCTTAACTGGTGGTGCTGTGGGATCTGTGTTGGCGCAATTTTTAAGCCTTACAGCGATTGAACGCAGAAGTTTGCTGGTTGCCGGTGCTGTTGCTGGCATGAGTGCCGTGTTTGGAACTCCGATCGCAGCTGTAATACTTGGAGTAGAATTGCTTTTGTTTGAATGGAAACCACGTTCTTTTATTCCTGCTGCTATTGCCAGTATCATCGCAGATGCAGTGAGACATTGGTTTGTAGCGGAAGGATGGATGCGGGCAGAACCATTGTTTCCTGTTAATAAAATTGTTCCTTTAGCAACAACAGGTTTATTTGATGCTGTGATTTTAGGAATCGTTTGCGGAGGAATGGCATGGCTTCTTACCAAGGCAGTTTATGGTGCAGAAGATGCTTTTAGAAAATTACCGATCCATTGGATGTGGTGGCCCATTATAGGCGGATTAATTGTTGGCATTGGAGGTGTTATTGAACCTCATGCGTTAGGAGTTGGGTACGATACCATTGCAGATGAGCTTGCCGGAAACCTTGCTGTTACTACATTGGTAAGCATTTTTGTTGTCAAATTAATTATCTGGGCTGTTGCTCTTGGCTCCGGAACAAGTGGCGGAATTCTTGCTCCGATTTTAATGATGGGAGCAGCTTTGGGAGGTTTGTTAGGATTGGTTTTCCCCGGAAAAATTCCTGGTGAATGGGCTTTGCTCGGAATGGCCGGTGCTCTTGCCGGCGTAATGCGATCTCCATTTACCTCTATTGTTTTTTGTTTGGAACTCACACACAATACAGATTTATTTCTTCCCCTTTTAATAACCGTAACGTTGGCGCATTTATTTAGCGTACTTACTTTAAAGCGCTCTATTCTTACAGAAAAAGTGGCACGCCGCGGCTTTCATGTTTTAAGAGAATATGCCGTTGAACCTCTGGAAGTTTTGTTTGCAGAAGATGTAATGTCAACGAATGTGCTGACGATCAGAACCGGAACCACAATGGCCGAAGCCAAAGAAATGATACAAGCGCAACACCATTTGCGCAAACAACGTTTGTTGCCTGTGGTTAATCTTGAAGGAATTATTCTCGGCGCTATTTCATGGCAGGACGTTTTGGAAAAGGCCTTACTGGGGCAGCTTTCAGGTACTGTTGATGATTTTATGAGAACTGATATTGTCACAACTTATCCGGAAGAGTCTCTTCGTTCAATTGCAGATAAAATGGCTGCCAATCATGTCGGTGTTCTTCCTGTTGTTGACAGAAAAATCAAAGGAAAACTTCGTGGTTTGATTACACAATATGAACTTTTGGAAGCACGTGATCGTATTTTACAGGAAGAACGCAAGCGCGAACGAATTTTAAAAATGTGGTCAATTTACCGGTACGGAAGCCATAATCCATCAGATATTTCTCAGTCACCATCTCCGGATGAAACAAAAACAACCATTTAAATAATTATTTTAAATCACAATAAACAAAGAAAAAAGAACATCCAAAATAATTCATCAAACAATTCATTTGATTTCTGTTTTTCTTTAAAGAGGCTTTATTTTTACAAAGTGCTGCTCAATTAAATCCAGTTATTTATATTCCAATTTTAAATCAAAGAATGAAAAAAGGAAGATTAGAAGCATTTAGTGATGGTGTCTTTGCAATACTCATTACCATTATGGTTTTGGAATTGCATGTACCTGAAGGAAATACTTTTGAAGCATTGAAACCCTTGCTGCCAAAGTTTATCAGCTATGTTCTAAGCTTTACCTATGTTGCAATTTATTGGAATAATCATCATCACCTTTTTCAAATTGTAGAACATATAAACGGAAAAGTGTTGTGGTATAATACTTTTTTACTATTCTTTATTTCACTCATTCCTTTTGTTACCGCATGGATGGGGGAGAATCACTTTAGTGCATCACCGGTTGCTTTGTACGGAATCGTTTTATTAATGTGTGGAACTGCATATTATTTTCTTTTGCATTGCCTTCTCAGGCTCCACAATTCTCAATCCTTGCTTGCAAGATCTATTGGTACAGATTTCAAAGGAAAAATATCTGTAGCAATTTATGCCGTTGGAATTGTGCTTTCGTTTTATAATTCATGGATCAGTTTTGCATTGTATTGTTGTGTTGCTGCCATCTGGTTTATTCCTGATAAAAGAATTGAAAAACGAATTGTATGAATTAGTAAATGTTATTTATATTTATCACTCATCTTTAATAAACTTTTCCTTAACAATCTATAAAAATCAATACTGACATGACTTTCAGGAAAATCTTATTTGGCTCGATCTTATTTTTAATTGCATGTAATCAGCATTTGCAGAAAAATTTGCAAAATGCAAATATTCAAAATACTCCCGCAATAAATTTTTCTCTTGAAGGGCGTACGCCACTTGTGTATTCAACCATTGAAGGAACAAACGATAAGATTAGTTTAACTGATACATTGAGTTTTGAAAGTCATCCGCAGCCATTGGAAACAGAGGTTTGTGTTTTCGTAGATCCGAGTCACCAGTTTCAAACCATTACCGGGTTTGGAGGTGCTATCGTTGATGCATCGGCAGAAACTTTTGCAAAATTGTCAAAGGAAAAACAGGAAGAACTTTTAAAGAAATATTACGATCCGGTTGATGGTATTGGATATAATGTAGTTCGCACAAATATTAATAGTTGTGATTTTTCGAGTGACACTTATAATTACATTCAGGATTACGATAGTTCTTTAAGCACTTTTTCTGTAAAACATGATGAACAATTCAGAATTCCTTTATTGAAAAGAGTGAATGAAAAACTAAACGGAAAAATGTTTTTGTTTGCCAGTCCATGGAGCCCGCCGGCATGGATGAAAACCAATAACGACATGCTTCACGGAGGAAAATTGAAAAAAGAATATTTCCAGTTATGGGCAAATTATTTTGTGAAATTTATTGATACTTATGAAAAGTTCGGTCTTCCGATTTCTGCAGTATCTGTTCAAAATGAGCCAATGGCTACACAACGTTGGGAGTCTTGTATTTTCACTGCTGATGATGAACGTGATTTTATAAAAAATAATTTGGGGCCCACTCTTGCAAAAAATCATTTGGACAAAAAAATAATCGGGTGGGATCACAACCGCGACCTGATGTTTCAGCGTGCGAGTGTTTTGCTGGACGATGCTGACGCAGCAAAATATATCTGGGCGATCGGTTTTCATTGGTATGAAACATGGACAAAGTCTTCTCCGCTTTTTGATAATGTAAAACGAGTTCAGGAAGCATTTCCAAATGTCAATTTAATGTTTACAGAAGGTTGCAAAGAAAATTTTGATTACAATAAAATTATGGATTGGAGCCTTGGAGAACTTTATGGAAATAATATTTTGAATGATCTTAACAATGGCATCACAGCCTGGTGCGACTGGAATATTTTATTGGATCAAACCGGCGGCCCAAATCATGTAGGTAATTTTTGTTATGCTCCTGTAATTGCCAATACAAATACCGGCGAAGTTTTTTATACAAACGAATATTATTACATCGGGCAGTTTTCCAAATTCATCAGGCCAGGAGCAAGAAGAGTAAGCACTTCAAGCAATCGCGATATTCTGCAGGCAACTTCATTTATCAATAAAGATGGTAAACTCGCTGTTGTTGTTATGAACAGAACTGACAATCCAATTTCCTATCATTTGTGGATTAATGGCCAGTGGGCAAAAGCCACTTCCAGGCCACATAGTATTGCAACTATTATGATGTAGTTTTTTATTTTTTTTTCTAAAAAATCGAATCAATTATGATCAAAAACAAGCTTCCCCAAATGCTTAAAACTGCAGGATTTACTTTCGTTTTGTTATTTGCTGTTTTTATATTTTCTTCTGAAAACATTGCTGCGCAAGGATTTTTAAAAGTGAATGGAAAACATTTAGAAAATGATGTAAATAAAAATTTTATTTTAAGAGGTATGGGTTTTGGTGGTTGGATGTTGCAGGAAGGATATATGCTTGACTTAGGTTTTTTAGGGCAGCAATATAAGATCAAAGAAAAAATTACTGAACTGATTGGAAAAAATCAAGCTGATATTTTCTATGATAAATGGCTTAAGAATCATACACAGCAAGCGGACATCGATTCGATGGCATCATGGGGATTTAATTCGGTTCGGTTGCCGATGAACTATGATCTGTTTACGCTTGCTGTAAAAGATGAACCAGTTGCGGGTAAAAATACATGGCTTCCAAAAGGATTTAAAATGGTTGATGATCTCTTGAACTGGTGCAAGAAAAATAAAATGTATTTGATTCTTGATTTACATGCAGCGCCGGGCGGACAAGGAACTGATCTTCCTATTTCTAACAGAAATCCTGATGAACCTTCTCTGTGGCAATCGCAGGCCAACCAGGATAAAACAGTTGCATTGTGGAAGGAATTGGCAACACGATATGCCAACGAGCCTTACATTGGTGGTTACGATATTTTAAATGAAACTAATTGGGGCTTTACTGATACGGCTGATGCACATGGAATAAGTGAAAAAGATAATTCAAGGTTAAAAGATTTTTTTATTAGAATCACCAACGCAATTCGTGAAGTAGATAAAAATCATATTATCTATTTAGAGGGAAACGGATTTGCAAATAATTATAATGGAATGTTTCCGCTGTGGGACAATAATCTTGTGATCAGTTTTCATAAATATGGAAATTTTACGACCAAAGAAACCATTCAGAATTTCCTCGATTATCGCGAAAAATATAATGTTCCGTTATGGTTGGGAGAATCCGGTGAAAATTCAAATACCTGGTTTACCAATACGATAAGACTGATGGAAGATAATAACATCGGTTGGAGTTGGTGGCCATTAAAAAAGATGGGAATCAACAATCCCCTGCAAATAAAAAAGCCTGATCATTATGATCTGTTTATCAATTATTGTAAAGGAGAAATTCCCAAACCTGATTCGGCAACTACTCAAAAAATTTTAGATCAGCTTCTCGAAAATATCAAAATTCAAAACAACATTTATCATAAAGATGTAACTGATGCAATGTTTCGGCAGATTTATTCTACCGCTACTTTACCTTTTAAACCGAATATCATTTCAGAAAACACAATAATCAATGCTGTTGATTATGACCTGGGAAGAAATGGTTTTGCTTACAACGACAAAGACACCGCAAGCTATCAATATACAGCCGGCGTTCATACTCAGGGCAATCGCGGCCACACTTACAGGAATGATGGAGTCGATATAAAAAATGATTCAAACAATGCTCCTTATGTTTTTAGTATCGAAGATGGTGAGTGGTTACTTTATACAATTAATGTAAAAAAGTCAGGAAATTATTCTTTGGCTTTTAATACATCTGATGGAAATGGAATTATCAATGTTTACAATAACAATGAGCGCGTTTCCAATGATATTTCTATCAATGCTTCAGGGGATGAAAATAAATTTGTTACTTCAATCCCGGCGAAAGTACATTTCAATAAAGGGGCAAATAAATTGAAGATCTATTTTAAGAAAGGTGGATTTGATTTAAAAGAGATTGAATTTAAAATGGAAAAATAAATTTCCTGCAAAACTTAAAATTAACTGTATGTCATTATTAGCTTTTGATCTTGGCGGAACCAAGCTGGCAACAGCCGTTTTTAATGAACGTGGAAAAATCTTATGGAGAGAAATCGCTCCATTAGAAAAAAGAAAAGGTACCGGAGTCGGCGAATTAATTACAGAAAGAATTCATTCTCTATCAGAAACAGCAAAGGTTTCCGGTGATCACGTTGTTTCCATTGGTATTTCAGTTCCGGGAATTTATCATGCTAAAACAGGAACCGTTTGGGCTCCCAATATTCCGGATTGGGATGATTATCCGTTGCTGGAAGAAATAAAAAAAGTTGCAGGAGAAATTCCTGTAAGAATTGATAGTGACCGTGCGTGTTACATTTTGGGAGAAGCATGGAAAGGAAATGCACAGGAATCCAAAGATGCTGTTTTTCTTGCAGTAGGAACCGGCATCGGCGCAGGCATTTTAATAGATGGAAACGTTTTGCGCGGAGCACATGATATTGCCGGAACCATTGGATGGCTGGCACTTTCCCCGCCTTTTAAAAAAGAATATATTGATTGCGGATGTTTTGAACATTATTCTTCCGGTGAAGGAATTGCGAAACTTGCTCAAAAACTTTTAAGGGAAAAAAATCGCTATTATGGCGATCTGGGAAAGAAAAATATTGAAGAGATATCCTGTCATGATGTCTTTGAGGCTTACGAAAGCAATGATGAAATTGCAAATGAAGTGATCAATATTTGCATTCAGTTTTGGGGAATGGCAACAGCAAATCTTGTTAGTTTATTTAATCCTGAAAAAATAATTTTTGGCGGCGGTGTTTTTGGACCCGCTATTCCATTAATTGGAAAAATTAAAGAAGAGGCAATAAGGTGGGCGCAACCGATCAGTATGAAGCAGGTAAGTTTTGAAGCGTCAGGTTTAGGAAATGATGCCGGAGTTTTCGGTGCAGGTTTTTTAGCATTAAATAATATTCATCTTTAAAAAAATCTCATGTACAATAAAAAAATTATTTTTTGGGCTGCCTGCATCGGAATATTATTTTTTGGAATGGGAATTACAACCCTTGGATCTGTGAAACACGCGCTTGAACAAAAATATAATTTGGATGAAATCGCATCAGGGACATTATTTTCAATTTTGCCTTTGGGAATTTTATCGGGCTCTTTATTATTCGGCCCTTTCTGCGATAAATATGGTTACAAAATTTTATTATCCCTGACCTGCCTGAGCATGTTCATTGGCTTTGAAGGAATAGGTTACTCGCCTTCGCATACTCTATTGAAAGTCAGTATTTTTTTATTTGGCCTGGGCGGCGGCGCTATTAACGGCGCAACAAGCGCGCTGGTATCAGACATCAGCGATAAAGAAAAGGGCGCCAATCTTAGTTTGCTTGGCGTTTTTTTTGGAATTGGTGCCCTGGGAATGCCTTTTTTATTAGGAGTTCTTGAAAATAAGTTTTCTTACGAAGCGATTCTGTCAGTTGTCGGTTTTGCAACTCTTGCTGTTGGAATTTTTTATATGATACTCCGTTTTCCTCCTGCCAAACAAGCACAAGGATTTCCGGTGGCCAAAAGTTTATCGCTATTAAAAGATAGTGTGTTAATTCTCATTGCATTTTTTCTTTTTTGTCAAAGCGCTTTTGAAGCAATCATCAACAACTGGACAACAACGTTTCTTACATCCGGCCTTCACGCTCCTCAAAATAAAGCATTATATGCACTTTCACTTTTTGTTGTTGGTATGACAGTAATGCGGCTTTTGTTGGGAAGTGTTTTTAGAAATACCGA
>Ga0134128_10007958_pt1 | contig 12765 bp, 5 predicted proteins | sample KB31754_FD_96462 | JGI IMG/M metagenome (GOLD analysis project Ga0134128, IMG submission 96462) | Terrestrial soil microbial communities with excess Nitrogen fertilizer from Kellogg Biological Station, Michigan, USA - KB3-175-4 | ecosystem: Environmental > Terrestrial > Soil > Unclassified ...
CGCGGCGAGGCCCCGCGACGATCCAGATGGTGGCGGACCGCGCCCGAGTGTCGCCCAAGACCGTATCCCGCGTGATCAACAACGAGCGCGGCGTACGGGAAGAGACACGGCATCGCATCCAGGAAGTCATCCGCCAGCTCGATTATCAGCCCAATCTCAACGCGCGCGGGCTCGCCGGCGCCCGCTCCTTCCTCATCGGCCTCTTCTACGACAAGCCGGGTGACTACCTGAGTGAGTTCCAGACGGGCGCCGTCCAGCGCTGCCGCGAGTCGGACCTGCACCTCATGGTGCAGCCGCTCGACATCACGAGCAAGGAGATGGCGCGGGACGTCAGCATGCTCGCGCGGCAGCTGCGGCTGGAGGGCGTCATCCTGCTGCCGCCACTCAGTGATCATGCGACCGTGCGCGCCGCGCTTGCGGAGGCGGACGTGCCCACGGTGCACATTGCCCCTATGCGCGAGCCCGTCGATTCCCCATCCGTCGATACGGACGACCGCTCAGCCGCACGGCAGATGACGGTGGCGTTGCTCGAACGCGGTCACACGCGCGTCGGCTTCATGCTCGGCCCGCCGGGCCACCGCGCCACGGAGCAGCGTTATCTCGGTTTCTCGGATGCCATGCACGCGCGCGGCATCAGCATCGACCCGGAGCTCGTGCAGACCGGAAATTTCGAGTTCGCAGACGGGCTGGAGTGCGCGCGGCGCATCCTGGAGGTGCGCCCACAGCCCACCGCGATCTTCGCCAGCAACGACGACATGGCCGCCGCGGCCACCTGTATCGCGCGTCAGAAGGGGCTCGAGCTGCCGCGGCAGCTGTCGATCGCCGGCTTCGACGATGCTCCGGTCGCCAGCATGACCTGGCCGCAGCTGGCAACCGTGCGTCAGCCCGTCAGGGAAATTGCGCGGATCGCGGCGGACCTCATCATCCAACATCGGCCACACCGCCACGGCTGGCCGCGCCCCATGCCGCGGCCGCGGCTCGACCTCGAGCTGCTGATGCGTGGCTCGATAGCATCAGTGAGTCGGTGAGCGGCGGCAGGTCAATGACGCAAGGCGGAGAGCTCCGTGGGCTCCGTACTCCTGCGGGAGGGGGCGCGTCCGCGCGCGCTCTGCAGCTCGTCGATGAAGCGGGTGTGCCAGCGATGAATGTCGTTCTCGCGCAGGATGGCGAGCGAGGCGGCATGGCGCGCCCGGCGCTCTGCGAGCGGCATGGTGAGCGCGCGCTGGATGGCGCGGGCGATGCCTTTGGTGTCGTAAGGATTGATGAGCAGCGCCTCGGTCAGCTCGCAGGAGGCGCCGGCGCGATTCGACAGCACGAGGACCCCCGGATCGTCCGGATCCTGGGCGGCGGTGAACTCCTTGGCGACGAGATTCATGCCATCGCGCAGCGCCGTCACCAGACACACCTGCGCTGCGCGCAGGAATCCCATGAGCGTCGCATGAGGGAAGTTACGGTTGAGATAGCGGATGGGCGTCCAGTCGGCATCTGCAAAGCGACCGTTGGTGCGGCCGGAGCTCTGCTCGAGAGAGTCGCGGATCTGGGCGTAGGCCTGCACCTTCTGACGGCCGAGCGGTGCGATCTGCAGGAAGGTCACCTGACCGATCTGCTCCGGATAGCCCTCGAGGAACTGCCGATAGGCCTGGAAGCGCTCGAGCAGCCCTTTGCTGTAGTCGAGCCGGTCGACGCCGACGATGAGCCGCCTTCCGACGAGACTTTCCATCATCCGTTGTACCGGCGCCGAGCCTGCCGCCTTGCTGGCGCTCTGGCCGATCGCTTCTATATCGACGCCGATGGGATAGACGCCCGTGCGGACGGTACGGCCGCTGGTGCCCACGGTGCCGTCCTCTCCGACGGCCTTCCCGCCCCAGAGGATGCGCACGGAATTCAGGAAACTCTCCCGGTCGGTCTCCGTCTGGAAACCGACGAGGTCGTATGACAACAGCGCGCGGAGTATCTCCCCGAACGTCGGCAACGCGCGCAGCACCTCGAAGTGCGGGAAGGGAATGTGCAGGAAGAACCCGATCGGCTGACGGGCGCCGTGCGCACGCAGCTTCTCCGCGAGCGGGATGAGATGGTAGTCGTGCACCCAGATGAGATCGCCGGGCTGAAGCAACGGCGACAGCCGGGCCGCAAACAATGCGTTGGCCTGCTCGTAGGCGGCGTACTCCTGGTCCTCGTAGCGGAAGCCGGCAAGGAAATAATGAAAGAGGGGCCAGAGCGTGCCGTTGGCGAAGCCGCTGTAGTAGCGCTCGTAGAGGGTCTGCGGCAGCGGGATGGTCGCGTAAGTCAGCGAATCGCGGATGGTGATCTCCGGCTCGCCGGGCTCCTGCCCGGTGGTCTCGCCGTTCCAACCGAACCACAGCCCGCCGCGCGCGCGCATCGCCGCCAGTACGCCTACCGCGAGGCCGCCGGGCGCTGCCGTCTTCGCAAGCGGCACGCGGTTGGAGACATTGATCAGCCGGCCCGTCACGCACGGCTCCCTGCGGCAGCGGCCTCGAGCTCTCGCAGCGGCAATCGGCGCAGCGCCGCGGCCGGAGCCGCCTGCAGCTGCGCGAGCCAGTCACGGACGGCGGCCACATCCTTCAGGCGTGTCCGCGCCGCGGAAGGCCGCGCGGCATTCACGACCACGGACAGACCCTCGCGCTGATTGACGAGCTCGAACGCCGGTTCGTCGGTCAGATCATCGCCGATGAAGATCGGCAGACGGCCGGCAAACGGCGCCTCCGCCAGGAAGGCAGCCACGCCATGCGCCTTGGTCGCGCCGGCCGGGCGCAACTCGACGACCATCTTGCCGCGCTGCAGCTCGAGGTCCGGTTCCACGCGTGTCGCAAGCTCCTGCATTGTCTCGACGACAGTATCCCCCAGGTGCGGTGCATTGCGGTAATGCAGCGCCAGCGCAAATCGCTTGTCCTCCACGAGCAATCCCGTGTGCCGGCGCGCGAGCTGCATCATTGCCTCGCGCGCAGACTCGAGCGCGGCCGCTGACGGCGAGGGCAGCCGCCGATAGACCCCAGAGGCACTGCGGCGCTCGAAACCGTGCAGGCCCGCCGACGGCAGCACGAGCGGAGCAAACAACGCATCGAGATCCTTGATCGCGCGTCCGCTGACGAGCGCGACGGCGCCGCCGCTGTCGAGAAGCAGGCCCCGCAGGAGCTCCCGCAGCTCGTCGGGGACTGACACGGCCTGCGGCCTCGCTGCAATCTCGAGCAGCGTGCCGTCAACGTCCAGGAACAGGGCGATCCCTGATAGAGCCAGGTTGTCGGTGCATGGAATTGCGGCCACCACCCTACTCTATGGAATATCCAGATAAATGTAAAAAAGGCTTGGCGGTTCCATGCGCGCTCGGAAGGGCTCGCGCCGTCCGCTCTGTGTTATGTCAGCTGCACCCACGTGGGCGCGTGATCACTCGGCTTCTCCTCGCCGCGCACCCATCTGTCGACGTTGGCATCGTGAAGGCGCGGGGCGAGATCCGGGCTCAGCAGCAGGTGATCGATGCGCAGCCCCGAGTTGCGCCGGAAGTGATCACGAAAAAAATCCCAGAACGTATAGATGCGCTCTCCCGGGTGGCGGGCACGCACGGCATCCAGCCAACCTTGTTCGAGCAAGCGCTGATAAGCCGCGCGGGTCTGCGGCTGCAGCAGCGCATCCTTGCGCCAGTTGGCCGGATCGTAGATGTCGGAGTCGGTGGGCACGACGTTGTAGTCGCCAGCCAGGATGACGGGCTTGCCGAGACCGAGGAGCGTCTGCGCATGACTGATCAGCCGCTCCATCCAGGCGAGCTTGTAGTCGAACTTGGGGCCGGGCTGCGGATTGCCGTTCGGGAGATAGAGGGACGCGACGACGAGCCCGCCGACCTCCGCCTCGATGTAGCGGCTGTGGGTATCGTCCGGATCGCCGGGCAAGCCCCGGCGGATCTCCACCAGCGCCGTGTCCCGGGCGAGGATGGCGACGCCGTTGAAGGAGCGCTGCCCATGCCAAACCGCCTCGTAGCCGGCCAGGCGGATCGCAGCCATCGGAAAGGCCGGATCAGGTGCCTTGAGCTCCTGCAGGCAGGCGACATCGGGCGACTCCCGCGCGAGCCATTCGAGGAGCGCCGGCAAGCGGGCGCCGATCCCATTGACATTGAAAGTTGCGATTTTCATAAAGTCTCTAAAAAGACCCGCGCCGCCATTGACCCGGTATCAGGGACGGATATTATCGGACTATATCGGCGGCTCAGACGGGCACGCGCCGCCCGGACTCCACATCACGCGTCCGGGTGCAGCGCCGCGATCCGCCCTCCAGTCTTTGACAATTCCGCGGGCGCCACCGGCGAGACTCATCCCTGATGAGGGCTCGGCACCGGTGTAAGGATTACGTGCGCCCGCTGTCCCTGCAACGAGAGGCCGATCAGTCATGCGATATCAGCGCCGGAGTGCCGCGGCGCGCGCCCCCGGAGTCTCCCCGGGATCGCGTCGTCCCCCGCATCTTGCCCCGGGGAAGCAGGGGCTATACGACCCGTGGTTCGAGCACGAAGCCTGCGGCGTGGGCTTCGTCGTCGACGTCAAGGGCCGCAAGTCCCACCGCATCCTCGAGCAGGCCGTCCAGGTGCTGCGCAACCTCGATCACCGGGGCGCCTGCGGCTGCGAGGCGAACACCGGCGACGGCGCGGGCGTGCTCATCCAGATGCCGCATGCCTACTTCCAGCACGTCGCGAAGAAGGATCGTCTCTTCTCGCTCCCCGGCCCCGGCGAGTATGCGAGCGGACTGGTCTTCCTGCCGCGTAACCCCACGCGGCGGCGGCGGCTGGTGGAGGTGTTCGAGCACATCATCCAGTCGGAGGGGCAGACGCTTCTCGGCTGGCGCACGGTGCCGGTGAACAACGGCTCCCTCGGGGAGACCGCGCGCGCCGGCGAGCCTTTCATCCGCCAGGTGTTCATCGGCCGCGGACCCGGCGTGCGCGATGAGGCGGAGTTCGAGCGCAAGCTCTACCTCATCCGCAAACGCGCCTACAGCGAGATCCGTACCTCGACCATCGATGGCGCGGAGTACTGGTATCTCTGCAGCCTGTCGCACAAGACCTTCGTGTACAAGGGGATGCTGCTCACCGAGCAGCTCACGAAGTACTTCACCGACCTCGAGCATCCGGCGATGGAGACGGCGCTCGCGCTGGTGCATTCCCGCTTCAGCACCAACACCTTCCCGAGCTGGGACCGGGCCCACCCCTACCGCTATCTCGCCCACAACGGCGAGATCAACACCCTGCGCGGCAACTACAACTGGATGAAGGCGCGCGAGGCGCTCTTCGCCTCGGAGCTGTTCGGCGAGGACACTCCGAAGATCCTGCCCATCATCAACCCGAACGGCAGCGACTCGGCCATGCTCGACAATACGCTCGAGCTGCTGGTGCTCGCCGGGCGCTCGCTGCCGCACGCCATGATGATGCTGATCCCGGAGCCGTGGTCGAACCACGAGAGCATGGATCCCGATCTCAAGGCGTTCTACCAGTATCACTCGAGCCTCATGGAGCCCTGGGACGGCCCGGCCTCGATCGCCTTCACCGACGGTAAGCGGATCGGGGCGGTGCTCGATCGGAACGGCCTGAGGCCCTCCCGCTACTACGTCACCCGGGACGATCTGGTCATCATGGCCTCCGAGGCCGGCGTGCTGGACGTGCCGCCGCAGGACGTGGTGCGCAAGGGGCGGCTGCAGCCGGGGCGCATGTTCCTGGTCGATACCGAGCAGGGCCGCATCATCGACGATGAGGAAATCAAGCGCACCGTCGCGACCGAGCATCCGTATCGTGTGTGGCTGGACGAGCATCTCGTGCACCTGAAGGATCTGCCTGCCGCCGCCGAGCTGCCGTCCACCGATGCCGAAACCCTGCGCGCGCGCCAGGTCGCCTTCGGCTACACCTTCGAGGACGAGCGGACGCTTCTCGAGCCGATGGCGAAGAACGGCGTCGAGGCCGTGGGCTCGATGGGCAACGACACGCCGCTGGCGGCGCTATCGAGCCGGCCGCGCCTCCTTTATGACTATTTCAAGCAGCTCTTCGCGCAGGTGACGAACCCGCCGATCGACTGCATCCGCGAGGAGCTCATCACCGCCTCGGAGGTCTGGCTCGGCTCCGAGGGCAACCTCCTGCGTCCGCAGCCGGCGGATTGCCGGCGGCTCGAGCTCAAGGGCCCGATCCTCACCAACGAGGAGTTCGCCAAGGTGCGCCGGCTCTCCCTGCCGGGGCTGAAGGTGGGCACGCTCTCGATCCTCTTCCGCGCGACGCGCGGAGAGAAGGGGCTCACGAAGTCGGTGGAGGAGCTCTGCGTCGCGGCGCGGCGCCTCATCGAGGACGAGGAAGTCAACATCCTGATCCTCAGCGACCGCGGCATCGGCCGCGAGTTCGCCGCGGTGCCGGCGCTGCTGGCGGTGAGCGCGCTGCATCACTATCTCATCCGGGAGGGACTGCGCACGCGCGTCAGCCTCGTCCTCGAGACCGGCGAGGCGCGTGAGGTGCATCACTTCGCGCTCCTCATCGGCTTCGGCTGCTCGGTCGTCAATCCCTACCTGGCCTTCGAGACGCTGGAGAGCATGATCCACGAAGGACTGGTGACGAACGTCGACGCCAGGCTCGCGTGCAAGAACTACGTCAAGGCTGCGACGAAGGGTGTGATCAAGGTGATGTCGAAGATGGGCATCTCCGCCATTCAGAGCTATCACGGCGCCCAGGTGTTCGAGGCGGTCGGCCTGCGCCAGGACGTCATCGATCAGTACTTCACCTGGACGGCATCGCGCATCGGCGGCATCGGAATGGAGACGATCGCGCAGGAGGTGCTGATCCGTCACCGGGCCGCCTTCCCGGCGCGCAAGTACAACGGCCACACGCTCGAGACGGGCGGAATGTACCAGTGGCGGGCCGACGGCGAACATCACCTCTTCAACCCGGAATCGATCCACCGCCTGCAGAAGGCGGTGCGCTCGGGGAGCTACGCGACCTACAAGTCCTACGCGAAGCTGATCGATGAGCAGTCGAAGACGCTCGCGACGCTGCGCGGCCTGCTGGAGTTCGCGCCGTCGGAGCCCGTACCTCTCGATGAGGTCGAGCCGGTCGACAGCATCGTCAAGCGCTTCAAGACGGGCGCGATGTCCTACGGCTCGATCAGCCAGGAGGCTCACGAGACGCTCGCGATCGCCATGAACCGCATCGGCGGGAGGAGCAACACGGGCGAGGGCGGGGAGGATCCGGAGCGCTATCGCCCGCTGCCGGACGGCGACTCGAAGAACAGCGCCATAAGCAGGTGGCCTCGGGCCGCTTCGGCGTCACCAGCCAGTACCTGGTGAGCGCGCGGGAGCTGCAGATCAAGATGGCGCAGGGCGCCAAGCCCGGCGAAGGCGGCCAGCTGCCCGGCACGAAGGTCTACCCCTGGATCGCCAAGACCCGGCATACCACGGCGGGAGTCGGCCTCATCTCCCCTCCTCCGCATCACGACATCTACTCCATCGAGGATCTGGCAGAGCTCATCCATGACCTCAAGAACGCCAACCGCGAGGCGCGCATCAGCGTCAAGCTGGTATCGGAGGTCGGCGTGGGCACCATCGCGGCGGGCGTCGCCAAGGCGCACGCTGACGTCGTTCTGATCAGCGGACACGACGGCGGCACCGGTGCCTCGCCACAGACGTCCATCGCACATGCGGGACTACCATGGGAGCTTGGGGTCGCGGAAGCGCATCAGACTCTGGTCCTCAACAATCTCCGCAGCCGCATCGCTGTCGAGGCGGACGGGCAGCTGAAGACCGGGCGTGACGTCGTCATCGCCGCCCTGCTGGGAGCGGAAGAGTTCGGATTCGCGACGGCGCCGCTCGTTGCGGTCGGCTGCATCATGATGCGCGTGTGTCATCTCAACACCTGCCCTGCCGGCGTGGCGACCCAGGATCCGCGGCTGCGGGAGAAGTTCGCCGGCAAGCCGGAGCACGTGGTCAACTTCATGCGCTTCATCGCGCAGGACATGCGCGAGATCATGGCGGGGCTCGGCTTCCGCACGGTCGCGGAGATGATCGGACGGGTCGATCATCTGGCGCCCAAGAGGGCCATCGGGCACTGGAAGGCCAAGGGCTTCGACTTCAGCAACATCCTCTACCAGCCGGACGTCGGTGCAGAAGTCGGCCGCTACCGGCAGATCGAGCAGGATCACGGCCTGGAGAAGTCCCTGGACCTGACCACCCTGCTCACGCTGTGCCGCCCCGCCATCGAGCGCGGCGAGCCGGTGCGCGCCGAGCTGCCGATCCGCAACGTCAACCGCGTGGTCGGCACCATCACCGGCAGCGAGATCACGCGTAAACACGGTCCCGGGGGACTGCCGGATGACACCATCCGGATCGGCTTCAAGGGCTCGGCGGGCCAGAGCTTCGGAGCATTCATGCCACGCGGCATGACGTTCGTGCTGGAAGGCGATGCCAACGATCACCTCGGCAAGGGCCTCTCCGGCGGCCGGATCGTGGTCTATCCGCCCGCCGGCTCACCGTTCACCCCCGAAGACAACATCATCATCGGCAATGTCGGGCTCTACGGCGCGACGAGCGGCGAGGCCTACATCTGCGGCATGGCGGGGGAGCGTTTCGCCGTCCGCAACAGTGGCGTGGATGCCGTGGTGGAGGCGGTTGGCGATCATGGCTGCGAGTACATGACGGGCGGCCGCGTGGTAGTGCTCGGCTCGGCCGGGCGTAACTTCGGCGCCGGCATGTCGGGCGGGATCGCCTACGTGCTCGATGAGGCGGGCGACTTCCCGACGCGGGTCAACACTCAGATGGTGGGTGTCGAGCGGCTGGAGGATCCGCAGGAAATCGCGCGCGTGCGCGGCATGATCGGGCGTCACCTCGAGCTCACGGGCAGCGCCCGCGCGCGCTACGTTCTCGAAGGCTGGGAGCGGCTGCTGTCGAAGTTCGTGGCCGTGGTGCCCAAGGACTTCAAGCGCGCCCTCGCCTCGCTCGAGCGCGCACACAGCCAGGGACTGACAGGCGATGAGGCGATCATGGTGGCCTTCGAAGAGAACGCGCGCGACCTGGCGCGCGTGGGCGGGAATTGATCCAACATGGGCAAGCCGACCGGTTTCATCGAGTATCTGCGCGAGCTCCCCGTGGACCGCACGCCCGTCGAGCGCGTGCGCGACTGGAAGGAGTTCCACCACCACATGGACGAGAAGCGCCTGGCTCACCAGGCCGCCCGCTGCATGGACTGCGGCGTGCCGTTCTGCCACACGGGCAGGCTGATCTCGGGCATGGCCTCCGGCTGCCCGGTGAACAACCTCATCCCGGAGTGGAATGACCTCGTTTATCGGGGCCTCTGGCGGGAGGCTCTGGAGCGTCTGCACAAGACCAACAACTTCCCGGAGTTCACCGGGCGCGTCTGCCCGGCGCCGTGCGAAGGCTCGTGCGTACTCGGCATCAGTGCCCCGCCCGTGACCATCAAGAGCGTCGAGAACGCCATCGTCGACAAAGGCTGGGAGCAGGGTTGGATTGCGCCGGAGCCCCCCGCCGTGCGTACGGACAAGCGGGTAGCGGTGATCGGCTCCGGCCCGGCAGGCCTTGCCGCCGCCGCCCAGTTGAATCGGGCCGGACACACGGTGACCGTGCTCGAGCGCGACGACCGTCCGGGGGGCCTCCTCATGTATGGCATCCCCAACATGAAGCTCGACAAGAAGGAGGTCGTACTGCGGCGCATCGAGCTGATGCAGCAGGAAGGAGTGAAGTTCGTCTGCAACGCCAACGTCGGCGAGAACGTCGAGCCGATGCTGCTATTGAAGGACTTCGACGCCATAGTCATTTGCACTGGGGCGACGCAGGCGCGCGATCTGGCTGTCGCGAACCGGAAGCTGCAGGGCGTGCACTTCGCCATGGAATACCTCACGGCGAGCACCCAATCACTGCTCAATGGCGGCCCGGACCATAGCCCCATCCATGCTCGCGGCAAAAACGTCGTGGTGGTGGGTGGCGGCGACACTGGCACCGACTGTGTCGCCACCGCAATGCGACAGGGCTGCAAGAGCCTGACGCAGATCGAAATCATGCCTCAGCCGCCGCTGGAGCGCGCGAGCGACAACCCCTGGCCGGAGTGGCCCAAGGTCTACAAGCTGGATTACGGGCAGGAGGAGGCGGCAGCGAAGTTCGGCGCCGATCCGCGTACATACGTCACAACAGTGAAGCGGCTCAACGGCGACGCCGAAGGAGGCGTCCGGTCGTTGAGCACGGTCGCGGTGACCTGGAAAAACGACTCGGGCGGTCGGTGGGTGCCTGAGGACGTCCCGGGCAGTGAGCGCGAGATTCCGGCGGACCTGGTGCTGCTGGCGATGGGCTTCACCGGACCGGAGCCGGAGCTCCTGACCGAGCTTGGCGTGCGCACCGATGCCCGGTCCAACGTGCAGGCCGAGCACGGCCTGTTCGCGACCAACGTGAAAGGCGTGTTCGCGGCAGGCGACTGCCGCCGCGGGCAGAGCCTGGTGGTTTGGGCCATCAACGAGGGCCGGGGCGCCGCGCGGGAGTGCGACCGCTACCTCATGGGCAGCACAGACCTTCCTTAATTGGCGAAAATCGTCGAGACGATTTTGTCGCGAGACCCTACACGATTTCCGCGGGCCAGGGAGCGGCCCTGGCCCGCTGTGCGGTAGAAAAGGCAGATGAACATAGCAACACAGGAATCGTTGCCTCTCGAGCCGGTGCGTGAGCGCGAGCCGGCGGCGCGGCTGCGCGAGATTCCCTACAACTATACGTCGTTCTCCGACCGGGAGATCGTGATCCGCCTGCTCGGAGCGCGGCACTGGGCGCTGATCGAGGAGCTGCGACACGAGCGGCGTACCGGCCGCTCGGCGCGCATGCTCTACGAGGTGTTGGGAGATATCTGGGTAGTGCGCCGCAATCCCTACCTCCAGGACGATCTCATCGAGAACAGGCGACGGCGACGGCTCCTCGTCGAGGCGCTGCATCATCGGCTGAGGGAGATCGATCGCCGTCGCGACGCCAACGACACGCAGCGCTATGACCGCGTCGGTGAGCTGCTGACGGCCGCGCGCGAGGCAGTGCACAGCTTCGAGACGGACTTCGACGGCTGGGCGGGGCTGCGGCGCAAGGTGGCGCGGGTGCTGGGACGGCGCACGCACACGGACAACATCCGCTTCGATGCGTATGCGCGCGTATCGCACGTCACCGACGCGACCGACTGGCGCGTCGAGTACCCGTTCGTGGTGCTGATGCCTGACGCGGAAGCGGAGATCCCGGACCTGGTCCGCGGCTGCATCGAGCTCGGGCTCACTATCATTCCGCGGGGAGGGGGCACGGGATATACGGGGGGCGCCATTCCGCTGACGCCGCTCTCCGCGGTCATCAACACGGAGAAGCTGGAGCGGCTGGACGCGGTCGAGAGCGTGCAGCTCCCAGGGCTCGAGGAGGCCATCCCGACGATTTTCTCCGAAGCTGGCGTCGTCACTCGGCGCGTGGCTGCGGCCGCGGAAAAGGGCGGACTGGTGTTTGCGGTCGATCCCACCTCCGCCGATGCCTCCTGCGTCGGCGGCAACATCGCAATGAACGCCGGCGGGAAGAAAGCGGTTCTCTGGGGGACTGCCGTCGACAACCTCGCGTGGTGGCGCATGGTCGATTGCGACGGCAACTGGCTGGAAGTCAGCCGCATCGCACACAACCGCGGGAAGATCCACGACGTCGAGGCCGCCGAGTTCGAATTGTCCTGGAAAGACGGCAGAATGCCCCCGGAGCAGGCAAGTGTATTGCGCAGGCAGACGCTGCGCATTCCCGGGCGCAGGTTCCGCAAAGCGGGCCTCGGTAAGGATGTGACCGACAAGTTCCTCGGCGGCCTGCCGGGCGTGCAGAAGGAGGGCTGCGACGGCATCATCACTTCCGCGCGCTGGGTGTTGCATCGCGGTCCGGCGCACACGCGCACGGTATGTCTCGAGTTCTTCGGCCAGGCGCGCGATGCGGTCCCGGCCATCGTCGAGATCAAGGACTATCTCGACGGCCTCGCCACACGCGGCAGCGTGCGCCTCGCAGGACTCGAGCACATGGATGAGCGATACCTGCGTGCGGTCGGCTACAGCACCAAGTCCAAGCGGGGCTCGCTGCCAAAGATGGCTCTCTTCGGCGACATCGTCGGCGAGGATGAGTCTGCCGTTGCCGCGGCCACATCGCAGGTCGTGCGCATCGCCAACGCCCGCAGGGGCGAAGGCTTCATCGCGGTGAGCGCGGAAGCGCGGCGCAAGTTCTGGCTGGACCGCGCACGCACCGCCGCCATCGCGCGCCACACCAATGCGTTCAAAATCAACGAGGACGTGGTGCTGCCGCTCGCCCGCATGGGCGAGTACACGGACGAGATCGAGCGCATTAACATCGAGCTGTCGATCGCCAACAAGATCGCTCTCATCGATGCGCTCGAGAGCGCGTTCGCGGCGCTGCCACCGCTCGCGCGAGCCGAGGACGCCGAGCTCGCCAGCCTGCCCGATGAGGAAATCATCGGCGAGCGGATCACGCAGGCGCAGCAACTGCTCGCGGCTGCGCGCGCCCGCTGGAGCTGGGTCGCCGCGCATCTCGACACACCTCTCGCGGCGGCCCTGCCGCAGCTCGAGGCCCTGCGTTGCGAGCCGCTACCGGAGCTGCGCGCCCGCCTGGCGGACCATCCCGCATTGCGCCTCCTCGATGTGGTGCAGGACCGGACGATCCGTGTCTCGTGGAAGCGCGAGCTGCGCGCGCCCCTGCGGCAGATTTTCGGCGGGCGGGTCTTCGCCCCCATCGTAG
>Ga0134128_10007959_pt1 | contig 12764 bp, 12 predicted proteins | sample KB31754_FD_96462 | JGI IMG/M metagenome (GOLD analysis project Ga0134128, IMG submission 96462) | Terrestrial soil microbial communities with excess Nitrogen fertilizer from Kellogg Biological Station, Michigan, USA - KB3-175-4 | ecosystem: Environmental > Terrestrial > Soil > Unclassified ...
CACTCCCCGGCCGAACTGGCCGTGGCCGCCATGACGTCCATGGAATCGAAGCAGCGCTGGGACTGGCTGCAGTGGCTGCCCCACGCCGGCTCCGTCCACTCTCCACTGCCGGGGGACCACCTCGCTGCGGGCACTGGCGCCGCCGGCGTGCTGCTGGCCGCCCTCGAGGACCTGATCGTGACCCGCGGCGCCAGCCTGGCCGCCAATTCCGCGGCCCGCCGCGGCACCCTGGACCCGCACAAGCTGGAAATCCCGGCGCCCCTGGTCCCGGCCATGCTGGTTGTTGTCGAGGATGACGTCAAGGTGGACCGCGCCCGGCTGACCCGCCTGGTGGAGCACGGGGCCGACGTCGGCGTGCATGTGCTGTGGGTGGCCGGTTCCATCGAGGCCCTGCCGGCAGCGTGCCGCGACTTTGTCCACGTGTCCGAGGCAGCCACCACCGGCCAGGTGCGCCTGGGCGGGCTCACGTACCCTGTGAGCTGTGAAAGCGTCTCCGCGGAGCTGGCGTCCTCGCTGGCCCGGATGATGGCGCCCGTGGTGGACGTGGGCAAGCCCGTGGACGACGACTCCGACCTGCCGCGCAGCGTGTCCTACGTGGCGCTGGCCGGGCACGAGCTCGTGGAGGGCACCTCCTCCATTGCCGACCGCTGGCTGGAAAACAATTCCGTGGCTTCCCGTGCCGTGAAGAACCGCAAGTACCAGGGATCGCTGCGTGCCCTGGTCGGATCCAAGGGCGTGGAACCCATGTACCTGGACCTCAAGACGGAGGGCCCGCACGCGCTGGTGGGCGGCACCACGGGTGCCGGCAAGTCCGAGTTCCTGCAGTCGTGGGTGCTGGGCATGGCCGCCGCGTACAGCCCGGACCGGCTCTCCTTCCTGTTCGTGGACTACAAGGGCGGGGCGGCCTTCGCGGATTGCGTCAAGCTGCCGCACACGGTGGGCCTGGTGACCGACCTGTCGCCGCACCTGGTCCGCCGCGCGCTGACGTCCCTGCGGGCCGAGCTGCACTACCGCGAGCACCTGCTCAACCGCAAGAAGGCCAAGGACCTGCTGGCCATGGAGCGGGAAGCCGACCCGGAGGCGCCGCCGTCGCTGGTCATTGTGGTGGACGAATTTGCCGCCTTGGCCAAGGAGGTACCGGAATTCGTGGACGGCGTGGTGGACGTTGCCGCCCGCGGGCGGTCCCTGGGCCTGCACCTGATCCTGGCCACGCAGCGCCCCTCCGGCGTCATCAAGGACAACCTGCGCGCCAACACCAACATGCGCATCGCCCTGCGCATGGCTGACGTGGATGATTCCCAGGACATCCTGGGGGAGCCGACGGCGGCATATTTCAGCCCCACCATTCCCGGCCGCGGCGCCGCCAAGACGGGCCCGGGACGGATCCAGGGCTTCCAGACCGGCTACGCGGGCGGCTGGACCAGCCGCACGCCGCAGCGCCCGCGCATTGACATTGTGGAGATGGACTTCGGTTCCGGTGCCGCCTGGGAGCAGGAGCTTGCGCCGGCGCCGGTGGAGGACGTGGCTGGCCCCAACGACATTGCCAGGGTGGTGGCCAATGTGTCGCTGGCCGCCGTCGAACTGGGCGTGAAGCCGCCCCGCAAGCCATGGCTGGGGGAACTGCCGGACACCTATGACTTCTCCCGGCTGCCCAACCCCCGCACGGATGAGAAGCTGCTGCTGGGCGTCATGGACGATCCCGAACACCAGGCCCAGCCCACAGTGTTTTTTGAACCGGACAAGGACGGCAACATGGCCATCCTGGGGGCCAGCGGCTCGGGCAAGTCGGCGGCCCTGCGCACCATAGCCATTGCCGCAGCCATCACACCGCGCGGCGGCCCCGTGCAGGTGTACGGCATTGACGCGGCCTCGAACGGGCTGGCCATGCTGGAGGTCCTCCCGCACGTGGGCGGCATCATCAGCTCCGAGGACGGCGAACGCGTGGGGCGGCTGCTGCGCTACGTGCGCGGCATCATCGAGGAGCGCTCGGAATCATTTGCGGCAGTAAAGGCCGGCACCATCTCCGAATACCGGCGCTTGGCGGGCAAGCCGGACGAGCCGCGGATCATCATCATGGTGGACGGGCTGGCCACGTTCCGCGAACAGTATGAATTCCGCGTGGGCATGACCCAGTTTGAAACGCTGCAGCAGATCGCCACGGACGGCCGTCCCATGGGCGTGCACATTGTCATTGCCGGTGACAGCACCAAGTCGCTGCCGGCGTCGTTGGCGGCCTCGGTGCAGCGCCTGTTGGTGTTCCGCATGGCCACGGTGGACGACTACTCCAACCTGGGCCTCCCGCGGGACGTGCTCAGTGCCGCCTCCCCGCCCGGGCGCGGCCTCATTGACAACCGTGAGGTCCAGATGGCGGTTTTCGGGGGCAACGCCAACCTGGCCCTGCAGGCACGCCAGGTGGAGAAGCTGGCCGCCACGCTTCGGCGCCAGGGCGTGGGCCAGGCGCCGCGGGTGGAATCCCTGCCGGAAATGCTGGACCTGAACATCCTGCCGGCGGGGCGCCCCGGCGAGGCCGTCATCGGCGTGGACGACTACAACCTGGAACCCGCCGGGCTGGCCGCCAGCGGCGCGCTCATGCTGACGGGGCCGCCAGGTTCCGGGCGCACCACGGCCCTGGTCACGCTCGCGGAGGCCCTGAAGCGTTCGACGCCGGGCACCCGTCGCGTGTACCTCGGGTCCAGGAAGTCCGCCGTGGCCACCATGCCGGTGTGGGACGAGGCATTCACCACCAACCACGGCGTGGAGCCGGAATTGCAGCGCCTGATTGACCTGGTGGAATCGGAGGCGCAGGAGGTGGCGCTGTTCATTGAGGGCGTCACCGAATTTGCCGATTCCGAGGTGGAGATGGACCTGGTGAACCTGATCAAGGCGTCAGTGAAGGCGAACCACTTTGTGGTGGGGGAGGCGGAATCCTCCACCTGGTCCAGCGCCTGGAACATCTCCGGGCTGTTCAAGGCCGGGCGGCGCGGGCTGCTGATGAATCCGGGCGACCTGGAGGGCGACACCCTCATGAGCACGCCCCTGGGGCGGATGTACAACAACAAGTTCATCCCCGGGCGCGGCTACATCGTGGGCCGCGGCAAGGTGTTCAAGCTCCAGGTGGCCACCACCATGGACCACGAACGCTAGCCAGCTTTGAACCGGAGCCCCGTTGGCCCCTTGTGATGCGCCACTTGTAAAGTGGAGCACCCTGGCGGGTCAACGGGGCTCCACTTTAGGAGGCGTCGCGGACTGCAACGGCTATTTCCGGGCAGCCGTGCCCCTCCAGCCCGGCCACGATGCCCGGAATGTCAGTTGCGGGCCGGTTCTGGCTCAGCTTGGCCTTCGCCTCAATCCGCGTGATGACCAGTTCCAGCCCCACGATGGCCCGCAGCTGTCCGGCCACGAACTTTTCGGGGGCGTCCTCCACGGCCCAGGGCTTGGCAAATCCGGCCTCGTTGGCGTCGGTCAGCGCGCGGACGTGGGCACCGATCCAGGCGGCGTCGTCGTGGATGAGCAGCCGGCCGTAAACGTGCGCCGTCGTGTAGTTCCAGGTGGGGACCACGCGCCCGTGCTCGGCCTTGGCGGCGTACCACTGCGGCGAAATGTACGCGTCCGGGCCCTGCACAATGGCCAGCGCTTCCCCCAGAGCCGGCTCGGACCATTGCGGGTTGTTGCGGGCCATGTGAGCCTGCAGCGCGCCGTGTTCCCCCACGGAGGGGTCGAAGTGGAACGGCAGCAAGGTGGCGAGCAGCCCCTGCGAAGTCATGGTGACCAGGTTCGCTGCGGAAGGCGCGCTGAGCAGCCTCGCCGTGGCAGCGGGCGTGGCGGCAAAGTGTTGGGGAATGTACATGGAAGTTCCTTTCCTTGTGGTGGATTCAGGGCCGGGCAGGGGGAGCGAGGCGCACCCGCACGGCCGTGCCCGCGCACAGCACCACGGCGGCTCCGCCCAAAACTGTAGTCCAGCTGAGGCTTTCGCCCAGCAGCAGCCACGCCCAGGCCAGGCTGAGGACGGGCTGCACCAGCTGCGTTTGGCTGACCGGCGCCATGGGCCCCAGCGCCAGCCCGCGGTACCAGGCAAAATAGCCCAGGAACATGCTCACCACTCCCAGGTAGGCAAAGGCGGCCCACTGCATTGGCGAGGCCGACGGCGGCTGGCTGGCCATGGTGGCACCGGCCAGCACCGCCATGAGCGGCAAAGCGACGACGAGGGCCCACGAAGCGGTTTGCCAGGCACCCAGTTCGCGGGCCAGCAGGCCGCCCTCGGCGTACCCGATGGCCGCGGCCAGCACTGCGCCAAACAGCAGTACGTCTGTCACGCCAATGGTGCCGAGGCCGCCCGACTGGACCACGGCGAAGCCGATGGCGGCCAGGGCGCCAACAGCGGTGGCGGCCCAAAATGCAGCCGAGGGGCGCTCACGCCCGCGCAGCACCGCGGCGGTGGCCGTTGCGGCCGGCAGGAGTGCCACCACCACGGCGCCGTGGCTGGCGGGTGCGGTGGCGAGGGCGAAGGACGTCAGGAGCGGGAAGCCCACCACGATGCCGCCGGCGATGACCGCGAGGCGCAGCCACTGCTTCCCCTGCGGAAGCTGCTGCCGCGTCAACGCCAGGGCCAGCACCGCCAGTGCGCCGGCAACCACCGCCCGGCCGGAGCCGACGAACAGGGGCGACAGGCCGCCGTCGGCCACGCGGGTCAGGGGGACGGTGAAGGAAAAAGCGGCCACGCCCAGCAGGCCCCACCACAGTCCGGCGGGGGAGCGGCGAGGTAGCGCTTGGCGTCTCGTTAGAGTAGCGCTATCATTGATTCTCATGAACAACGATAGCAGTTCCCGGATCGTGGCGCGACTGCAGGAACGGATCGCCCGGTCCTCCCCGGGGTCGCGGCTGCCGTCGAGCCGGTCGCTGGTTGCCGAGTTCCAGGCCAGCCCCGTTACGGTCCAGAAAGCACTTCAGGCGCTGGCGGTGCAGGGCCTGGTTGAGAGCCGGCCGGGGGTGGGGACGTTTGTGCGGGCGGCGCGGACGGCCCGGCCTTCGGACTATGGCTGGCAGAGCGCCGCCCTCGGCGCCGCCCCCATGCCGCCGCTGGCTGCCTCGGCCACCATGCGCAGCGTCCCGAATGACGCCATCGCCCTGCATTCTGGGTATCCGGACCGCGAGCTGCTGCCGGAACGTCTGGTCCAGGCGGCGCTGGTCCGGGCGGCCCGCAGCGACGCCGCCCTGTCCCGCCCGCCGGTGGCCGGCCTGCCGGAGCTGCAGTCCTGGTTCGCCCGTGAACTCGGGGCTGCGACGCCGTCGGGCATCAATCCGCCGTCGCCCAGTGACGTCATTGTGCTGCCGGGAAGCCAGGGCGGGTTGAGCTCCATTTTCAGTGCCCTGGTGGGACGCGGGCGCCCCCTGCTCATCGAGTCGCCCAGCTATTGGGGTGCCATCCTGGCGGCCAGGAACGCCGGCGTCGAGCTTGTTCCTGTGCCCAGCGGGATGGGTGGTCCGGCGCCGGAGGACGTGGAGCGGGCCTTGGAGGAAACCGGTGCGCGGATGTTCTACGCGCAGCCGCACTATGCCAACCCGACGGGCACGCAATGGGCGCCGGGGCGGGGCGCGGAGATCCTGGAGGTGGTGCGCCGGCATGGTGCGTTCCTGGTGGAGGACGACTGGGCGCATGACTTTGGCATTGATTCCACCCCCGTCCCGGTTGCAGGGCAGGACGATTCGGGGCACGTGATTTATGTGCGCTCGCTGACCAAGAGCGTGTCGCCCGCCATCCGCGTTGCGGCAGCCATTGCCCGGGGTCCGGCCCGCGAACGGATCCTGGCGGACCGCGGCGCCGAGACGATGTACGTCAGCGGGCTGCTGCAGGCGGCCGCGCTGGACGTGGTCACGCAGCCGGGCTGGCAGACGCACCTGCGCAGCCTGCGCCACCAGCTCCGGGCGCGCCGGGACCTGATGGTGGCCGGCGTACAGGAGTACGTGCCGCAGGCGCACCTGGAGCAGATTCCCAAGGGCGGGCTGAACCTCTGGCTGAGGCTGCCGGACGGCACCAACCTGGAACGGCTGACGCGGGACTGCGAGGATGCCGGCGTCATCATTGCGGCGGGGACCGACTGGTTTCCCGCTGAGGCCGCAGGGCCGTTCGTCCGCCTCAACTACTCGGGCCCCAACCCCGGAGCGTTCCGGGAAGGCGCACGCCTCCTGGGTGCGGCGCTTGAACGCAACGGGCGGTAGCTCCCGGTGCGGCCCCGCAATTTAGTGGAAAAGACACTGAGGGCCGTCCTTGATAGGCTCAAGTGTCTTTGGGGGTTAGACACTTTTCCTTGCTGCTCGAAGCACGCGACCTGGCTGCCGGGCCGAAGGGGATTTTGATGTCAGTTCCCGCCGCGACGGCCCTGAACCTGCACGTCATCAATGACGGCACCGGCGTGAAAGACCTGTTCTTCATGACCCAGGAGACCCGTGCACAGTGCGGAGGCAGGCCGCATTGAACGGGTTCGGCTACGCGCCGAGCGACGTCTGCCGAGCAATCGGGAAAACCAGGCCGCGCCCTGGGCTGCCCCGAAAAGGGCGACGACGGCGGAGAATGCAGCTTTGCCAATACATGGCTGAGGATCCATGGCCCACATCGTGGCTCAAGGGGTGTACAAAGTAACCAGTCTGGTGGGTTTGTACGCCCGAGCGTAGCGTTGAAGCATGACTGAGGTTTCCAGCTCCATGAGCGTTGCCGAGCTGCGCGCCGGCTTGTCTGATGCAATCAGCCGAGCCTCTTTCGGCCATGAGCGCATCGGCATCACCCGCCGCGGCAAGGTTGCGGCCGTCCTCATTGGCCCGGAGGACCTGGAAATGCTCGAAAGACTGGAGGACCGCGAGGACCTGGCGGCCCTGCGCCGTGCCCGGGTGGACGACGACGGCGAAAGGATCAGCCTGGACGAGGTGCTGGCTGCGAACGGCGTCACCCGTTGAGCCGATACACCGTCAACTTCACCCGAGCCGCCTTCAAGGAACTCAACAAGCTCGACAAACCCCTCCGACAACGCATCCTCGCCGCAACCACCCTGCTGGAAGAGAACCCGAGACCGGACAGGGTGTAGAAACTGGCCGGAGACGACAACGCGTGGCGGATCCGCATCGGGGATTGCAGGGTGCAGTATGAGATCCACAGCGGCCAGCTACGGGTTGTGATCTTCCGAGCAGCACACCGGCGCGAGGTCTACAGGAGCCGCTGAAACGACCTGGAACATCCCTGGACTTGCCCGCCGCGGCATGGGATGTGCAACTCCTGCTCAAGGGACGAATCGCATCGCGGCACTGGACCCGCAAAAATCGCCGCCCCGTCACGACACCACGGTCCGGGCAAAGCGGACGGTTTCGCCGCCGTCGTTGATGTAGGCGTAGGGCTGGGAACTGGCGTACATCGTGTGCTCGCCTGCGCTGAGCTGGAGGGAGCTGTCCTCGAAGTCGATGCGCAGCCGGCCCTCGATGACAAGGATCATTTCGTGCCAGCCCGCGGGGTCCGGTTCGGCGTCGTAGCGGTCGCCCGGGCCTAGCGCCCACGTCCAGAGCTGGGCTTCGTGGGACGCCGGCGTCGAGCTTAGCAGCGTCGCGACGCTGTCCTGAGCCCGCCCGCGCCAGGCAACTTCATTGATTGCCGCGGCGGGCGCCGTGGGCGATGCGACGAGAATGGCGAAGGTGGTCCCGAGGGCTTCGGCGAGGCGGTCCAGCCCTGACAGGCTGATGTTTGCCTCGCCGGCCTCAAGGTTGATGATGGTGCGGCGGCTGATGCCGGAGCGTTCGGCCAGCGTTGACTGGCTCAGGCCGGCGTCGCGGCGGAAGTGCCGGAGGTTGCTCCCGACATGTCCCAGGACGGTGGCGGCAGGGTTGTCTTGCATGTGCACTATTCTGCACCATAAAATGTGCAGAATGATGCACATGAAGGACCGGGTGTTGGCCGTGGTGCGAAAGTCGCCGCTGAGCAGGCAGGAACTGGCCCTCGTGGCCATCACTGCCGTCTGGGGCGGGACGTTCCTGGCCGTGCATGTTGCCATGCAGCACAGCGGGCCCATGTTCTTTGTGGGGCTGAGATTCGCCGTCGCCGGGCTGGCTGCCTGCATCCTGTTCCGCCGGTCCCTGCGCGGGATGGGCTGGGCCGACGTCGGCGCTGGCGCGGCCATCGGCGTCATGATTTTCTTCGGCTACGGGCTGCAGACGTTCGGCCTGCAGTCCATCGCCAGCAGCACCTCCGCGTTCCTGACCGCCCTCTACGTGCCCATGGTGCCGCTGCTGCAATGGGCCGTGTTCCGGAAGCGGCCGCGGGCCATGACATTCGTGGGGGTGGTCCTCGCCTTCGCCGGGCTGGTTCTTTTGGCCGGGCCCGACGCCGTTCATGTCGGCCTGGGCCCGGGGGAGGTCGCAACAATGCTCAGCACCCTGCCGATAGCGGGCGAGATTATCCTGATCAGCCTCTTCGCCGGCAGGGTCAACCTGGGCCGGGTTACCGTGGTCCAGCTGCTGGTGTGCGGCATTTTGGGCTTTGCCGCGGTGCCGGTGACGGGGGAGGCCATTCCCGTGTTTTCCTGGGGCTGGGTGGTGACAGCGGTGGGCCTCGGCGTGGCCAGCTGCGTCATCCAGGCCACCATGAACTGGGCGCAAAAGTCAGTGACGCCCGCCCGGGCCACGATCATTTACACGGGTGAGCCCGTCTGGGCAGGCATCATCGGACGCATTGCCGGCGACCGTCTCCCTGGACTGGCGCTGGTGGGTGCGGCGCTCATTGTGGTCAGTGTGCTCGTCAGCGAACTCAAGCCGCATTCAAACCCCCGGCCGCGACGGGACCAGCCTACGCGTGCCGAAAATGGGCCTGAGGCCGGCTCTCCAGAAACAACGCCAGGGAACCGGCCCCAACTGCGGCAATGATGCCGGAACCGATGAGCCCCAGCGTGACTCCCGGCGTGGCGTAGCCCATCACGCTCAGCGCAATGAACGCGGCAACCACCAGCGCCAGGAATGCCATCAGGCACCCCAGCATGCCGCGCAGCCAGCCGTACCAGGCGGGACCAAATTCCCCGCGGCGAAGGGGCGCGGCAAGCCTCAAGCCGATGAGGGCAATGGCCTGCCAGCAGGCGATGGCGACGGCACCCCAGATGATGGCCGGCGCGGCCAGCCGCTCGACCTCGGGGAATGTGGCGGCTACGCTTCGGATTTCCGCGGGAAGCAGCCAAAGCTGCGCGATTATGGACAGCAGCAGCACAAGCAGCACCCCCACAACTGCAAAATTAATTCCCCTGCGCAAGATTTCCCCCGCTCCCTAAGCCTGCCCTGCCGTATCCATACGGTACCCAACGCCGTGGCGCCTGGAAAGGTTAATGCCCGACGGCGGCCGCTGTCGTCGTTGCCACTTGGTGGCCACAGTCCAATAGACTCTGGCACATGCCGGAGGATTCGCCGCCTGACCCGTTCCGAACTGTCGCGGGAGCATTTGTTCCGCCCGTTGAGCCGCAGACACCGCGGTTCGTGGAAGTTCCGGGTGCCAGGCGGAAGCAAAAATTGATGCTTTGGGGGCTGCTTGCCTTCCTGGTTTTTGTTCTCTTCCTTACGACAGTCCTTTCAGTCACGGGCGGAGCCTGTACACCCCGCGACGTGGCTTTCCCGGTCGTGGCGGTGGGGGTCGGATTCGTTCTTGCCGCGACCTTCATCGCCTTGATCCTGGGACCCGTGGTCGTGTTCATGCGCCGGAAGCAGGCCGGGGCCAGGGCTGCCCGGCCCGATGCTGCGGTCTTTCTGAGCCAACGCACGCCCGAGCTCCGCGCTGCCTTGAGAACCATTGGCCAGGAACGGCCGCGGCTCGGCTTGATGCCCGTGGTCACGGTTGGTCCGGCGGGAATCGAGTTGTGGCGCTCGCCCCGTTCAGGCGCACCGGGCGCCACGTTGTCGTGGGCCGACATTGCCTACGTGCACCCGGACCATTTCATTATCTCCAACGGGCGACGGCGCTTTCCCGTCTTGACCATGCAGGTGTCCCACAACGGCAGCGGACAGCTGGTGGACCTGCCCCTGCCCATCATGGGGCGCAATGGGCTGATGTTCGCAAACCCTGTTTACGCCAACCAGCTCCTGGGAGCCTTTGCACGCTACACCGCCGTCGTCTGATGGGCGCCGCCGCTGGCGGTTGTCCTTGCTTGCTATTGGGCCGCGGCGGCCATTTCGAGTACGTGGGCGAGGTTTTCCACGAGGCTGGGGTAGCTGTGGCTGAGCCTCCTCTGTGCCACGTGCACGACGTCGACGGAGTCCTTTGCGGTAAAGCGCACCAAGGGGAAGTCACTGGCCACGATCCCCCAATGCGCGCCGGGAATGCTGTGGGTGAGGACGTCGCCGTAAAACATGCCAATGGACCGGGCGAGGTCTGGGAACGCCTCGGTGGGGATGCCGCCGTCGATCGCCGCATCGACGGCGGCCAGACCCTCCCTGCTGCGCGGCAGGCTTTCCCCCCGTGAGCGGAAATAGTTGAGCAATTCGTCATAGCCGCCGACGTTCGTTACAGGCGGCGCAGGAACAGCTTCGGCAACGGGCTTGTATTCTCCGAAATACCGTGGCATCCCGGGTGGAAGGCGTTGCGACGGCTCATCAGGCTCCACTGGATCGCTCATGCCCACAGCCTATGCCGGCCGCCGTCGTCAGAGCCTTTCCCCGAACCAGGGCGCTACACGTCCTCCGTGCCCTCGCCGTTCGCGACGGCCTCGATCCAGTCGACGGCTTCGTCGGAGAGGGAAAAGTGCGCCGGGTCGGCGTCGCCAAGCCAGGAAGAATCCGCAGCCGGTGTGCCCGCGGCGGTGGCAATCCGGGCCTGAATGTCCGGCGGCACGGTGTCACCGTTGTTCTCGATCAGCCACTGCTGCGTTGGCGCGTCCAGCCGGGGCCACCAGTCCTGAATGTTCATCCCCCCAGTCTGGCACCGGCCACGGGGGATGTCAGCCGGAGTCTCGGATACCATTTTGTAATGGCCACACTCATCACACCTGACCCACGCCTGCACACGTCCTGGTTGGAGGGTGCCGAGGAATTTGCGGGTGCCCACAGGGACGGCGGCGGCGGCGAGGACTGGCCGCTGGAAAAGCTGCGGGATCCCGAGGAGTTCGCCATTTTCGTGGACCAGCTCATCGCCGACGCGCTGCCGGAAACACCCCGGAAAGCCGGCTATGTGCCGTGCACCTACCTCTGGATCGCCGACGGCGGCACCGTCCTGGGATCCCTGGCCATCCGCCACGAGCTCAACGAATTCCTCCTCAACGAGGGCGGGAACATCGGCTACAGCGTGCGGCCCTCGGCCCGCCGCCGCGGACACGCCGCCCAGGCGCTCAAGGACTCGCTGCCCATCGTCCAGGCGCTGGGCCTGAAGCGGGTGCTGCTCACCTGCGACGAGGACAACGCCGGTTCGCGGGCAACCATTGAAAAGAACGGCGGCGACTACGAAGACAGCCGCAACGGCAAACGGCGCTACTGGATCGACACCCACTAACTACCAACCATCCGGCAGCTCCCGCACGGAGATTGGTCCCGCCCCGCATTGCCCGCACGGCAATTCGCTGTGAGACTGGCGGCATGGCAATTTCCCAAGAGGTGTCCTGGCAGCTTGACGGCATCACCATGGAAGGCACGCTGCTGCGGCCCGAGGGCGAAGGGCCGTTCCCGGGGGTGGTCCTGGTCGCAGGCAGCGGACCCACGGACAGGGACTGGTGCTCGCCGATGCTCCCCGGCAGCAACGGCAGCGGGCGGCTCTTCGCGGAGGCGCTTGCCGATGCCGGGATCGCCTCGCTGCGCTACGACAAACGGGCGTCAGGCCCGCATGCGATGGAGAACGTCCCCAAGCTCATCGGGAAGCTGAGCATGCAGTCGCACCTGGACGAACTGGTTTCCGCCGTCCAGGTGCTCGCCGGCCAGGACTTCGTGGACCCCGCCCGGATTGCCGGCTTCGGCAACAGCGAGGGCACCCTCCACCTGCTCCACTACGCCACGAGCACCCAGGAATTTCCCCTCGCAGCGATGGTCCTCGCCGCACCACCCGGGCGCCCCATCCAGGAGGTGCTGCTGTCCCAGCTGGCGCTCCAATCCGCCCAGATTCCCGGCGGCACTGAGCTGATGGGGAAGGTGGAAGAGGCTGCGGCACGCTACTCGGCCGGGCAGCCCATGGCTCCCGATCCTGCCCTTCCCGACAGCGTGAAAATGGTCCTCTCCAGCTTCGAGGCCCCGGCGAACCTGCCGCTGGCCCGCGAGCTGTGGAACGAATCCGCCACCGACGCGCTGGCCAAGGTCCGGATTCCCACACTGGTCCTGATCGGCCGGCGGGACGTGCAGATTGATGCCAAGGACGACGGCGGCCCCCTCCAGGAAGCTGCCGCGGGCATGGCGAACGTAACATTCGCCTTCCCACCCACCGCCAACCACGTGTTCAAGGAAGACCTGCGCACACCCGCGGAAGTCGCAGCCTCACCCGGAAACGGCTATAACGCACCCGGCACTCGGCTGGACCCCGAAAGCCTGGAGACTATCCTCGCCTGGCTGCAGGGACCGCTCAAAAATTGACGCTGCTTTGCCTCTGAAAGACGCTGCTGTGCCGCCGAAAACAGGAATGCCGCCGCAACGTGGTGTTGCGGCGGCATTTGTGGTCTTGTCCGGCTACAGGCTCCGGCCCGTGTGGGAGTGGGGGTCCTCGCCAAGGCCCACGGTGAAGAGGTTGGGCCCGCTGCGGGTGACCCGGACATGTTCCCTCGGGGCGTTCGCCGTGG
>Ga0134128_10007961_pt1 | contig 12763 bp, 12 predicted proteins | sample KB31754_FD_96462 | JGI IMG/M metagenome (GOLD analysis project Ga0134128, IMG submission 96462) | Terrestrial soil microbial communities with excess Nitrogen fertilizer from Kellogg Biological Station, Michigan, USA - KB3-175-4 | ecosystem: Environmental > Terrestrial > Soil > Unclassified ...
CATTCCCCGCGGCGGTCGCAGGCCCGCGGGCGGGAGCGGGAACAGGCAGCCACTTTCGCGCACCAGCGGCGGACGGGAATCAAGGCCCGGTGCCCACTCCGCCACCGGGCCTGTCTGCTTCCAAGGCCTAAAGTGGGCGGCATGACCGGGGAAATGATGGACGCGGCGTACACCAGTCACACCGGCGGCGCCGGCGTGATTGAGTTTGGCGCGCTGCCGCTGCCGGGGGTGGCCGGCGGCACCGCGCTGGCGCGGTGGTCATCACCTCCTCAAGCCGGGACGGCCCGGGGAAAGCTGGTCCTGATCCCCTGGCGCCCCGGTCGTCGCAGGATGTCAGCGCCGCTTTGCGCCACCCACGCGTCTCAGCGCCGTCCGCGCTTTTGCGCCCGGGCCTTCCCGCCGGGCCGGCCGCCGCCGCGGAGGTTCGGGCCGCCGCCCTTGCCGGCGCCCTTGCCAGCGCCCTTGCCAGCGCCGCCCGTGCCGCGCGAAGCCTTGGCACCCTTCTTCGGCGCCTCCGCCTGCTTGGCCAGCACGGACGGCTGGCGCGAGCTGTTGGCGCTGCGGCCGCGCACCACGCCGATGAATTCCTCCATGACGGCGTCGAAGCCGTCCGGCAGCGGCGAATCGGAGTGCAGCCAGGCGAGGCCGATTCCCGATTCCGGGACACCTGTCACCACGCGGGCACGCAGGGCCTTGCGGCTGAAGTGGCGGGCCACGGACATCGGCAGGATCAGGATGCCCAGTCCGGCTTCGACCAGGTCCAGGGCTTCCTCCACGGAGGCCAGGGGCGGCAGCGGCTTGCGGGTTCCCGCCTGGATTTCCGTGGAAATGTCACGCCAGGCCGGGAAGTCGTCGGGGTCGGCCAGCAGGTACTCGTCGGCCAGTTCCTCGACGGCAATTTCCTCAAACGCCGCAATCGGGTGGTCCTTGGGCGCCACCACCACGGACAGCTCCGTATACAGGGGAATGACGTTCAGCCCGGACATGTCCACTGGCAGCCGCACGAACGCCATGTCCGCGTTCCCGGCCCGCACGGCGTCGAGCTGGGTGGATTCGGGCACCGGCTGGGATGTCAGCGCCACGTCCGGCATGCGTTCCTTCCAGCGGTGGATCCATTTTCCGGGCGTCACGCCAGGGACAAAGGTCACGGTTAGTTCGCGGGGTTCTGGCACCTGTTCACCCTAACGCACTGCGTTGCCGGGCGGCAGTGGCCGGTACCCTTGAACCATGAGCATTGAACCGTCGCCCCAGGCCATGAAGTCCGCCACCGCGGCCAGGAAGCTGGGCATCCACCTGCCGGCCGCCCCTGCCGAGTTCCAGGAGAACGCAATCAGCCGGGAGGAATTCAAGGTTTTGCAGGAGAATCCGCCGGCCTGGCTGGAGGAACTGCGCCGCAACGGCCCGCACCCGCGCCAGGTGGTGGCCCAGAAGCTGAACATCTCCGTCGGCGGCCTCAACCGTTCCGACATCACCGAGCCGCTGACGACGGCGGAGATCACCGCGCTGCTGCAGGCTCCCCCCGCGTGGCTCGTGGAGGAACGCGCCGTGTTCGCAAAGGCCCGCGCCGAGGCCAAGCTGGCCAAGGAGCGCGAGGCGGCCCGCCGCCCGCAGAGCTGAGCGCACCCGCCGGTGCCAAAAGGGACGGCGCCTGCGGAATGGGACGGCCGTGGAGCACCGTCCCTTTCCGCAAGCGCCGTCTTCCGCAAGCGCCGTCACTTGTCAGGGAGGCCAGGGATTTACGGGTTGTAGACCTGGCTGGTGCGGCTGAGCACCTCGCCCCTGAAGAACTCCGGGTGCCGCTTGTACATGAAGAACATCAGCACGACCCCCAGCAGGATCACGCCGCAGCCGAGGATGAACACCAGGCCCAGCCCGCCAATGTTGGAGCCGGAGCCGTAGGACGGGTCCATGGAGTCGTAGGCGGTCTTGAAGAACATGACCAGCAGGATCACCCCGCCCAGCAGCGGCGCCAGGAACTTGCACAGGAAGTTCCGCACCCCGTGGAAGGCTTCGGCGCGGAAGTACCAGACGCAGGCCAGCGCCGTAATGCCGTAGTAGAAGCAGATCATCATGCCCAGGGCGGTGATGGTGTCCCAAAGGGCGTTCTCGGAGAGCGACCGGGTGATGACGTAGAAACCCGCGGCGGCGACGGCTGCCGCGACGGTGGCGTAGCCCGGCGACTTGTGGGCGGGGCTGATCCGCCCAAAGCTCTTGGGCAGCGCCCGGTAATGGCCCATGGACAGCAGCGTCCTGGCCGGGGAGACGAAGGTGGACTGCAGCGACGCGGCCGAGGAGCTGAGGATGGCCAGCGACATCAGGATCGCAAACGGACCCATGACCGGTCCCGCCAGCACGGCGAAGATGCTGCCCTGGTTGGCCGGGTTTCCGGCGCCCAGGCCGGTGGTGCCAATGCCCGCAAAGGACAGGGTGGCCAGGGAAACCACCATGTAGATCACCATGATGACCACCACGGTGACGGTGGCGGCGCGGCCCGGGGTCTTTTCCGGGTTCTTCGTCTCCTCGTTCATGGTCAAGGTGACGTCCCACCCCCAGAAGATGAAGATGGACAGCGAGACGCCGGCCGCGAACGCGGAGAACGAACCCACGGCAAAGGGGTTGAACCAGTCGGCGGAGATGGCCGTCGCGTCAAAGGCGGTTCCGTTGGCGACATGGGCGAAGGCCGCGATGGCAAACCAGCCCAGCACGAGCAGCTGGAACGCGACCAGGATGTACTGGAACGCCTTGGTGGTCTCCATGCCCCGGTAGGAAATCCAGCAGGCCCCGGCAATGAACACCAGCGTGGTGGCGATGTTCAGGGGCAGCACGCGGGTCAGGTCCGCCAGCGACGGGTTGGCGAAGATCTGCGCGAGCATCAGGAAAAAGAAGTCCACCGCCACGGCCGCCAGGTTGGACAGCACAATGATGGTGGCGGCAATCAGGCCCCAGCCGCCCATCCAGCCCAGCCACGGACCGAAGGCGCGCGTGGCCCACGTGAAGGAGGTGCCGGCGTCGGGCATGGCATTGTTCAGTTCGCGGTAGCCCAGGGCCACCAGCAGCATGGGGATGAAGCCGACCAGGAAGATGGCCGGCAGGTGCACGCCCACCTCGGACACCGTGGGCCCCAGCGCCGCGGTCAGCGTGTAGGCCGGGGCGATGCAGGAGATGCCGATCACGACGGCGCCAATCAGGCCCACCGAGCCGGCCTTCAGGCCCTTCTCGCTCAGCCCGCGGTCGCTGGTGGCAACGGGGGCAATTTTGGGAATGGTCATAATCCCGTCCCGTCGGAGCTGGTTTCGCGGTGGCGCGCCACGGGCGCGGCCAGGGCGCGAAGGGTCCGGCCGGCTGCGGCGCCGGGAACGGCCGTATTTCTGTGGGTGAGCATCAGGTCCTCCTCAGGACGTCTTTGTCGCTGTGTTGCATGGCATGCGGGCCGGGACCCGGGGGTGGAGCCGGCGGTCAAGCCCCGGCGGTGGAGCCCTGGGCCAGCTCCGCGATGAGCTTCCTGGCGGTGAACTGGCCCATGCGGACGGCGCCGTCCACATGCTGGTAGCCCTCGGCGGCGAGGTCGGAGCAGGACCAGGGGATGGGGCCCACGGGCGTGAGCTGGTCCGGGCCATAGCGGTGCAGGCCGCCGAGGTCGTAGCTGGCCGCGTAGGCGCCGCGGGTCCACTCCTCGGTGCCCCAGTCGGATTCGTAGTACACCACGGGCTCCGCCGCGGCGTCGCCGAGGAACTCGGCCAGGGACGCCGTGACTTCCTTCCGGCGCTGTTCCGGCGACAGGGTGAAGGCGTAGTCGGCCTTTTCGTCGGAGATGAACCCCACCAGGGTGCCGCGGGCGTCGCCGTGGTTGGTGTTGTCGTACACCTCCTGGACCAGCGAGGAGGCGGAAAAGCCGGTGCCGGAAAGCCCGTCCGCACGCCAGAAGGGCGTCTCGTAGACGGCGTGGACCTTGATGACGAAGCCCAGGGACTGGTGCTGGTGCATCTGGTGCTGGCGGCGGGGCAGCGGAGGCTCGAAGGAGACCCGGCTGTACAGGTTCGGCGGGACGGCCATGACCACGCGCCTGGCTGTGACCGTCGCGTTGTCGCTGACCACGGTGGCGAGCCAGCCGCCGTCGGCCTCTTCCCAGCGGACGGTGCGGGCCGGGGAGTTGAGGATGACGTTGCGCCCCAGCTTCTCCGCGATGGCGAGGGACACGCCCTGCATGCCGCCCACCACGCGCTTGTCGAGGATGAAGTTGTCGTCCACCAGGTTCGTGAAGGAGCCTGCCGAGGCGGCCATGAACACGGCCTGCAGCGCCGAAAAGGCGTGGGCGGGCTTGGTCAGCATGCCGCCGGCGATGAACAGGCCAATGTTGTTGCAGGCCTCCTCGTTGCCGGACTGGCTGCGCAGCCAGTGGTGGAAGGAGATGGTGTCCAGCTCGCGGGCCCGGGCGTGGTCCCACGGCCTTTCCGGGTCCATGGCGGCGGCGAGCCCGTCAAGGGTGTCGATGAGCTTGTTCATCTCGGCCTCGGTCTCCGCGTCCACCGGGAACATTTCGCCGGTGTAGCGGGTGCGGGTGCCGTCGGGGGCAATGTAGACGCTGTCGCCGTCGCGGTAGCGGGAATAGGTGTCCAGGCCCAGCTCCTCCAGCAGGCCGATCAGGGCTGTCTGGTCCGGGGAGACCCACTGGCCGCCAATTTCCAGCCAGGCGCCGTCGACCGTGTTGGACCAGGTGCGCCCGCCCACGCGGTCGCGCGCCTCGAGCACGGCCACGGACAGGCCCGCCTTGCCCAGTTCGTGCGCCGCGGTCAGCCCGGACGGGCCGGCGCCAATGATGACGACGTCGCGCTCAATGTTTGGTGTGTTGCCCATGGTTCCCTCTCCTGTGAACCGGCACGTGGGCCGCCTCACTAAATGAATAACGTTCATTTCCATTAGACTGTAATGGACGTCACCCGGAAAGGTAAAGGGGCGGCGCAAAATAAGTTGCGCCGGCCGGCGCAAGGGCAGCGACGGGGGCATCCTTTGACAGGCAGTGCAGGTCCAGGCAGGGCAGGTCCAGGCAGGGCGGCGGGATCGGGCAATACGCCCCTGAAGGCGTCCCCGGCAGGCAATTCCGGCGCCGGCCCGGTGCGACGCCGGGCGGGGCGCCCCTCGCAGGCCCTCCTGGGCCAGGGGCAAATCACCCGGGCGGCGCTGAAGCTGGTGGCGCGCGACGGCTACAAGGCGCTGACCATGTCGGGGTTGGCCAAGTCGCTGAACGTGGCGCCGTCGGCCCTGTACAACCACGTGGCCTCCAAGCAGGACGTGCTGCTGCTGGTGGAGGACGCCCTCATGGGACGCGTGGACGTGTCCGCCTTCGCCCGGATGCCGTGGGCGGAGGCCGTGCGGCTCTGGGCCCACTCGTACCGGGACGTTTTTTCAGCGCACCTGCCCTTGATTCCCGTCATCGCGCTGCTGCCCGTGACGAACGCGCCCCAGACCATCAAGATGTACGAGGCGGTGACCGACGGCTTCCTGCGGGCAGGCTGGCCGCAGGAACGGATTGTCGACGCGATTGTGGCCCTGGAGTCCTTCATCTTCGGCTCCGCGTACGACGCCAACGCTCCTGCGGACATCTTTGCCACGGGCGAACTGGCGGAGGAGGCGCCCCACTTCAGCGCCGCCGTCGCGCTCCGGCGCAATCCTGCGGGGCACAACGACGCCGACGCCGCCTTCGCCCTGGGCCTGGATGCCCTGGTGGCCGGGCTGGCCGCGACGCTGGCCGGCTGAGAAGCCGCTGATGCCGGCTGAGGACGTGCCCTCTCGTCCCGACTAGCCACGCCGACGGCGAATCCCTAGGCTGAAGCTGCAGGCCTTGACCGGCCCGACCAATAAGGAGCAGACCATGGGTTTCAGCATCAGCAACGCCGCACTTCGCCTGGTGTCCGGTGCGTTCATCCTCAATTCCGGCGTAGGCAAGCTCGGCCTGACGCCGGAGCACGCCGCCGGGCTGCAGGCCTCGGCCGCGCGCGTCATCCCGCAGGCCGCAACGCTGAAGCCGGAGCAGTTCGGCCGCTGCCTGAGCTATGCGGAGATCGGGATCGGCTCGGCGCTCCTGCTCCCGTTCGTCCCCACCCGCCTCGCCGGACTGGCGCTCGGCGCCTTTTCCGGCGGCCTCTTCGCCAACTACCTCAAGTCCCCCGGCATGACGGAGCCCGACGGCATCCGCCCCACGCCCGCCGGCACCATCCTGGCCAAGGACATCTGGCTCGTGGGGATCGCCGCGGCCCTGATCTTCCACCGCAAGCGGCGCTAGTCCGTGCGTGGGCGGGCCGCCGCGGTAGACTCGCGGAAGGCACGTCCGGCGCCTCCGCCGGCACCATTGTCACCAGGAGCGCACGCTGTCCACCCCACCTTCCCCACCCGCTCGGCACCGGCGGCCCGGCCAGCCCACGCCCGCGGCGGCCAGGCAGCTGGCCAGGGACGGCGTCGTGCTTTACAAGGGCCGGCTGGCGCTCCTCAACAGCACGCTGACGCGGGACCAGGCCACGGCGGCGGACCTGCTGGCGGTCCGCGCCGCCCTCGACTCCTGCACCGTCCCCTACCTCCTGGTGCGGGGCAACGGACACGTTCCGGTGCTGGCCGTCGACAGCTCCCACCGGCACGCCCTGAAGGCCGCCCTGGTCCGGCACTTCGCCGACGAGCCGTTCTATGCCCGCAGCCTGGGCGCGGGGAAGTCCACCCTGCTCATTGCGGACGGCGAACTGCCCCGGGGACGCAAGGCGCGCATCCTGCGCCTGTTCCGCCCGCGGCTGGAACCGGCCGGCGGCCTCTATTTTGGCGCCTCGGCGGGCGTCCAGCTGGAACTGTGGAAGTTCAAGAAGGGGCGCATCGTGCTGCCGGTCGAGAACTCGCTGACCCGCCGCATGGTCCGGGCCCAGGACGTCAAGCAGGGCACGGTGGAACTCCACGGCAAGTCCTGGCCCACCATCGAGGACATGTTTGCCAGCCACGCCTTTGACGTTCCGTTTCCGGTGGACATGGTCTTCAGCTGGGTGGACGGCAGCTCCGAGGACTACCAGGCGGCACGCCGTGCACAGGAGGCGGGCGCCGTGCTGGGCGAGGGCGACGCGCACGAATCCCGGTTCCGCCAGATTGACGAACTAAAATATGCTCTGCGCTCCATATACATGTTTGCGCCCTGGATCCGCACCATCTACATCGCCACGGACTCACCGGCCCCGGCCTGGCTGGGCGACCACCCGCGGATCCGCGTCGTGCGCAGCGCCGAGCACTTCGCGGACCCGTCCGTGCTGCCCACCCACAACTCCATGGCCGTGGAGTCGCAGCTGCACAACATCGAGGGGCTCTCCGAATACTTCCTGTATTCCAATGACGACATGTTTTTTGGCCGCCCCCTCGGCCCGGACATGTTCTTCACCCCGGGCGGGATCACCCGGTTCATGCTCTCCCCCAACAGGATCGGCCTGGGCGGCAGCGACGCCTGGCGCAGCGGCTTTGAGAATTCCGCCAGGGTCAACCGGAAGCTGCTGCGGGAGCGGTTCGGCCGCGTGGCCACCAGGCACCTGGAGCACGCGGCGGCACCATTCCGCAAGTCGGTCATGCAGGAACTGGAGAAGGAATTCCCGCAGGAATTTACCGCCACCGCGTCCAGCCGCTTCCGCGCGGCCGGGAACATTTCGGTGACGAATTCGCTCTACCACTACTACGCCCTGTTCACCGGCCGGGCGGTGGAGCATGCCGGGGCCAGGAGCGTCTACGTGGACACCACCACCCGCGCCGGCCTGGACTCGCTGGGGCGGGTCCTGGCGAAGCGCAACGCGGACTTCCTGTGCCTGAACGACGGACACAACCCGGAGGTGGGCGCCGGAGAACGCCGCGAACGGGTCACGGACTTCCTGGAAAAGTACTTTCCCCTCAAGGCGCCTTGGGAGAAATAGCGTCCGCGCCCTCCGCCGACGCCAGCCCCAGGGCCGCCAGAATGAGCTGCTCGGGACTTTCCGTGCCGGGCTCGCCCGCCGGACCCCGGACTGCCTCCCTGTTGTTGGCGGACACGGCCTCCACCACCTCGCTGCGGTGGATGCTGACGTCCCGCGGGGCGTCGATGCCGATGCGCACCCCCTCGCCGCGGCCGCCGTCGAGGATGGTCACCGTGATGTTCCCGCCGATGATGATCTTCTCGCCGATCTTGCGTGTCAATACCAGCATGCAGTTCCTTCCATGGATGTGCTGACGGGTTGAAGAGCTAAAGTTCGGCCGAGGCGGCCGGGTAGCCGTCCACCCAGCCCACCGGAACGCCAAGCTGGTTCACGGTCCCCGGGGTGGCCGTGTCCGTCGAGCCGAGCACTGCCACGGCGTCGGGAGCGGCGTGCCACGACGCCTGCCGGACCCAGGCCTGGGTGTCGTCGGGCTTGTGCGCGGCGTCCACCACCAGCCACAGCTGGTTGGGCCGCACCGAGGACAGCGCCTGCGGGCCGGAGGACCCCTGGTCCCCGATACTGAATGCTATCAACAGCGGCTTGCCGGCCACGGCCGCCAGTGCCTGCACCCGTGTCACCTCCGGGCTGTCGATGAGGACGTGCCCCACCCCGTTCGAGCGGAAGTCCCCGGCGGTGCGCAGCTCGGCCCCGCCGTCGACGGTGCCCGCCATGGCCCACGCGGTGCGCAGCGGATGGTCGCGCAGCCCCACCAGCACCACCAGGTCCCCGGGTGCCGTGCACAATTGCGGCACGCCGTCGGCGTCCCGTCCGTCTCCAACGGGCAGTGCTTCGAGGGGCAAGGCTTCGAGAGGCAGGGCTCCGAGGGGCAGGGCTCCGAGAGGCGGGGCTTCGGATGGCCCGGATTCCAGGGCAGGCCGCGCAAGGGCATCGTCGCCGATTCGTTCCGCCATCCGGCCCAGGATCTCGTCAAAGTCGGGTTTCTGGGTGGACACCACCGGGGCGGCGGGCCCGGCGGAGGGGCCGGCCCGGTCGGCGCCGTCGGCATCGGCCAGCAGCTCGGCCAGGCCACGCCTCGCGGCGCCCGGGCGGCGCCGCGGTCCTTCCACATCGCGGGAAACCCGCGGCCTCGACGCCGGGCGCCCGTCCACCTCGACGGTCACCTCAAACGACGTGGTGGCGCCGATGCCGAACAGCCCGCCCGTCTGGATGCGTTCGGCGCGGATGATCCGGGCCCGGTTGCCGTACGTGTCGAAGAGCTGCCAGCGCAGGCCCTCCATGCTGTGGCCCCTAAGCTGAAATAGACTGGGCACTGCGCACAACTCCTACCGTGTCGATGGTCGGGTTCCCGGCCGTTGCCTCCGTGTAGGAAAGCACGGGGAGGCCCCTGGTGCGCCCTGACACCAGCCGCCAGATGGCCGGCCGCAGGGCTGGGGCGCAGACCAGGACCGGGCTGCGGCCCGCCGTCTCGGCGGCGGTAAACGTCTCCGTCACGGACACCAGGAAGGACTCCAGCCGCGACGGGTCAACCACAATCTGGGTGCCGAGCTCGGACGGGCGCAGGCCCTCCAGCAGGGACTGCTCAAGTGTTGGGTCGATCATCAGCACGGCCAGCGAGCTGCCGTCCAGGCGCCTGTCCGCGATGACCGGGCCCAGGCCGGCCCGGGCCGCTTCAATGAGCGATTCCGGGTCGGTGCCCTTCTTCGCCTGCAGCGACAGGGCCTCGTAGATGCGGGGGAGGTCGTTGATGGGCACCTGTTCCTCCAGCAGGCCCTGCAGCACGCGCTGGACCTCGCCCAGGGACAGCAGCCCCGGGACCAGCTCGTCCACAATCGACGGCGAGACCTCCTTGACGCCGTCGGTGAGCACCCGCACATCCTCGCGGCTGAGCAGGCGGGCGGCGTTGGCGCTGACAATGGCGGAGAGGTGGGTGATGAGCACGGACACGCGGTCGATCACGGTGGCGCCGGCCATTTCGGCGCTGTGCCGCATTTCCGCCGGGATCCACTTCCCGGCCAGGCCAAACACGGGCTCCACGGTGGGGGTGCCCGGCAGGGACCCCAGCTGCTCGCCCAGGGCCAGCACCCGTCCCGCCGGGGCCGTTCCCCGCCCGGCCTCGACGCCGGCAATGCGGATCACATAGGTCGACGGCGGCAGCTCCACATGGTCGCGGGTGCGCACCGGGGGCACCACCATGCCCAGCTCCATGGCCACCTTGTGCCGCAGCGCCTTGATGCGGGCCAGGAGGTCGTCCGCGGAGCCGGAGACAAGGTCCACCAGGTCGGTGGACAGCTGGATTTCCAGGGCCTGGACCCGCATCTGCCCCATGATGTCCTCCGTGGTTTCGGCCTGGGGCACGGGCGCCGCCGCCATCATGGCCGCGGCGGCCGCCTTCTCCTCGCCCGCCTTGACCCGCTGCCCCATGAACAGCAGCAGCCCCCCCACCGCCAGGAACAGGAACACGGGCATGCCCGGGATCACGGACATGATGATCGCGGCGACACCGGACACAAGCAGGGCCGAGCGCGACTGGGTGAGCTGCAGGGCCGCCGTCGTGCCCATGTCGGAGGAGGCGTTGGAGCGGGTGACGATCATGCCCGTGGCCACGGCCATCAGCAGGGCGGGGATCTGGGAGACCAGGCCGTCGCCCACGGACAGCAGCGAATAGGTGTTGACGGCGTCGGTGATGTCCATCCCGCGCTGGAGCATGCCGATGGCGATGCCGCCCACCAGGTTGATGATGATGATGATGATGCCGACTATCGCGTCGCCCTTGACGAACTTGGAGGCACCGTCCATGGCGCCGTAGAAGTCGGCCTCGGCGGACACCTCCACGCGCCGTTCCTTGGCCTCGACGTCCGTGATCAGGCCCGCGTTCAGGTCCGCGTCGATGGCCATCTGCTTGCCGGGCATGGCGTCCAGGGTGAAGCGGGCGCCCACCTCGGCCACGCGTTCGGCGCCCTTGGTGACCACCACGAACTGGATGACCACCAGGATCAGGAAGATCACCCCTCCAATGATCAGGTTGCCGCCGACCGTGACCTGCCCGAACGCCTGGATCACCTGACCGGCGTGCGCCTGGCCCAGCACCAGCCGGGTGGAGGCGACGTTGAGGCCCAGCCGGAACAGCGTGGCCACCAGCAGCAGGGACGGAAACACGGAGAAGTCCAGGGGCTTCTTCACAAACATGCTGTTCATCAGCACCAGCAGCGCAAAGACGATGTTGATGATGATCAGGATGTCCAGCAGCATTGCGGGGATGGGGACCACCAGGAGCAGCACAATTCCCACCACGCCCATGGGGATGGCCAGCTTGGAGAAGTTGCGGTTCACGCGGGGATTCCTTTGCTCAGGGTCGGGCTGTTCAGGGTCGGGCTGTTCTTGGTGGTGCCCGCGGGGATGGCGGAGCCGTTGGGCAGGATCTGGTGTGTCCCCGCCGCGGAGCCGCGCTTTTTCAGGGCCATGACAAACGCGAGCACGGCCGCCACCTGGTTGTAGAGCTCCACCGGAATCTCCGCGCCAAGTTCACAGGAGCCGTGCAGGGCACGGGCCAGCGGGATGTCCTGGACCACGGGAACCTTCCTGGCCTCGGCCTCGGCCCGGATGCGCGCCGCCACCCGGTCCGCACCCTTGGCCACCACGCGGGGGGCGGACTTGCCCGGCTCGTAGCGCAGCGCCACCGCCACGTGCACGGGGTTGACGAGGACGACGTCGGCGGTCGCCACCGCGCTCATCATGCGGCTGCGTGCCATGGCCAGCTGGCGCTGGCGGCGGGCGGACTTGATCAGCGGGTCGCCGTCGCTGGACTTGTTCTCATCCTTGACTTCCTTCTTGGTCATGCGCGTCTTCTTGCGGTTGCGGCGCGAGACCACGAAGACGTCGGCCAGGGCCAGCAGCAGGCCGGCCGCCACGGCATACTGCACCAGCGCAGCCACGCCGCCGCCGGCCGCGCCAAGCAGCTCCGTGACCTGCAGCCCGCCCGCCTGCAACAGCACGGGCACCATGCCCTGGACAACGGTGTAGAGGACCAGCCCGACGACGGCCGTTTTCAGCAGCGCCTTGGCCCCGTTCCACAGCGCCTGCGTGCCCACCACGTTCTTGATCCCCTTGAACAGGTCAAACTGCTCGAACTTGGGCTTGAACTTCTTGAACCGGATGCCGCCCTGGACGGCGGCCGCCGCCGCGACGGCGGCAACCACCGTGAACAGCATGGGACCGAGGATGCCCGCCAGCGTGCCCAACGCCGTCTCCAGGGCGCGCAGCGCCACCAGCGGGTCGGGGTGCGCTGCCATCCGGGCGGCGGTGAACATCTGGTCCGCCAGGGCGTTCGAGCCACGGGCAATCACGCCGGGAAGCATGATGACGGCCGCCCCGACCCCCACCCACGCGGTCAGGTCCTGGGAACGGGACAGCTGGCCCTTTTCCCTGACCTCCTTCATGCGCCGTTCGGTGGCCTTTTCGGTCCGCTCACCTGACTCAGCCACGGGCACCTGCCCTCGCGAGGTAGCCCAGGACGGTGCTGACCATGGCCGGAACCACATGCCCCAGCCCCATGATGAGCAGGCCGCCCAGGGAAAGAGTGAGCATGATCTTCAGGGGGAAGCCCATGGCAAAGGCGTTCAGGGCCGGCGCCACGCGCGTCAGCAGGCCCAGCCCGGCGTCGGCCAGGAACAGGACCACCAGCAGCGGCCCGGCAATTTGCACGGCGGCCAGGAACATCCCGGTGGTGGCGGTGGCGATGAGTTGTGCGGGATGCGCCGGATCAATGGCCCCGCCCACGGGGATCGCGTCGAAGGAGCGGGCCAGCCCGCCGATGATCAGCTGGTAGCCGTCGGAGGCAA
>Ga0134128_10007962_pt1 | contig 12762 bp, 13 predicted proteins | sample KB31754_FD_96462 | JGI IMG/M metagenome (GOLD analysis project Ga0134128, IMG submission 96462) | Terrestrial soil microbial communities with excess Nitrogen fertilizer from Kellogg Biological Station, Michigan, USA - KB3-175-4 | ecosystem: Environmental > Terrestrial > Soil > Unclassified ...
ATGAACACGCGCCTGCAGGTGGAGCACCCGGTCACCGAGCTGACCCACGGCGTGGACCTGGTGGAATGGCAGTTGCGCATCGCCCACGGCGAACCGCTGCCGCTCACCCAGCAACAGGTGGTGTCCCGCGGCCACGCGATCGAGGTGCGCCTTTATGCGGAAGATCCGGACCAGAACTTCCTGCCCGGCTCCGGCAAGCTGCAGACGCTGCGCCTGCCCGCTGCCTCCGCCCACGTGCGCCTCGACGGCGGCGTGATCGAAGGCGACACCGTGACGATCTTCTACGACCCGATGATCGCCAAGCTGATCGTGTGGGACGAGGATCGCCCGAAGGCGCTGCAGCGCATGCGCGAAGCGCTGGCTGCCAGCGAAATCATCGGCCCGAAATCGAACATCGGCTTCCTCGAACGGTTGGTGCGCCATCCGGCCGTGGTCGAAGGCCGCATCGACACCGGTTACCTCGATCGCCATCTCGACGAATTCCTGGTTGGTGAAGTGGTGCCCGCTGACGGCGTGCTGTTTGCCGCCGCCACCGCCGCCTTGCTGCACGATGAAGCCCACGTGGCCGGCGCCGCGACCGACCCGCACTCGCCATGGGCGCGTGCCGACGCCTGGCGCATCGGCCATGCCGGCAAGCGCATCGTGGCACTGAGCTGGCGCGAGCAGCGCCACGAAATCGAGGCGCACGGCCATGATGGCGATTACCACTTGCGCCACGGCGAAGTGCCCTGTGAAGTTCACGGAGCCCGCCTGCGGCCCGACAGCCTGAGCGCCCGCTTCGACGGCGAATCGCGCCGCGTGCCGCTGCGCAGCGATGCCGCCCGCGTACTGCTGCACGACGCCGGCGGCCAGCGCTACAACTTCAGCCGCGCTGCCGCGTTCGCCTGGGAATCGAAGGACGCCGCCGGCGGCAACCAGGTCATCGCCCCGATGCCCGGCCGCATCGTGCTGGTCAAGGCCAAGGCCGGCGACGTGGTGGAACAGGGCCGGGAATTGCTGGTGATGGAAGCGATGAAGATGGAACTGGCCTTGAAGGCGCCGCGCGCCGGCACCATCGAACGCATCAACGCCACGCAGGGCGAATTCGTCGAGGCCGATGCGGTGCTGGTGCGATTCGCCGACTGAAATCTGAAAGCCCTCTCCCGTCGGCGACTGAAAGGAGTCTCCTTGCGGGTGAGAGGGTTGGGGGTGAGGGTTTGGTCAGGCCAGATAGTTCACTTCGGCTCCGCACCCTCATCCTCATCCGCCCCTTCGGGGCACCTTCTCCCAAAGGAGAAGGACATCATGTCCTTCGGAGCTTTTCATGAACCCCTCCAATCACGTCCGCATCGTCGAAGTCGGCGCCCGCGACGGCCTGCAGAACGAAAAGACTCTGCTGCCGGCCGAGGTGAAGATCGCGCTGATCGACCGGCTCTCTTCGACCGGTCTCAAGACGATTGAAGCGACCAGCTTCGTCAGCCCGAAATGGGTGCCACAACTGACCGATGCCGCCGAAGTCTTCGCAGGCATCCGCAAGGTGCCCGGCGTGAGCTATCCCGTACTGGTGCCGAACCTGCAAGGCTACCAGCGTGCATGCGCAGTCGGCGCGACCGAGATCGCGGTGTTCACCGCCGCCTCCGAAGCCTTCAGCCGCAAGAACACCAATGCCTCGATCGACGAATCGATCGAGCGCTTCATCCCGGTGATCGAGCAGGCCCACGCCGACGAGGTAAAGGTGCGCGGCTACGTCTCCACCGTGCTCGGCTGCCCATATCAGGGTGAGGTGCCGGTCAATGACGTGGTGCGCGTCGCCAGGCGCCTGTACGAACTGGGCTGCCACGAGATCTCGCTGGGCGACACCATCGGCGTCGGCACGCCGGCGCAGGCGCGCGCGATGCTGCATGCGGTGGCGCAGGACGTGCCGATTGGTGCGCTCGCGGTGCATTTCCACGATACCTACGGCCAGGCGCTGGCGAACATCCTCGCCTGCCTGGAAGAAGGCGCGCGCGTGGTCGACAGCTCGGTCTCCGGCACCGGCGGGTGCCCGTACGCGAAGGGCGCCACCGGCAACGTCGCCAGCGAGGACGTGGTGTACATGCTGCATGGCATGGGCATGAGCACCGGCATCGACCTCGACCTGCTGGTCGCCACCGGCGCATGGCTGGCCGGGCAACTGCACAAGGACACGGCCAGCCGCGTCACCCGCGCGCGTACCGCCTCGGCCTGATCGATCCGCGAAAAGCTAGCTATCATCGGCGCTTCGGCTGACGGGATGAAGCGATGCGTACAAGCCCGGTAATCTGGTGGCGGACGGTGGCATTCCTGCTGCTCCTGCTGTACTTCCTGCCTGCGGCCGCCGCCGGGCCGAAAGGCGACTGGCTGTTGCTGCCCGAGCGCGTGTGGACCGGCGATGGCGATGCGACACACACCGGCTGGGCCGTGCTGGTGCACGACGGCGTGATCGTCGCCGCAGGCCCCGTCGCTTCGGTGCACGCGCCCGCCGACACGCAGCGCGTCCAACTGCCCGGCGCCACACTCACGCCTGGCCTGATCGACCTGCACTCGCACCTGTTCCTGCATCCGTACAACGAGACCTTGTGGAACGATCAGGTACTGACCGAGCCGCAGGACTACCGCACGCTGGAAGCGGCGAAACATGCACGCGACACATTGCTGGCCGGCTTCACCACCCTGCGCGACCTGGGCACCGAAGGCGCCGGCTACGCCGACGTGTCGGTGAAGCGCGCGATCACGGAAGGATTGATTCCCGGCCCGCGGCTGTTCGTGGCAACCCGCGCGATCGTCGCCACCGCCAGTTACGGTCCTGGTCCACGCGGCTTTCGTCCGGACATCGACCTGCCCGGTGGTGCGCAGGAAGTCAGCGGCGTCGATGCCGCAATGGCGGCAGTACGCGAGCAGGCCGCGCGCGGTGCCGACTGGATCAAGATCTATGGCGACTATCGCGTCGGCCCCGACGGCGCCACCGCGCCCACCTTCACGCCGGCAGAACTGAAGGCACTGGTCGACACCGCGCACCAGATTGGCCGTCCCGTAGCTGTGCATGCAGCAAGCGACGCCGGCGTGCGCATGGCGGTCGAAGCCGGGGTGGACAGCGTGGAGCACGGTTACGGCGCCAGCGAGGCCACCTTCAAGTTGCTCAGGCAACGCGGCACCGCCTACGAGCCGACGCTCACCGCGGTCGAGTCCACCGCCGAATACTTCGAGCATTACGTGCCCGGCAAGAGCGAGCCGACGGCACGCATGCGCGAGGCAGAACACGCGTTCCGTACCGCGTTGAAGCTCGGCGTGACGATCGGCAACGGCAGCGACGTCGGCGTGTTCGCGCACGGCGAGAACTGGCGCGAGCCTGCCGCGATGGTGGCCGACGGCATGACCCCGGCGCAGGCACTGCATGCCGCCACCAACGTGGCGGCGAAGATCCTGCGCCAGTCGCAGCATTTCGGTCGGATCGCGCCGGGCCTGGCTGCCGACCTCGCCGCGTTCACCGGCGATCCCAGCACGCAGATCGATGACCTCGCGCATCCCGTCTTCGTGATGAAGGACGGCATCTCCTACCGCACTCCCGCAGCCACGCCATGAATGACACGTTCCATATCCGCCCGATCGAACCGCGCGACAACCCGGCGATGGCCGCGATCATCCGTGTCGTGATGCCTGAGTTCGGCGCCGACGGGCCCGGCTTCGCGATTCACGATGCCGAGGTCGATACGATGTGCCAGGCCTACGCGCAACCGCGATCCAGCTACTTCGTGGTCGAGCGCGACGGCGTGGTGATCGGCGGTGGCGGCGTCGCACCGCTGGAAAACGCCGAACCGGACGTATGCGAACTGCGCAAGATGTATTTCCTGCCGCAGGCGCGCGGCATCGGCGCCGGCAGCGCGATGATGCAGCGCTGTCTCGACGCGGCGCGCTCACACGGCTTCCGCCGCTGCTATCTGGAAACGCTGACTGGCATGGACGCGGCGCAGGCGTTGTACAAGCGCAGCGGTTTTGCCGCACTGTGCGCGCCGATGGGCGGCACCGGCCATTTCAGCTGCGACCGCTTCTTCATCCGCGACCTGTGAGCAAGCCATGAGCAATCACGACCCGCGTGTCGACGCCTATATCGCCAAATCGGCCGAGTTCGCCCGGCCCATCCTCGAACACATCCGCGCCGTGGTGCATGCCACCTGCCCCACGGTCGAGGAAAGCCTGAAATGGAGCATGCCGTTCTTCAGCTACAACAGTGCGCCGATGTGCATGATGGCCGCGTTCAAGCAGCACTGCGGCTTCGGTTTCTGGCTATCTAGACAGGTCGTTGGCGAAGGTGCCGAAGACGGCATGGGCCAGTTCGGCAAGATCACCACGCTGAAGGATCTGCCGTCCAGGAAAGAACTCACCGCGCACATCAGGAAGGCGATGGCCTTGAACGAGGCCGGCGTGAAACCGACGCGCCCGAAAGCCGCCGCGAAACCGGCACCAACCTTGCCGGACGATCTCGCTGCCCTGCTCGCACAGAAACAGCACGCCGCTGCACGCAAGACCTATGCCGGCTTCGGCCCCGGCGCACAGCGCGAATACGTCGACTGGATCGCCGAGGCGAAAACCGACGCCACCCGCCAGAAGCGCATCGCCACCACGCTGGAATGGCTGGCCGAAGGCAAGCGGCGCAACTGGAAGTACGAACCATGCTGAAGGTTGCCGCCCGATGATCCGCATCGCCCGCGACGAAGACGCCACCGCCATCCATGCGATCTACGCACCCTCGATCACCGACGGCGTGGCCACCTTCGAAACGGAGCTGCCCGGGGTGGCAGCCATGCGCGAGCGCATTTGCACCCGCCTGCAGCGCTACCCCTGGTTGGTATGGGAAGAAGCTGGCGACGTGCTGGCCTATGCCTACGCCGGCCGCTTTCGCGAGCGCGCGGCCTACGACTGGATTGCCGAAACCTCGATCTACGTGCGCGGCGATGCACATCGCCGCGGCATCGCACGAAAGCTGTATGGCGTACTGCTGGACGTGATGCGGTTGCAGGGCATCAACCAGGCCGTCGGCGTGATCACCCTGCCCGGCACGGCCAGCGTGGCGATGCATGACGCGATGGGATTCACGCCCGCCGGTGTGTGGCGCCAGTGCGGCTACAAGCTGGGGCGCTGGTGGGACGTGGGGGTATGGCAGAAAGAACTTCAGCCGGCGACATCGCCGCCGCGTCCGGTGCTCCGGTTCGCGGAGCTGTCCGACACGGCAACCCTGCACCGCCTGCTGGCCGAAGCCGCGACCTCGGAGAAATGAAACGGGCCCGCCTTGAGCGACGGGCCCGTGGTTCAGGACGACACCGTACGGCCGGCGAGCGTCGGCCAGGCATCAATGCCGGGCGAGAATGCTCGCGATGATGCCGGTGGTGATCGCGACCAGCAGGTAATCACCGTTGTCGCTGCGCACGTAGTGATAGCCACGTGGCGGCTGGCGCAGGTGTCGTGCGCGCCAATCGGTCACCACATGGGAGCCGCCACGATATTCGGCCGGCACATGGCCACCCTTCTTGTACCAGCCTTCGCTGTGGCCCCGCTCGTACATGCCGTGGCGGTGGTTCTGGTCGTGATGATTCTGACCCTGCGCGCGACCGTGATCCAGTGGCGGATGCTGGGGCTGCGCCGCCGCGGCCGCGGAGAACACCAGCAGCGCACTGCAGACCATCCACGTACCCAATCGTTTCTTCATGGCGCAATCCTTCCGGTTGAAGATGAAAATACGGGGGCGACGTTGCGGGGTTATGCGAACTGCCTCGCCAGCACGACCATGACTTCATCCTCCTGCCTGCAATATCACCGCCGGACTGCTGTCTGCGCGTGAACATTCCCGTGAAGGAATTTCAGGCAGACCGGTGACATCCCCAACGAAACGGGAAAGGGCCCCGCCAAGGTGACGGGGCCCTTCATCGGGAACGGCCTGCTCAATGGTTGAGGATCAGGTCCGTGATGATGCCGGTGGTAATTGCGACCAGCAGGAAATCGCCATTGTCGCTGCGTACCCAGTGATACCCGCGCGGCGGCGGGCGCAGCCTGTCGCGGCGCCAGTCGGTCACCACGTAGCGGGTGCGGTATTCCACCGGCAGGTAGCCGCCACGGTGGTACCAGCCTTCATGCCTGCCGCGATCGTGCCAGTCGACGTAGTGGACCCGTCCATGGCCACGATAGTCATGGCCATAATCGTATCGATTGTCATGATGGTCACGGTAATCGGGGCGGTGGCTCTGCCCGTACCGGTCATGGTCATGGTCATGATCGTGGTCATGATCATGGTCCTGCGCCAGCACCGCGCCACTGGCAAACATCAGCATCACACCGCACGCGGCAGACAGACTCAGCAGCTTTTTCATGTGTCGACTCCTCAATGTTGGACACAAAACAGACCCGTCTGATCCTGTCCAGGTCACCCTTCAGTTCGAGCCCAACATGACCGGCATTTACCCAACGGCGCATGAACCCATTGTCGTGACAGGTTATTCCGTTCAGCCTGCCGCGGTGGCCACCGGTCAGTTACCATGACGGCCTTTCGGCATTGCTCCAGGGACAATCATGCAGCTCGATCAGGTCAAGGCAATCATCACCGGCGGCGCTTCCGGTCTCGGCCACGCGGTGGCGCAGCACTTGGTCGCCCATGGCGGCCAGGTCGCGCTGTTCGACGTCAATGAAGAGAAGGGCCACGCTGCCGCGAAGGAGTTGGGTGACGCCGCACGCTTCTTCCGCACCGACGTCACTTCGGAAGATGGCGTGGCCACCAACGTGGCTGTCGCGCATCACGCCATGGGCGGCCTCAACGTGGTGATCAACTGCGCCGGCATCCTCGGCGCCGGTCGCGTGCTGGGCAAAGAAGGCGCGATGCCGCTGGCCACCTTCTCCGGTACCGTGATGGTGAACCTGGTCGGCAGCTTCAACGTGGCCAAGGCCGGCGCGGCGCTGATGCAGGACAACGAAGCCGGCGAAGACGGCGAGCGCGGCGTGATCATCAATACCGCCAGCGTGGCCGCCTACGAAGGCCAGATCGGCCAGGCCGCGTATTCGGCATCCAAAGGCGGTGTGGTCGGCATGACCCTGCCGATGGCACGCGAACTGGCCCGCTTCGGCATCCGCGTGGCGACGATCGCACCAGGCATCTTCTGGACCCCGATGGTCGATGGCATGCCCGAGTCCGTGCAGCAGTCGCTGTCAGCCTCGATTCCGTTCCCCTCGCGACTGGGTCAGCCCGAAGAATACGCTGGCACCGTCGCCTTCATCCTGGGCAATCGCTACATCAACGGCGAGACGATCCGGCTGGATGGGGCGGTGCGGCTTCAATCCAAGTAGCGAGGAGTGAGTGGAGAGGAGCGAGGAGTGACAGAAAGCTCGCCTCACCTTGCTCCACCACATTTTGCTGCTCTTCTCTCACTTCTCACTCCTCATTTTTCACTTCTGACTTATGAAAGCTTCCGACGTCAAGAAAGGCAACGTGGTCGAGCACGACGGCACCGTCTACCAGGTGCGCGACATCGAGCGCAGCTCGCCGAGCGCGCGTGGTGGCAATGTCACCTTCCGCTTCACCCTCTATTCGATCCCGGGCGGGCGCAAGTTCGACCTCAGCCTGCGCGCCGACGACGAGTTGCGCGAGATGGACCTGGTCCGCCGCGCGGCCAACTTCTCGTACATGGACGGCGAGGCGTTCGTGTTCATGGACGCCGAGGACTATACCCAGTACCTGCTCTCGCCCGAGCTGGTCGGCGACAACGCCGGCTACATCGTCGAGGGCATCGAGGGCTATTACGTGCAGGTGATCGACGAGGCGCCGGTCGGCCTGCAGGTACCGAGCAGCGTGATCCTCACCGTGATCGAGACCGCGCCGGAAATGAAGGGTTCCAGCGCCACCAAACGCAACAAGCCGGCCAGGCTCAATACCGGCATCGAAGTTCAGGTGCCCGAATACATCAGCAACGACGAGAAGGTGTGGGTGAACACGCTCACCGGCGAGTTCGCCGGCCGCGCGTGAGTCGTCCCGCGCAGGAAACTGTTCGCCGACGCGATCGTTGGCCGGGTTATCCGCTCGGCCTGCTGCTGATCGCACTCGCTGCGCAGGCGGCGGCACAGTCGCCCGTGCGCCCTGGCGCCAACAGCTGGCCGCGACCGGTGGCGCAGTTCATCGAGCGCAGCGGGAACTGCCGGCACTTCGCGGGCGAGTTCGGCGGCGACGGTTCGCCACGCGACGCCGAGATCAATCGCGCGATGGACAAGTTGCGTTGCAACTCGCTGCCGGTCGACCTGCGAACGCTGCGCCGGCGCTATCGCGGCGATGCCCGCGTCATCGCGCGGCTGGCTGTCTTCGACGATGACGGCATGCCGAAAGATGAAGGCGCCGGCGACTGAGCGGGCACCGCCTGCGCAGCGGCCTGCGCCTGCATGGGGCAGAATCGACGCTCACCAGCAAGGCAGCGCCATCCCCATGCCATCCAGCGACTACTCGCTACGCGCACACGCGATCGAGAGCCTGACCCGGATCAAGCGTCCGGACGTGCCGCTGCGGGTGGTCGTGCGCAATACCGCGGCGGTGGTGTTGCCGCTGGGCATCGGCCTGGCGATGGGCTATCCGCAGATCGGCTTGGGCGTGGCGGCCGGTGCGCTGGACACGATGTTCTCCGACCAGCCCGGCCCGTATCGCCAGCGCCTGCGCCAGCTGCTGCTGGCGTCGCTGGCTGCCGGCCTCGCCGCGCTGGTGGGTTTCCTGATCGGCGGTCACCTGCTGCCGATCCTGATCGCCACGGCCGCCTGCGGTTTCTTCGGCGGCCTGCTGGTGGTGTTCGGCGTCGATACCGCGCGGGTCGGCATGACGAGCATGATCCTGCTGGTGATCACCGCGTCGACGCCGACCTCGTTGCACGGGGCGCTCGGCGGCGCCGCGCTGATCTTCAGCGGCGGCCTGCTGCTTACCGTGTTCTCGCTGGCCGCGTGGCCGTTGCAGCGCTACTGGCCCGAACGCCAGGCGTTGGCGAACGTGTACACCGGCCTCGCCGTGCTGGCCCGGCAACAGACGCATGACGATACCGATGTGCCCGCGCTGACCGAGGCGATGACCACGCTGCAGCAGACCCTGCTGGGCCGTCACCGCGCCCATGGTCGTGCGATGGAGGCGTTCGGCGTGCTGCTGGAACTGGCCGAACGGATCCGGCTGGAACTCACCGCGATGTCCGAGCTGCACGCCGATCCGACCACCCATGCGATGTTCCGCGATGACACGGCACGCGTGCTGGCGGGGATAGCCCTCGCACTCGAACAAGGCGAGTCACCCGAACTGGCCGGCCGCGCGCTGCAGACCCTGCGCGCCAGCGAACAGGCGCTGTTCGACAGCAGCAGTCCCGGCGGCGGTCTGGCGGCACATATCCATGCCCTCGCCGGCCAGCTGGCCGCAGCGGTGCGCAACGCCGACTGGGCCGGCAGCCGCGGCGAACTGCGTGCCAGCGCTGCCGAAACCCGCCTGCCCAAGGCGTTGCGCAGCGGCTCCACCTGGGCCACTCTGCGCGCCAATCTCACGCCGCGCTCGGTGGCCTTCCGCCATGCCGTGCGCATGGCAGTCTGCCTCAGCGCCGCGCTGTGGATCTCGCGCCTGCTGCAGCTGCCGCATGGCTACTGGCTGCCGATGACGGCGGCGATCGTGCTGCGGCCGGACTTCGCCGCCACCTTCAATTTCGGCCTGCTGCGCGTGCTCGGCACCGTCCTCGGGCTGGTGCTCACCACCGTGCTGCTGCACATCACGCCGAACGAGCCGTGGGCGCACCTGGCGCTGATGGCGCTGCTGTGCATGGCGTTCCGTTACCTGGCCACCGCGCATTACGGCTTCGCGGTAGCGGCGCTGACCGGCACCGTGGTGATCCTGCTGTCGTTCGAGGGCGTCAATTCCGGCGCGGCGGTTTCCGATCGAGTGGTCAATACCGCGCTTGGTTGCGGCATGGCCCTGCTCGCCTACGTGGCATGGCCGACCTGGGAACGTGGCCGCGCGCGCGCCGCGCTGGCGGTGATGCTGGATGCCTATGCCAGCTACCTGCGCGCCATGGCGCAACCCGACCAGGCCGGCGCCCGGCGCGACACCCGCACCGCGGCCCGTACCGCGCGCACCAACGCGCAGGCCTCGATCGACCGCATGCGCACCGAACCGGCCACCCCGCCGGAACTGCTGGCGCTGGGTCGCGCCCTGTTCGCCAACGGCAACCGGCTGGCGCGCACCGCGATGACGCTGGAAGCCCTGCTCGACGACCTCGCCACGCTGCCCGCGCAGGCCGGGATCAACCATTTCATCGGGCACGCCGCCGATGCCCTGCAGACGATCGCCACGGCACTGCGCGAGCAGCATGCGATGGCTCCCTTGCCGGATCTGCGCACCATGCAGCGCACCCTGGTCGCCATGATGCACGGCGTCGAAGACCATGCCACCGCGGAATTGCTGGCGCGGATCAGCGATCGGCTGGTCGACAATATCGACACGCTGGCCCACGTGACGAACCGCAATCGAACGGAACTGGCTGGCGCCATGGATACATCCCAGGCGTAAATCGGCGCGAGGCATGTGCAAGCGCAACGCGACGCCGCCGCGCAGAGGTTTTACACTGCGCGGATGCTCAAGATCGATACCCACGCGCACATCCTGCCCCGTGACTGGCCGAACCTGGCCGCCAAGTACGGCGACGACCGCTTTCCGGTGATGACCCATACGGACGGGCGCCATCGCATCTACAAGGACAGCAGGTTCTTCCGCGAGGTGTGGGATTCGGCCTTCGACCCGCAGACGCGGATCGACGATTACGCCCGTTTCGGCGTCGATGTACAGGTGATCTCGACCGTGCCGGTGCTGTTCTCGTACTGGGCACAGGGCCATCAGGCACTGGAACTGCATCGCCACCTGAACGACCACATGGCCGGCCTGTGCCGCGATTACCCGCGCCACTACGCCGGCATCGGCACGGTGCCGCTGCAGGCGCCGGAACTGGCCGTGCGCGAACTGGAGCGCTGCATCGACGAGCTGGGTTTGCAGGGCGTGCAGATCGGTTCGCACTGCGGCGACTGGAACCTGGATGCGCCGGAGCTGTTCCCGTTCTTCGAGGCCGCCGCCGATCTCGGCGCCGCGGTGCTGGTCCACCCGTGGGACATGATGGGCATGGCCAGCATGCCGAAGTACTGGATGCCCTGGCTGGTCGGCATGCCGGCCGAGCAATCGCGCGCCGCGTGCTGCCTCGCCTTCGGCGGCGTGCTGGAACGGCTGCCGAAGCTGCGCGTGATGCTGGCCCACGGCGGCGGCAGCTTCCCCTCGACCATCGGCCGCATCGAGCACGGCTTCAAGATGCGCCCGGACCTGGTCGCCACCGACAACCCGCGCAATCCGCGCGACTACCTGCAGCGCTTCTATTTCGATTCCTGCGTGCACGACGATCAGGCGCTGCGCTATCTGCTGGATGTGACCGGCGTCCGCCAGGTGATGCTCGGCACCGACTATCCTTTCCCCCTGGGCGAACAGGAACCCGGCAGCGGCATCGAGGCACTGGGCCTGGACGAGGCCGAGCGCGCCCGGCTGTTCCATGGCACCGCGCTGGAATGGCTGGGCCTGCCCAGACGTCGCTTCGTCCCCGACATCTCTTCACCGGAGCCAGCATGAAACTTCTTCGCAGCGCCACCCTGGCGATCGCCCTTGCCACCACCGTGCTGACCGGCGTCGTACACGCCGCCGAAGTCAGCATGGGCGACGGCAACATCACCTTCGCCACCCCGGACAGCTGGCTGGCGATCATGCAGACCCAGGGCGAACCCGAAGCCCAGGTATTCCAGGTGCCCGACCCTTCGCCCACCGGCAAGAGCAGCCTCGCACGCGTCACGGTGACGGTACAGCACGTGCCCGACATCAGCAGCTTCCATCAGTTCATGGCCGAGGCCACCGCCAAGGCGCTGGTGCTGCCCGGTTACAAGGTGGTCGCCGCACCGCCCGGCCCGAACAGCAATCTCTACACGGCGCAGGAAAACGGTGTCCAGTTCAGCTATGCCGAGCATTACTGGTTCAAGCGCGGCTACGCAATCCAGCTGCGCTGCGTGCGCCCCAGCCAGAGCCAGGCGGGCGCCGCGTGGAAGGCGGAGTTCGACAAGGGTTGTGCCGCGCTCGCCGCGCAACTGAAGTAGACACGCATCGAGCCCTCCCCTGCGAGCAGGGGAGGGCTGGCGAGAGGTGCGCCGGATCTTCACCGCAGGCCCGCGCGCATCCCTCATCCGAATGACTCCTTTCAGTCGCCAACCTCCTCCTGCATGCCGGGGGAGGAGCCAACTTCGAAGAGATACCCCATGTCCGCCAGTTTCGAAGCCACCCTTGCGTGGGCGCAAGCCCGGGATGCCGCCGATCCGCTGCGCGCCTTCCGCGACGAATTCCTGATCCCGCCGCACGTGGGACGGGACGGCCGGCCGTCAGACAGTGTGTACTTCTGCGGCAACTCGCTTGGCCTGCAGCCACGCGCGGTGCGCGAGGCAGTGAACGCCGAACTGGACTACTGGGGCGAACTGGGCGTCGAAGGCCATTTCAAGGGCCGCCTGCCATGGATGGACTATCACGAATTCGTGCGCGACGACCTCGCCACCGTGGTCGGCGCACTGCCCGGCGAGGTGGTGGCGATGAACACGCTGGGCGTGAACCTGCACCTGATGATGGTGAGCTTCTACCGCCCCACCGCCGAACGCCCGGCGATCCTGATCGAGGCCGGCGCCTTCCCCACCGATCGCTATGCG
>Ga0134128_10007963_pt1 | contig 12762 bp, 19 predicted proteins | sample KB31754_FD_96462 | JGI IMG/M metagenome (GOLD analysis project Ga0134128, IMG submission 96462) | Terrestrial soil microbial communities with excess Nitrogen fertilizer from Kellogg Biological Station, Michigan, USA - KB3-175-4 | ecosystem: Environmental > Terrestrial > Soil > Unclassified ...
CGTCGACTACCTGCGCCCGGGGCGCGGCAAGCACTTCGTCGCCACCGCGCGCATCGTGCGCAAGGGCAGCCGGATTGCCGTGACCCACATGGAGCTGCACAGCGACACGGGCGAGCTCATCGCTACCGGCGGCGCCGCGTATGTGGTCGGCTAGAAGCCGCCGTTAAAAGCGGCGGCCGGGCAGCGTGCTCCGTTCGCCGTGCACGCGAAAAGGCCCGGAACGAAAACTGCCGTTGCCGGGCCCGTTGCTGCTTGCGAGCGAGACCTAGCGGGCGCTGGTCAGCACCTGGACCTGACGGTCGCTCTGCGTGCGGGGATCGCCGAACGCTCCGGTCTGAATCTTCCAGGCTGGCACGCCCGCCTCGAGCAGCGCGGTACGAACGCTGCTGGCGCGCTCGTTCGAGCCGTCGATGCCGACCTGCTGGCCGGGGTTCTGGTTCAGATAATTCGCGATATCGGACACCTTGCCGTATTCAGAAGCGCGAAGGTTCGAGCTGTCGGCATCGAACCAGATATCCCGGTACGAAATCCAGCTGCCCGCGCCGCCGGGGCCTTGCGCACCGGTCTGCCCGATCGCGCCTTGCGCGCCGGTCGCACCGGTCCTGCCCGTCGGACCTGCCACGCCCAGCGTCTCGGTGCTGCCCTGCGCGCCCGCATATCCGGTTGCGCCTCTCGCGCCGGTGGCACCCGTCGCGCCGACCGGACCGGTCGGACCTTCGCGGGTCGGGCCTTCGGCACCCGTGCTGCCCGCTACGCCTTGCATGCCCGTGGCGCCCGTCGCGCCCGTCGGACCGGCAGGGCCGGCAAGACTGCCGCCTTGCGATCCGGTCGCGCCGGTCGAGCCTTGCGCGCCTTGCGCTCCGGTCGCACCGGTCGGACCCGCGCGGCCGACCACCATTCTGCCTTCGGCGCCGGTAGCGCCGGTCTGGCCTTGCATGCCCGTGGCGCCGGTGGCGCCCCTGGCGCCCTGGGGACCCGCCATCGGAGCGCCCATCGCTCCGGTCGCGCCGGTCGCGCCTTGCGCGCCCTGCGCCCCGGTGGCGCCGGTGGCGCCCGCGGGACCGACGTAACTCACCGGTTGTTCCCTGACAGGTTCGGTCGAGGCGCAACCTGCGGCGAACAGCGCGACGACGGCCAGTGACAGCGTGCTTTTGATCATGACGGATTTCATTGCTTTCCTTTAAGTGACTACGAGAGATGCGCACCTGACCGAATTCGTTTCGAATCGCAATCGAGGGTGCGCATTACGATTCGTGACCCAATCTACGTCGGCCGCACCGCCGATTCTGTTCGTTGACGCGCTTAGGCGACACTTCGATTCACCACCACCGAAATCCCGGTTCATGTCGGATGGCGAACATTGTCCTGGTGGAAAAAAAGGCCCGGAATGATTTTCCGGGCCCCTGGTGCTTGCTGTTGCGGGTGCGTTGCTACTTGTCCTTGCCGACCTGGTTGCCGATGAGGCCGCCGACTGCGGCGCCGCCGACCGTACCGATGGTGCTGCCGCCGGTCAGCACGGCGCCCGCTACCGCGCCCGCGCCCGCGCCGATCGCCGTGTCTTTGCCACGCGTCGACATCCCGCCGCAACCGAGCAGCATCGTTGCCGTAACCGCACTGAGGGCCAAACTCTTGATCATGATCATTGGACTGCCTTTCCAGAACAACATTGACCTGCCATTCCTGACTTTTTCCAGTCAGGAATTCGATTGAACTTGAACGACTACTGCTTGATCCTGCTTCCGGCAACCTCGACCGAAACATGGCGGTCGGGCTGCAGGCAGGCGATCGTGCGCGCGGTCGCGGAGCCCTTGCAATCACCGCTCGCGGTGGTCGGCTGCGACTCACCCTTGGCGGAGCTGTGCACGCCCCATTTCGGCTCGATGCCCTTGCTCTCCAGATAGCTCTTGACCGTCGCCACGCGGCGCTCGGAGAGCGCCTGGTTGTAGCCGTCGGTGCCGAAGCGATCGGCAAATCCGACTGCCGCGATCGTTGCGGACTCGAGTCCCGTCATCTTGGTGACGAAGTCGTCCAGTGTGTCGCGGCCCGCCGGACGGAGCGTCGACTTGTCGAAATCGAAAAGGACATTCGCATCCAGGGTGATTTTTTCGTAGACCGGCTGCGGAGCTGCCGCCGCGATCGGCGCGACGTAGGCCGCGGGCGTGGGCGCGACGTACTGGGCGACCGGCGCCGGATTGCATTCGCTATAGCCGGGCGGCGGGCCGAAGGCGCTGTGCCAGCATTCGCCAAAGCCGTTCTTCCAGACCTGGGTCGGCGCGGCGGTCCAGAGCTCCCTCAGGTCCGGCGTGAGTTTCTGCGCGCGCGCGGCGCTCGATGCGAAGCTCAGCGCCAGGGCGCAGGCCACTGCCAGGGGCAACTGCTTCTTGTTGAATGTGGTTTTCATGGTTTCTCTCTGTAGATGTGCTGCGCTTGCTTCCGCCTTGCCTCGATGCCTCCCTGCCGACTGCCAGCAAAAGCGGAAAGATACTGACCGGTCTGTAGCAGCAGCATCCTCTGTCGGCCGGCAACGGTCGGCGTGGCAGCACACATAGGCCGAAATAACCCCGCTCCCGCCTAAGTAGGCTGGCGCACGGAACATTCTTGGGGAACGGCCGATGATGCGGACAACCAAGGAGAACCAACATGCTCTACACGATCGCTGTCGTACTCCTCATCCTCTGGGCCCTGGGACTCGTATCATCCTTCACGATGGGCGGCTTCATCCACGTGCTGCTGGTGATCGCGGTCGTCATGGTCCTGCTCAGATTGATCAGCGGGCGTAGCCCTGTGTGACGTTGACGGCGGCGCCGTGGCGGTGCCGCACGTCGGACAGCAGGCGTCCCAGTTCGCGCTTGACCACGCCATAGCACTCGCACACGCGCTCCTCCAATCCTGAGCGCGCGAGCACCGCGATATGGCCGCGGCGATAGCGGATCAGCCCGTCTCGCTGCAGGTTGCCGGCGGCCTGCGTGATGCCTTCGCGGCGCACGCCGAGCATGCTGGCGATCAGCTCCTGGGTCATGGTCAGCTCGCCCGACGGAATTCGGTCGAGCGTCAGCAGCAGCCAGCGGCACAATTGCTGCTCGACCGAATGGTGCCGGTTGCAGGCCGCGGTCTGGATCATCTGGGTAAGCAAGGCCTGGGTGTAGCGCAGCAGCAGGCTCTGCACCAGGCCGCCGCGGTTGAACTCCTGCTTCAGCAACCGGCCCTCGAGCCGGTAGCCATGGCCGGCCGTCTGCACCACGGCCGAGCTCGGCGTGGTGTCGCCCCCCATGAAGAGCGAGATGCCGACCACGCCCTCGTTGCCGACCCCCGCGGGTTCGGCCGAAGCGCCCGACTCCATGACGTAGTGCAACGATACGATGGCGGTGGTGGGGAAGTACGCGTGCTGCATCTGGCTGCCGGGCTCGTAGAGGATCTCACCGAGCGGCATCGACACCAGCTCCAGGTGGGGCGACAGGCGCGCGAACTCCGCCGCAGGCAGGGCGGCCAGCAGCTGGTTCTGGTTCGGGCTGTGGGAGGAAGCCATCGCGGCGCGGGTCGTTGCGCTTTACTTCGTTGCGATCAGTTCCACGCCGATGCCGCGGTAGCCGATGAAGCGGCTGGAGCGGTTGAACATCGGCTCGCCGCTCACCTGGAAGCGCTGCTGCGAGCCGTCGGAATTGACGCGGCTGAAGACGAAGTCGAGGAACGGCTGGCGCCTCGCAATGGTCGCCTGCAATTCCTTGCGCTCGCCCTCGTTCCAGCCGTCGACCTGAACCGCGTCCGTCTTTCCCGTCAGCGGGTCGACCCGGATCCCGAGCATCTCCAGGACCGGACCCGAGACCTTGCTGAAGTTCCCGTGCTCGTCCTGCTCCCAATACCAGTCGGAGGCCAGCTCGGTCAGGCTGCGGTAGCGGGCTTCGCTCTCGCGCAGTTCCGCGGTGCGATCCAGCACGGTCTGCTCCAGCTCCTTGCTGTAGCTCTCGAGCTTCTTGTAGAGCAAGCGCACTTCCAGCATGTTGTGGATGCGCGTCCTCGCCTCGACCAGGTCGAACGGCTTGCTGATGAAGTCCCGCGCGCCCGATTGCAGCGCGCGCAGCTTGTGGCCCGGCTGGGCGGTGATGACGAGGACGGGGAGATAGCCGTCCGCATCGTTGGTCTTCAGGCCCTCCATCACCTGGAAGCCGTCCATGCCCGGCATCTGCAGGTCGAGCAGGATCAGGTCGTAGCGGTTCCTGCGATGCAGGGCACAGACTTCCTGCGGATTCATCGTCGTGGCGATGCGGGAATAGCCGGCGTCGCGCAGCATTTCGCCGAGCAGGCTGACATTGGCTTCCTGGTCGTCGACGATGAGCACGCTGGCTCTGAGGATGTCGGACTCGGCAATCATCATGCGGCTTCCTTCTTCGCCGCGGGCGTCGATGCCGTCTGCGAGGCATCGAGCGCAACGTCCAGCGCATCCATGAACTGGTTGACCTTGATCGGTTTGGTGAGATAGTTGAAGAAGCCGGCCTTGAGACCCTTCTCGATGTCATGCGGGACCGCGTTGGCGCTCAGCGCGATGATCGGAATGTGCGCGGTGGAGGGATCGGCGCGCAGGATTTTCATGGCTTCGATGCCGCTGATCCCGGGAAGGTTGATGTCCATCAGGACCACGTCGGGCTGATAGGCGCGGGCGAATTCGACGCCGATGGCGCCTTCCGCCGCGCTCAACAGGCGCAGCTCCGGGCGACGCGCGATGAGCTGCTCCACCAGCTCGAGGTTGGCGGGGTTGTCCTCGACATAAAGGACGGTGCGCGGCGTCGCGCCCACGGGCAACTCCGGCCGCGCGGGGGTCGCCGGCTCGGCTCCGCCCGCAGCCAGCATCGGCGCCTCCGTGAGGCTAAGCTCGATCCAGAACTCGGTTCCGGCGCCGACGGTGCTGTCCGCACCGATGGTTCCCCCCATCAGCTCGACCAGCCGCTTGGCCACCACCAGGCCGATGCCCGTGCCCTCCTCGACTCCCGCCTCCTTGCCCAGGCGATTGAAAGGCTGGAAGAGCTGCGCGAGCTGTTCCCGGGCGAGCCCCGCGCCGGTGTCGCGCACGCTGATGCGGATGGAGCCGGCAGGTCCGAGTGAATACTCGACGACGACCGCGCCGCCCGGCTTGTTGTACTTGACCGCGTTGAACAGCAGGTTGATCAGTACCTGCTTCAGGCGCGTGCGGTCGGCCTTGACGAAGTAAGGCTTCTCGAACCGGGGAAACGTCATGCCGATGCCGCGCTTTTGCGCCTGCGACTCGACCAGGGCGCGGCATTCGAGCATCACTTCCACCAGCGAGACCGGCTCGCGCGACAGCGTCGCCTTGCCCGATTCGATCAGCGCGAGGTCGAGGATCTCGTTGATCAGCTCCAGCAGGTACCAGCCCGCCTTCTGGATCTGGTCGAGGTTGCGCCGCTGCGCGGGCGTCGGCGGCGGCGAGCCGGATTCCATGAGCTGGGCGAACCCGAGCACCGCGTTCAGCGGCGTGCGCAGCTCATGGCTCATGCCGGAGAGGAAATCGGTCTTGGCGCGGTTGGCTTTCTCGGCGGCCGCCATCGCCCGGTTCAGCTCGGTTTCGACGCGCTTGCGCGCGGAATTGTCGCTGCCGATGAGCAGGTAGCCGATGATGTCGCGGTAGTCGTCGCGCAGCGCCGTGATCGACACCACCGCCGGAAAGCGGCTGCCGTCCTTGCAGATGTAGGTCAGCTCGTAGCTGTCGGCGATGTCGCGCGACGCCTTGAACGCCAGCGCCTCGAAGCCCGGCGCGATCGGCTTGCCGAATTCGGCGCTCAGCGCCGCGGCGCGCGCCGCGACTTCCTGCGGGTCATGGATTTCGCTCGGGCTCTTGCGGTTGACGACGTCGGCCGCGCTGTAGCCCAGCATGCGCTCGGCGCCGGCGTTGAAGAGCTGTATCACGCCCTTCTCGTCGGTGGCGATGATGGAGAAGCTGGGGCTCGTCAGGATTGCATACTGCAAGGCTCCCGCCTTGATCCGCGCCTTCTCGCGCAGCAGCTCGGCGGCGGGGGCGACTCGTTGCGACATTACGTTGGCGACCTCGCGCACGCTGAAGAGAAACGCCTCTCCCGAGAGGCAACCGCGGATACTGGGGTTTCTTGCCGGTGGCCGTCTGTGCGCAATCGCACATAGCCATGGCTGCCGCGCTCGCGCATTGCGGCCGGGTCAGCGCGGCATCGCGGTGGGCGGCAGCGCTCGACTCATGGCGCGGCGCCGAGAGCGAACCCGCCGTCGCGCAGCCAGCGCCGCTCGGCGGGCAGCGTGGCGCTCTCGAAACGGCGTGCGACCTCGAGCCAATCCACGATCGCCCACCAGCCCTTCAGATAGTCGGCCCGCCGGCTTTCATGCTTGAGGTAATACGCATGCTCCCAGAGGTCGTTGACCAGCAGCGGAAAATGCCCCTGCACCAGCGGATTGCCGTGGCCGGCGGTGGTCTGGACCACCAGCCTGCCGCCATCCTGCTGCGTTCTGGCCAGCCAGACCCAGCCGGAGCCGAACGAGTTGTCGCCCGCCGCTTCAAACTGGGCCTTGAGCTTCTCCAGCCCGCCGAAATCGCGCTTGATCGCGTCGGCGAGCGCGCCCGCGGGCTCGCCGCTTGCGAAGGGCGACAAGCCTCGCCAGAACATGCTGTGATTGACGTGTCCGCCGGCGCTATTGCACAAGGCGGTTCGAGCGTCCGCGGGAATCTTGCCCGCGTTCAGCAGCAGCCAGAGCGCCGAGCGCTCCTGGAACTTCGGGTGAAGCGCGAGCGCCGCGTTCAGGCTCTCCACGTACGCGGCATGATGCACGTCGTGGTGCAGCTCCATGGTGCGCGCATCGATGTGCGGCTCCAGCGCCGCATGGGAGTAGAGCAAGGGGGGCAGCAGATGCTTCGACTGGACCGGCGTCAGGGTTTCCATGGTGGGAGAATTGTGCGGCCGCGACCCGGAGCCGCTCTGTGCGTTCTCGAACGAACCGCCCAATCGGCCGATCTGTGTCCGGGACCGAACGGAGCCGAAGCGGTATTCGGACCGCTACGTCTGTTACAACCGGCCCAGATCCTGGATCGCATCGACGACCATTCCCGTGCCGACGGCCATCAGCAGGATGTCGGAGGCAACCCGCACGTATCGATACCCCGCGGGGGGCTGGCCAAACTGCACCACAAGGGGCTGCGGGACCGGGTAAAAGACCACGTCTCGCGCCAGCGGCTGGCCGATGTGCCATTTCTTCGCCTGGCCCGGCGCCATGCAACCGTTGTGCTTCTTGGCCAATCCCGGAGGGCAGCGCCCATCGCGGTAGTGCTCGTCGTAGTACTCGCGGACGGCCACGCGGTGCCGATCCTCGAAATGCTCGCGCCCGCCCGTCTCATGCGACGCCCTCTTGTCCGAGTCGCGCCGCTCGTCCCGGTTGTTTTCGCGCTTGTCGTTCTCGCGCCTGTCGTTCTCCCGCTGGTCCGCGCGCTCTTCCTGGTTCGGCTTGCCGCCGCCCGCCCAGGACGGCTTGTCCGCCATCGCCGGACCGGTCATCAGTAGCCCGGCGAGTGCAAGCGCCAGGGTGCTTTTCGTTCTCAAGTTGTCGGGTTTCATGACCCCATGGTCCCCTGGCGGCCGAGGCGCGGTCGGTGCGCCGGCACACCAAAGAAAGAGGCCCGGAGCGGGGTTGCCGTCTCCGGGCCTCGGTGCTTCAGGTCCCCGATCAGGAGGGGTTGCTCGCCAGGAGGAGAGCGAATCGGGTACCCAGATCGATTTTCCGCAGTCCCTGCCCGCTCATCGGTGCGCTTGCGCACACAGCAGCGGTATGCGCGGCGTCGTACAGACCAGCCGGCGCGCAGGCACTAACGTGGATTTCCAACCACAGGAGATCACGCCATGACCAAACGAATTCTCTCGCCATTGCTAGCGGCGCTGTTTTTTGCCAGCCTCTTCGGCTCGCTTGCCGGCTGCAATACCGTAGAAGGCGCGGGCAAGGACATCGAGCAGGGCGGCAAGGCGATCAAGGACGAAGCGCGCGAACAGAGGTAAGTGCTGCGGCGCCCGGTCCCGACGCGGGACCGGCCGCTTCGCTCCCGCAGAGCCGCCGGATCAGCGGTTCCAGCCGTGAAGAACGCCCAGGTACATCACCGGCTCGAAGTCCCCCGTCCAGCGCCCGCGGGCGTCGCCCACCCGGTTCTTCTCCGACAGCGACTGGATGAGGCCCTCCACGCCGCTTTCGCGCACTTTGTTGGCAAAAGTCTCGCGATAGGTCGTGATCAGGCTCATGCCCTCGATCTTGACGTCGAAGACCTTCCATGCAGTGCCGGTCTTTTCCAGGTCGTAGTCCATGCTGACCGGCGCCGTCCCGGGCTGCTTGATCACGGACTTGACCGTGACCTCGGTATCGCCGGGCACCAGGCGCGAGGGCCTGAACTCGATCACCTGATTGCGGTAGCTCGAGAGCGCGATGGAATACGTGCGCACCAGCAGGCTCTTGAACTCCGCGGTGAGTGTCTTCTGCTGCTCGGGCGTGGCCAGGCGCCAGTTGCGGGCCATGGCGATCTGCGTCATGCGATCGAAGTCGAACAGCGGCAGGATCCGGGTCTCGACGAGGTCGGCGATTTTCGTCGGGTTACCCGCCTGGATGTCCTTGTCCTGGCGGATGAGGGCGAGCACCTCGACAGTGACCGCCTTGACCAGCGCGTCGGGCGCGACCTCGTCGGCCAGAGCGAGCGGCGCGGCAAGCGCCAGCATGAGGATCGGCGCGTACTTCAGGGCGTGCATGTTCACAGTGCATTCCCTCCTATAAGTCGACCAGCTTCAGCTCAGTGCTGGTTTGCGAGAGCTTCCTGCCCGCCGGCAGTTTCAAGTACGGCCCGGCTTCGTCGGCAGTGAGCCCGTAGGCGAAGCTCATCGCGCCGCGGCTGAAGTCGCCGGTGCCGTAGCCGCGGAACGCGCTCAGTCGCTGGAAGTGAAATGTCGCGGTCGCGCCATCGCTGCACTGCATCTGCCCGATCCCTCCCTCGGCGGCGCTGGAAGTGAACTTGCCGATGCAGGTGAGCGCCGGATCCTTCTGCAAATGCAGAGTCAGCGTCCCGGCACCGTTGAGATGGCCTTCGGCCTCGCCGACGAACAGATCGCCGCCCAGAATCGCGATGACCTGGCCCGTCGCCGAGAACAATCCGGCGCCGGCCGCCGGCTCTGCAGCGGCGAGCCCGGCACAGACGGCAAGAAGCGCGATCAAGCGGGTGTTCATTGCGGCTCAGGCTACGCACCCGGGCGGGGCATCGTCTGTGCGTCGGCGTACGAAAAGATCAGGACACCCGCTTGTAACGCTATGTCCCCTAGCGCACAGAACGCCTGTCGCAGCGTGCTAGCATGGTCGTGAGGGTCGACGCGTGCGATCCGGCACTTTGCTTGTCCCGCAACCTTGATTGGATGGAGCTCGGGACCTCACCTTGGCCACACCCCATTTCCCAAAGCAAAATCATTTGCTCGCCGCCCTGCCGGCCGATGAGTTCGAGCGCCTGTCCGGGCATCTGGAGCTGGTGCCGATGCCCCTCGGCGAGGCGCTGTACGAGTCCGGCGGGCGCCTGCAGCACGTGTACTTCCCCACCACCTCCATCGTGTCGCTGCTCTACGTCATGGAGGACGGCGCTTCAGCCGAGATCGCGGTGGTCGGCAACGAGGGGATCCTCGGCATCTCGCTCTTCATGGGCGGCGAGACCACGCCGAGCCGGGCCGTGGTGCAGAGCGCGGGCTACGGCTACCGGCTGAAAGCGCAGCTGCTGAAGCAGGAATTCAACCGCGGCGGCCCGGTGATGCACCTGCTGCTGCGCTACACCCAGGCGCTGATCACCCAGATGGCGCAGACCGCGGTATGCAACCGGCACCATTCGGTCGAGCAGCAGCTTTGCCGCTGGCTGCTGCTGAGCCTCGATCGCCTGTCCAGCGACGAGCTGAGCATGACGCAGGAGCTGATCGCAAACATGCTCGGGGTGAGGCGCGAAGGCGTCACCGAGGCGGCCGGCAAATTGCAGCGCGCCGGCCTCATCAGCTACAGCCGCGGCCGCATCACCGTGCTCGACCGCAAGGGCCTGGAGAAGGAAGTTTGCGAGTGCTACGCGGTGGTCAAGAAGGAGTTCGATCGCCTGCTCAGGGACATTCCGCTCGGCAATCCGTTCCAGGCCACCGGGCACTCCCGCCGATAGGGCGCATCGCCATGGATTGGGACGCCATACAGGGCAACTGGAACCAGTTCAAAGCGGACGCCAAGCGCCGCTGGGACCGCATTGGCGAGCAGCAGCTGCACGCGATCAGCGGCAGACGAACCCTGCTCGCCTCCCGGATCAAGGAAGCCTACGGCCTCAGCAACGAAGATACCGAGAGGCAGATCACGGACTGGCAGTCGACCCTCAAGCGGCGATAGCGGCGCGCTTTGCGTCAGCGCGACCGGCTTATCGCTTGTCGAACCGCGCCTCCGCGTTGCCCAGGCAATTGGCCTTGACCTCACCCGCGAAGGCATTGCATTTTTCCCTCGCCGCGGCGTAGGCGGCCTCGCGCCTGGCCGAGCCGGTAACGGTGCGCGCGTCGACGTCCTTTTTTTTCGCCGCGGTGCCTGGCGCGGCCCGCTCCTCGGCCGGGGTTTGCGCCATCGCGCCGGCGCCCAAGACAAGACCGACCGTAATTGCCGCCGCGCCAGCGAGTCCTGGCCTGTTCACCTGATCGCCGCCCGAGAAACGGCGGGCTCGATCTTGACGATCTGGTAGCACGGGCACGCGACGGCCTCCAGCGCCCTGGAGTCGAGCACCTCCATGCGGCCGCGGCGGTAGCTGATCAGGTCGCGCTTCTGCAGCTTGCCGGCGGCATTGGTGACCGCCACCCGCAGCACGCCCAGCATGCCGGCGAGCATCTCCTGCGTGATGAGAAACTGGTTCGAACGCACGCGGTCGCGCGTCATCAGCAGCCAGCGCGCGAGGCGCGCCTCGACGTGGTGGAAGCGGTTGCACGCCGCGGTCTGCGTGACCTGGACCATCCGATCGTGAACGTACCGGTGCACGGCGCGCTGCAACGGCACATTGCGCTGGAATTCGCGCACAAAACGCGGCGACGTCATGCGCAAGGCCGTCCCGGCCCCCTGCACCAGCGCGCGCACCGGCGAATCGCCGACCCCCAGCGCGAGCGGAATCCCGAGCATGCCCTCGCGGCCCACCATGCCGACCTCCAGTGCCAAGTGCCCGCCCACGAGGGTGAGCAGCGAAACCACGCAGTCGGTTGGAAAGTAGACCTGCCGGATCGCTTCGCCGGGGCGATAGAGGATGTCGCCGAACGTCAGCGTGACCGGCTCGAGCTGCGGCCGCATGCGCTGGAAGATCTTGCGGGGCAGGGCCGCCAGCAGGTTGTTTTCAGCGCGGTCGCGGATCATCGGGGCCGACGCTACAGCAAGCGCACCCCGCCGTATGTTCGCCTACGTACAGAGCCGCCTTGAACAGAGGACCACCCCGTCCCTGCCGCCCTCCCGCGCTTAGTAGCGGCGCGGGTCGTCCGGGCGGCGATCCTGGCGGTTGCGCACGCCATCGCCATCCCGATCGCGATCCGCGCGATCGGGCACGCCGTCGCGGTCGCGATCGCGTTCTCCGTGGTATGCGCCACCGCTTCCGGCGGGAACCTCATAGGCAATGCAGCCGGAGAGCAGGCACCCGGCGGCGATCAGCGACAACACGATCGTCTTCATGGGATGCAATCAACTGCGATTCGGGTTGTTCGGCGCGCGGTCTTGGCGATTCGGCACGCCGTCGCCGTCGCGATCCGCGGGTGTGCGCTTCCAGCTGCCGCGCTCCATGTGCCAGCGTCCGTCGCGCTCCACCCAATTGGGCTGGGTGTATTCGTAGCCGCGGCGCGCGCGGATCCAGGACCCGGCGACCCATACATGATGGCGGTTTTGCCATTCCCAGTGCCCAGCCACCCACACCCGGCCGGGGCGATGCGCCGGAGCGACTTCCTCGCGGGGCGGCGGCGGCGCGACTCGCACAAAGCTCGCGGCCGAGGCCGGCGTCGCGAGGCTGCCGATGGAACCCGCCACGAAGGCGGCGAGAAGCAATTTCCTGATCACGTTGAACTCCCGGGAAGTGTTGATGGAGACGGTCCTTGTAGCGCCGATCCGCGGCGCGGTATGTGCGTATGCGCGCTTAGGGCGCCGTCATTTGTTCGAGGCCTATGTGCGCTAGCGCATCGATCGCGGCACCGGAAAGGACGGAGCATTTGCGGATGCTCTGGCTGCTCATGCGCGCCCTGCCGGTGTTGCTGCTCGCGACTCTGCCGGCATGCGACAGCTCCTACTCCGCCGGAGCCCCCGATGTCGCGCGCGAAACATCGCGGCATTGCCTGCACTGCGGCTGGATCCAGTCGAAGCGCGAGATAGGACCGGACGCCTCGGCGCCTGGCGCCGCGGTCATCTACGAATACACCATGCGCTTGCGGGACGGCTCGGTCCACGTGTTCCGCGAATCGTCCCCCTCGAGCTGGCGCGAAGGTCAGCGGCTGATTCTCATCAAGGGCGAGGACGCAGACGACTGACGGTTCCGGCGCATACGCCCAGGCGCCTATGTGTGACACCGCACAGAGCGACGAGGACCGTCTGCGGACAATGGACGGTTGAAAATCCGCGGTAACCCTGTCTCCCGAGGCCTGCTCCAGGTGCTTGCGCTGTTCCGGCGTGGCGGCTGGATGGCGGACTACGCGGCCGAGGAGCCGCTGCTGCGATCGGAGCTGTTCAGCGCCGATCAGATGGAGC
>Ga0134128_10007964_pt1 | contig 12761 bp, 7 predicted proteins | sample KB31754_FD_96462 | JGI IMG/M metagenome (GOLD analysis project Ga0134128, IMG submission 96462) | Terrestrial soil microbial communities with excess Nitrogen fertilizer from Kellogg Biological Station, Michigan, USA - KB3-175-4 | ecosystem: Environmental > Terrestrial > Soil > Unclassified ...
CCTGCTCCAGACCAACTCGTCGAGCCGCGCGCTCGGCGAGATCGGCCCGTTCCAGCGCCACGCCGCCCCGATACGTTCCAAGCCGCCGTCGCGGTCAACCGCGGCCACCAATTCGCGCAGGTATACGAGATTTCCCTCGCACAGGCGGTAGATGCGTTCGAGGCTGATGCCGTCCAGCGGCGCGCCCAAGACGTCGCACAGCAGCGCCGACACAAGGTCCTTACTCAGTTGCGGAACGTCGACGCGGGCGAGCAGTTCGTCCCGCCACAACGCGGTAACCGGCTCAGGACACTCCTCCTCATCGCAAACAGTCAGCAGCAGGCTGACTTTCCCCCGCGTGGCAAATTGCCGCATGACGACTGCGGATTCCACATCGAGCAGGTGCGCGTCGTCACATGCCAGCACCCACTCGCGGGTTTTCTCGGATCGAGTGGCTAGTGCCGCGACTGCTTCCCCGACCGTCCGCGGCGGCCCTTCCCGGCCGTCGGCCAGCAGGCCCGAGAGCGCGGCCAGCGGGATCCCGGCAGCGCTGCGCGAGGTGGCCACCCAGTCCACGCACCGGCCCGACGCCCGCGCGATCGCGGCCAACTCGCGGGCCATCCGGCTCCGGCCGGCGCCGTGTGGGCCGCCGATCACGACGCCGTCTCGTTGCAGCGCCGCCGCCGCCAGGCGCAGTTGCTCACCGCGCCCGACAAGCGACGGAGGCCGCCGCGTGCTCGCCGAGGCGTCGCGCCATGACGACGCCTCAGACCATTCGCTCCGCATGGTCCCCCATCCGCATATCCCCCGTGCGTCGAATACTCCGCAAGCGCAGAGCATAGGGGGCGTCACGCAGTGCATGCATCGAGGCCTATGGAAAGGTGCGAGCGTCCAGTGGCCGCAGCGACAGCCGCACCGACCCGAGCCCGGTTGCCTGGGCTGGGCCGGTGCGGCGCCGTGGTCGTGGCGGCAGTCGCGTTCGGACGCTTTGAACCGCCGCCATTTGCTTACTTAAGCGTGTAGCTGTACGGGAAGGCGGCGACTTCGTCACCGCTGAGCAGGAACGAAGAGAAGGTATCCACATAGACGACCGCGTGCACGGACGTGCCCGGACTTCCGGTCGGCGTGACCGTGACCGTGATCGTGCCGCTCTGCCCGGGCGCCAGGCTCAGCGGCGCCAGGCCCGGCGCGGACGCGTTCACGGCGGCGAGCCAGAGGTCGCCGGAGTCCGCGGTCGCGCTCGGGTCGAACTGCTGCGTCCGCACGGTCGCGCTGAGTGTGGCGCTGCCCTTGACCGGTCCGTTGGTCGGTCCGAACGCCGTCGGCTCCGCTGCCCACGGACCCTGAGTCACCCGCGCCGCCGCAAGCTCGGCTGACGCGGCCAGGGCGCTGCCGCTCGTCGGGACGCCCAGCAACTCTGGCAAGCCGTTGTCGAGGGCTGCCACGTCGAAGTCCGCCGGGATCGTCGAACTCTGCGCGAACTTCAGGTCGCTGGTCTCGGCCGGTACCAGCCAGGTGGTGCCGATCGAGGTCGCCGGGAAGGGAATCGCGATCGTCGCGGTCGAGGGCGGCAGGACCAGCAGCGGATACGTGGCCTGCGTTGTGCGGCGCGGGTCCGCGAAGAACGCCTCGGGCGCGGCGCCGGTATTGGTCACTCGCAGCTTGACGGTTATCGGCTTGCCTGCCGCGACCTTGCCGTGTGGAAGCCCGGAGGCATCCACGTCGACCAGATTGAAGCGCAGGTGTCCGGTGAACCGCTCGGTCAGCGTCGTGCCCGCCACCGGGTTGTCGATGTCGATGAACAAGGTCCACCGCCCGGCTGCCGGGGAGCGCACGAAGCCTTGCAGGGTGCTGATCGGCACCACGTTGCCGCTCGCGTCGACGGTCTGGTTGGTGGAGAGCGAGAGCACCTGGCCGTCAGGACCCGCGATTGCCGCGTTGACGATCTGGTCCGGCGTGCCGGCCAGCCGCAGGTCGATCCCGAGGCCGCGCTTGCCCTGCGGCACGTCGAAGAAGTACGCCTGCGTCTGCGCGCCCGGGTTGCCACGGCCGTTGCCGCCGGTGAGCGTCCCGGTGAACGAGCCGCCGTCAGAGCTCTTCGACAGCAACGTGCGCAAAGTCAGCGGCACGGTGGTGGCGAAGTGCCGTGAGCTGTCGAACTCGATCGCCGCGGACACGTCGCCCGCGTCGTCCGACAGGCGGGTGCGCACGTGGAAGGTCGCGCTCTGGCCAGGCCGCAACGTCGCGCTCGGCGGGCTGACTTCGGCGAAGCCGACGTACTTGGTGGTAGTGAACTCGTAGTTGACGTTTCCGTTGAACCCGGCCGTGCTGGCCGACGCGAAGAAGATCGCGGTCCAGCGGCCCGCCGCCGGGAAGCGCACATCGGCCTGGCCGTGGTTGCCCGCGCCCTGCGGTATCGAATGGTTCTCGTACTCGCCGCGCGGGCCGATCAGCGCGAGCCGCACCAAGGACTGGCCGTTCGCCGCACCGCCGGGCCAGCTGAGCTGAGCCTCGAGATGGTCGGCTCCGGCCGGAACGCTGAAGGTGGTCTCGGCGAACCGGCGCACGACCGGCGTCCCGTCGGGTGCGGCGATGCCGTCGAGGAAGCTCGGGGTCGATGCCGAGGCGATGTCGAGCGGGATGGTCGCCTTCACGTCCGACAGCGTGCGGCCGAGGATGCGGCCGTGCGGCTGGACGGTCTGGGTGGCCGAGCCGGTGTTCGTGACCACGACCGGCAGATCAAGGTTCTGATTCGCCGGGGCGGCCGCGGCGAGCTGGGTATCGCCGCCGGGCGTTGTGATGGTGAGTCCGTCACCCTGCCGGGCTGGGGCCCCGTTCGCGTCGTGGATCGACATCGCTTCGAGCACGGCGCGGTAGGAGTTCAGCTCGCCGGCGCCCTGCTGGGTCGCGGGAAGGCCGAGGTCGGTGGCGGTACCGGTGAGGATCCGCTTGACCAGGGCCGGAGTGGGACGCACACCGTGGTGGGTGTGTTCGTATGCTTCGATCACCAGCGCCGCCGCGCCCGCGACCAGCGGTGAGGATTCGCTGGTGCCGCCGAAGTCCTCGATCGGTGAGGGCGTGCCGTTGAACGCGGTGCAGTCGACGAAGCGCACCGGGTCCGGCGTGCACAGCGCCCATCCGTCCTGCCCGGGCGCGACCAGGTCGGCCACCCGGCCGAGGTCGGTGACGCCGCCGGAGGACAAGGGCGAGGGATTGTCGCTTACCACTGAGGTCGCGAAGTTGCGGGTACCGGCGTAACCGGTCTGCGCCTGGACCCGGAAGGTCGTGGTCGCGCCGACCGAGATGACGTTCGGATCGACCGAGGGGGAGCCGACGGTGTTGGTCGGTCCCGCGTCGCCGGTGGAGCTGACCACGGTGACGCCCGCCGCGACCGCGGCGTCGTCGGCAAGTGCGGTCGGGTCGGTCCCGGCGGTCGGAAACGCGTTGCCGCCGAAGGACTCGTTGATCACGTCGACCTTGTCAACGTTCACCGCGTAGTCGATGGCCTGGATGATCGAGGAGTTGATCGCGAAGTTCGAGGAGCCGAAGACATTCAGCCCGACCAGCGAGGCACCGGGGGCCATGCCGCGCACGGTGATCGTGCAGCCCGCGGGCAGCGGGTGCGCCGAGTCGACGAACTTCGACAGGTCGTACACCTGGCGGCCCTGCGCGGCGATCGAGCTGGCATCGCCGAAGGCCTCGCCGCCGCCCGTGCCCAGCGCCGGGTCGGTGCCGGAGAAGTCCTGGTAGTCGGCGAAGACCGGGGTGCCGTCCGCGCGGATGAAATCAGGGTTCTTAATGTCGATGCCGTCGGCGATCCAGGCGACCTTGACCCCGGTGCCGTCCACCAGGTTCTGCGCCTGCGGGACCGAGCGGTCGAGGAAGGCGGTGTGCGTAGTCTGCAACGCCTCCGGTTCGAGCAGCGGCTTCGCCGGGTTCGTCGGGCAGGTGCCGGGGATCAGGTGATCCGGCGGCGCGGTGACGCCGGCCTGCTGCCGGATCGTGCTGGTCTCCTGCCGGCTCAGCGGGCTGAGCGGCACCATCCGGTCCGGCACGACCTCGGCGACCGAGGGGTCGGCCGCCAGGCTGCCGGCCTGCGCGGCGGTCATGGTGGCGGCGAAGCCGTTGATGACGGCGAAGTTCTTGACGGCCGTGGCGCCGGCGGCGCGGGCCCGGTTCACCAGCGGGGCCTGGTCCCGCCCGGTGACCTGCCGCCGAGTCGCGGCCTTCGCCGAGATGTCCGGGTGCTGATTCTTCAGCACCACGATGAAGGAGCTCCTCGCCCCGCTGGTGGCGGAGGCGGCCGCGGTGGAAGCGGCCGCTGCGGCCGGTCCGGCCCCGACCGCGAGACTCCCGGTGACCGCGACCGCGGTGGCGGCCGCGAGTGTTACCCGATATCTACCTTTTTTATGCATTCTGCGATGACACGTCCCTCCGAAGTGGCAGCGGGTCTTCAGCGTCCGAACGCGCAAAGGAAACGGGCCGGTGACTGACGAGGGTTCAGAACAATCTTTAGTTGGCGTAATCGGGCGTACCGCCGCGCCGTCGTCCCGGAATGCGCCGCGCCACGCGCACGCCACGCAGACGTCACGGGCACCCGAGACAGTGCATGGAAAGAAGGCGATCGAAACAGGGGAGTTGGGAGTGGCAATGTCACGAAGCAAGCGGTTCGGCGCGGTAGCGGCGTCCGCGGTGATCTGCGCGTCAACGCTTTCGGCGGTCAACGCGGCGCCGGCGTCGGCTTCTTGCGCCGCGGACGTCGTCGTCGCCGTCTCGGGCAGGTACGTGTTTCTCTGGGACGGCACGACCTGGTGGCACGATGGCCCCGGCGGCACGATCACCGGCACGGTCCAGGTGACCCGCACGATCAGCTCGACGCTCTCTTACGGAGCCGACATCACGATGAGCGACCTGATCAATTCGGTGAAGGCCTCGATCAGCAACGCGGCGACCAAGTCCGTGGCCACGACGAAGGGGCACACCTACACTCACTCCATCCCCGCCACCAAGTACGGGAACCTGAAATACGGCGCGTGGGGATACTCGGTGACCTGGAAGAAGGAATATCGGCACTCGAACTGCACGATCTCGGTGCTGGGCCAAGGCACCGGCACGGTGCCGACTGTGGCGACGGGTTGGTACTACTACAACACGAACAGCTGATCGGGGGTCAGCCCGTCGGACGCTGCCGCGTTCGGCGCTGCGCGGCCGCCCGCCGCATCGGGCGGTCGCTCAGCGCCGGCGGTTGAGCGCCGTTTCGTGGAAATCCGGCAGGCGCCTGCCAGCGTAGCGGGCGGCCACGTTCCAGCCGGCTGATGCCGCGGCGAGAAAGATCGCCGCGGCATGTCACCGTTCGGAAACACAGGTGCCCTACGTTCTGGTCATGGCGGACGTATTCGACGCTTACACCCATTCCGAAGCCTGGGACGAGATGTTCGCGGGACCCGGCGTCCCTCGGCGCGCCTATGAACCGGTCTTCGCGGTCCTCGAGCACCTCGACCCCGACGAACTGCGGTTCCGGGTGGACCAGGTGGCGCGCGCATTCACCGATCGCGGGGTGACCTTCGCGTTCGGCGGTGAGGAGCGGCCCTTCCCGCTCGACCTCGTCCCGCGCGTGATCGCGGCGGCGGAGTGGGACGTGATCGACCGTGGAGTTCGGCAGCGCGTACGCGCGCTGGAAGCGTTCCTTGCCGATACGTACGGTCAGGGCGCCGTGTTCGCGGACGGCGTGGTGCCACGGTCGGTGGTGCTCAGTGGCGGGGGGTTCCACCGGGCGGCGCACGGGATCGAGCCGGCGAACGGTGTGCGCGTGCACGTCGCGGGGATCGACTTGATCAGGGACGAGGACGGGCGCTTCCGGGTACTGGAGGACAACGCGCGGGTGCCGTCCGGGGTCAGCTACGTCATGGAGAACCGGCGCATCATGGCCCGGACCTTCCCGGGCCTGTTCGCCGAGCATCGAGTGCGGCCGGTCGACGACTACGCCTCCCGGCTACTGGCCGCGCTTCGTGCGGCCGCACCGGCCGGGGTTACCGACCCGGTGGTCGTGGTCCTCACGCCGGGCGTCGCCAACTCGGCATACTTCGAGCACTCGCTGCTCGCCCGGCAGATGGGAGTCGAGCTGGTCGAGGGCAGGGACCTGATCTGCTCGGGCAACCGGGTGCGGATGCGCACGACGGCAGGGGAGCAGCCGGTGCACGTGGTGTACCGCCGCATCGACGATGAGTTCCTCGATCCGCTGCACTTCCGGCCCGACTCGGTGATCGGCTGCCCCGGCATCCTCAACGCCGCGCGCGCCGGACGGGTCACCATAGCCAACGCGGTCGGCTGCGGCGCGGTCGACGACAAGCTGATCTATACCTACGTCCCCGACCTGATCCGCTACTACCTGTCCGAGGAACCGATCCTGGACAACGTCGAGACGCACCGCCTCGACAATCCCGAGCGGATCGGCTGGGTGCTCGACTCCTTGTCAGAGCTCGTACTCAAGCCGGTCGACGGCGCGGGCGGCAAGGGCATCGTGATCGGACCGCAGGCCGACGAGCGCACCCTGAGCCGGCTGCGCGCGACGGTGTCCGCCAACCCGCGCGGCTGGATCGCCCAGCGACCGGTGGCCCTGTCCACCTCTCCCACCTTCGTCTCGGACCGTTTCGCGCCGCGGCACATCGACCTACGGCCGTTCGCGGTCAATGACGGCGACGACGTGTGGGTGCTGCCCGGCGGCCTGACCCGAGTCGCGTTGCCGGAGGGCGCGCTGGTGGTCAACTCCAGCCAGGGCGGCGGCTCGAAGGACACCTGGGTGCTGGCCGACGACCGCCGCCTCGGCCCGCGCGACGGCATCAGGCCGCCGCTGTTCGACGCCCCGGCAACGACGGTGCGCGAGGCCGTGGCCGACCGGCAAGCCGGGCCCGCTGCGGAGCAGACCCAGCAACAGCAACAGCAACACGACTTACCGCACGACGTACCGCTACCCGAAGTGCGGCAGCGGGGGCAGCGATGATCCGGCCGCAGCCGGCGCCGGCCGCGTTCCGTATCGAAGGGAGCTGACTCATGCTCAGCCGCATCGCCGAGTCGTTGTTCTGGCTCGGCAGATACGTCGAGCGGGCCGACGACACGGCGCGGGTGCTCGACGCGTTCATGCACCGCCTGCTGGATGAACCCGGCACCGATGAGGAGGCCGCGTGCCGGACGCTGTTCGCGATCCTCGGCGTGACGCCGCCGCCCGCCGACTCCGAGCCGTGTGACGCGCAGACCGTGCTCGACCTGCTCGGCTTCGACGCGGCCAATCCCAGTTCCGTCGCAGGGGCCTGGCAGAACGCGCACGACAACGCCAGGGGCGTGCGGGAGGTCATCAGCACCGAGACCTGGGAATGCCTCAACGCCACGCATCACGCCCTTCCAGCGCAGCGAAGAGCATCCGGTCGCGTCGGCCCACATGCTTATCTGCGTTACGTGCGTGAGCGCGCCGCGCTGTTCTCCGGTCTCGCCGATTCCACGATGAGCCGAGACGACGGCTGGCTCTTCCTCACCCTCGGCCGCAGCCTGGAACGGGTGGACATGACCGCTCGGCTGTTGTCGGTCAAGGTGCTGGCCTCGCGATACGCCCCGGAATGGGCGACGCTGCTGCGTGCGGCCGGGGCGGACGAGTCGTATCGCCGCACCGAGGGCTGGGACAGCGACCCGGAGTCGGCCGCCCGCTTCCTGATGCTGGAGGAGACCTTCCCCCGCTCGATCGTTTATTCGCTGACCACCGCGGAGCACTGCCTGAGCCAACTGGCCCCGCCTTCCTCCGGGCCGCGCTCCCGAGTTCAGGTGCTGGCCCCGACCGCGCGCCGGGTCGTCGGCCGGATGCGGACCATGCTCGAGTACCTGGACGCAGGAGAGCTGGTGACGCAGCTGCCGACGGTGCTCAAGGACCTGCAAGAGGCGTGCCTGGTGGCCAGCGGCCAGATCGCCGAGGAGTACTTCCAGTACAGCGCCCCGGTCGTCTGGCTGCACGGAAAGGACTGACGGTGCCGACTGACGCTATGTCCTCGGAAAGTTCGCGCGGCAACGCCTCATGGCGCTTGGCCATCGTTCACGAAACCGTCGTGGAATACACCGGCGCCGCGCGGGCCTCCTACAACGAACTGCGGATGACCCCGCTGAGCACACCCAGCCAGGTCACGTTGAACAGCTATGTCGAACTGCAGCCGCGCGCGTCGATGTGGCAGTACACGGACTATTGGGGCACCCGCGTGACGGCTTTCGACCTTCAGGAGCCGCACAGCGCCCTGACGATCCGTGCCGGCAGCACCGTGGAGACCAAGTCCGCGCCAAACCCGGCCGCGGTGCGCTCCCAGATCGATTGGTCCGCCGTGGCCCGCCACGTCGCGCTGGGCCACCTTGCCGAGTTCGTCACCCGCACCGACCGCACCACTATCAGCCCGCAGTTCGAGCAGGAGGTGCGCGACCGGACCCGCGGCGCTGACCCGCACGAGGCCGCGGACGAGATTTCAGCGTGGCTGCACGCCACGGTCGGCTACGTCCCGGGAGCCACCGGAGTGCACACCAACGCGCAGGAGTCCTGGGAGCAGAAGTCAGGGGTCTGCCAGGACTTCTCGCACATCGCCGCCGCCATGCTGCGCGCCATCGGGCTGCCGGCGCGGTATGTCTCCGGTTATCTGTTCCCCTCCACGGACGGCGAACCGGGACTCGCCGTCGAGGGCCAAAGCCACGCCTGGGTGGAGTACTGGGCCGGTTCGTGGTGCGGCATCGACGCCACCAATCACACCGTGCCCGGCCCGCGCCACGTCCTGGTCGGGCACGGCCGCGACTACGGCGACGTCCTGCCGCACAAGGGCATCTACCACGGCGCGCCCGACAGCGCGTTGACGGTCTCGGTGCGCTTAACGCGCCTTGCCTGACGGCGCACTGCCCAGGAGGTTTACCCGCCGGCCGGATTCAGTTGAGGCCGGCTGGCGCGGGACCGATGAATTTCGGCGGCCGCAGGAGTCGAATGGAGTGACGGCTCGCATCCGACCCTGGGAGGAATCGATGACCACGCCCGCGCCCGTGACCGCGAACACCTTGGCGGTCCCCGACGGCCGGCTGTACTACGAACTGCGCGGCAGTGGCCCGCTGGTCGCGATCGTCGGCGCGCCGATGCATGCGGCGCCGTTCGCGCCGCTCGCCGATTTGCTGGCCGCCGACCACACCGTGCTGACCATGGACCCGCGTGGCCATTTCGGCAGCGTGCTCGACGACCCGGAAGCCGACTCGACGCCGCCGCTGCGCGCCGACGACCTGGCCCGCCTGCTGAAGCACGTCGACGCCGGGCCCGCGATCGTGCTCGGCTCCTCCGGCGGCGCCATCACCGCGCTCGCGCTGGTCCAAGCCCATCCGCAGCTGGTACAGACCGCCGTCATCCACGAGCCTCCGCTCCTGCGGTTGCTCGACGACGGCGAGCACCAAATGGCGCTGAACGAGGAAACGATCGCCACATACGCCGGCGGCGACGCGCTCGGCGCGGTGCGCAAGTTCATGGCGAACGCCGGCTTCGTGATGCCGGAGGAGGTGTTCTTGCAGGTGTTCGGCGGCGAGAAGTCGCCGCAGGAGGTAGCCGGTGACCGCTTCTTCTACCTGCACGAGCTGCGCGGCACGGCGAACTGGCTGCCCGACCTGGACGTGCTGCGCGCGACACCGGTCCACCTGATCATCGGCATCGGCGAGACCTCGGCAGGCCAGGTGTGCGACCGCGCCTCGCGGGCCCTGGCCGCCGCGTTGAAGCTCGAGCCCGTCCTGTTCCCGGGCGGCCACGGCGGATTCATGGAGGACGCAGCCAAGTTCGCCGACCGGCTGCGCGAGATCATCGAATGAATGATCGCACCGAATCCGGGCTCTGATGCCTCCTCGCGACTCGCGGGGCTAGGCTGACCCTGATGCGCGGGGCTCCGCCGCGCGGAGCACCGCGCCCGGGGAGGCAGGGTGAGGCTGGGCATTCTGGGGCCACTGCTGGTGATCGACGACGCGGGGCGTCAGATCCCGGTACCGGCGCCACGGCAGCGCGCGCTGCTCGCGGCGCTGCTGGTCCGAGCCAACCAAACCGTGTCCGCGGCGCAGCTCGCCGAGTTCGTCTGGGACGCGGCGCCGCCGGACGGGGCTGATTGCACGCTGCGCACGTACGTCATGCGGCTGCGCCGTGTGCTGGGCGCCGAGATCGCGGCCCGCATTCAGACGCGCGATCCGGGCTACCTCTGCGAGGCGGCCGAAAGCGAACTCGACGCGCTCCAGTTCGCGGCGCTCTCCCGCGAGGCGGGCACGGCGCTGCGCGCACAAGCCTGGAGCCTGGCCTCCACGACCGCGACGCGCGCGCTGAGACTCTGCCGCGCGCAGCCGCTGCTCGACGTCGCCTCGCAGTCGCTGCGCGAGGAGTTCACACCGTATTTCGAGCAGCTGCGTTCCGAGGTTCTCGACGCACGCATCGAAGCGGACCTTCGGCTCGGCGCGCACGATCAACTCGTGCCGGAACTGCGCGGGTTGATCGTGAAGTATCCGTTGCGCGAGCGACTCCACGCTCAGCTCATGCTCGCTCTGGCCGGCAGCGGCCGGCAGGCCGAGGCGCTGGAGGCATATCGGGACGCCCGACGAGTGCTCGTGCGCGAACTAGGCATAGAGCCGGGCGCTCGGCTGCGCGAACTGCATCAAGGCATTCTCGCCGGAGATCCCGCGCTCCTCGCCGCGCCATCGCAGGGTGCTGTGACGGGGTTCGGCGGCGCGGCCCGGCACAGTGTGGCCGTCGTGCCGAGACAGCTGCCCGCGGCGGTGCGGCATTTCGTCGGGCGCGCCGACGAGCTCAAGGCTCTTACCGGGATGGCGGGCCACACCGACCAGCAGGACCGCGCCGTCGTCATCGCGGCGATCGACGGCATGGCAGGCGTTGGGAAAACCGCGCTGGCCGTGCACTGGGCGCACCAACACGCCGCGCAGTTCCCAGATGGGCAGTTGTATGTGAACCTGCGCGGGTTCGACCCGTCCGGTTCCCCGGTCACGATCGCGTCAGCGGTGCGCCGGTTCCTGGATGCGCTCACGGTTCCGGCCGCACGGATACCGTCCGACCCGGACGCCCAGCTGGATCTGTATCGGAGCCTGCTGGTCGGCAAGCGGGTGCTGTTCGTGTTCGACAACGCCAGGGACGGCGAGCAAGTCAGGCCTCTGCTGCCTGGTGCGGCCGGCTGCATGGTGCTGGTCACCAGCCGCAACCGGCTTCCGGACCTGGTCGCACTGGAGGGCGCGATACCGCTCACGCTGCGGCTGCTCACCGGTGACGAAGCCCGCGAACTGCTCGCCCGCAGGCTCGGCGCCGGACGCGTCACGCGGCAACAGCCGGCTGCGGACGAGCTGATCGAGTTGTGCACCCGGCTGCCTCTCGCGCTGAATCTCGCCGCCGCGCGCGCCGCCGTACGGCCTGATGATGAACTCGACGTGCTGGCCGCTGAGTTGCGTGATGCGCATCGCCGCCTCGATCTGCTCTCGGCCGGCCCGGGAGGCGCCGACGTGCGCGCGGTGTTCTCCTGGTCCTATCGCACGCTCGGCGAGCCGGCGGCCCGATTGTTCCGTTTGCTCGGCCTGCATCCGGGTCCTGACATCGCGGCGCCCGCGGCCGCCAGCCTCGCCGCTCTTTCGCTTGTTCAGACGCGAAGCGCGCTGGCGGAACTGACCGCCGCACATCTGCTGACCGAGCCGAGCCGGGGCCGCTATGGCCTGCACGATCTACTGCGCGCTTACGCCACCGAATTGGCTGAGGCGCAGGAGGCTGAGGAGGCACGGCGCGAAGCCACGCTGCGTGTGCTTGACCATTACGTGCTCACCGCCGCCGCGGCCGACCGGATCGTAGACCCGACCCGGGATCCGATCACGCTCACGCAGGTCCGGCCGGGCGTCGTGCCAGAACAGCCAGCCGATCTCGCTGAGGCCTGGCAGTGGTACGAGACAGAACGGCCCACCGTGCTGGCCGCCGTCGCGCTGGCCGCCGACCGAGGCTTCGACGACCAGGCCTGGCAACTTTCCTGGGCGTTGGCGAGCTACCTGCATCGGCAAGGGCACTGGCACGACCAGATCGACACGCAGTACGCCGCGCTGGAGGCCACCCGGCGCCTTGGTGACCGGGCGAACGAGGCATATACGCACCGCGTGCTTGGTCGCGTTTACACGCGGATGGCACGTTATCAGGATGCGCATTCGCACCTGCGGCGCGCGCTCACGCTGTTCGAGCAGATCGGCGATCAACTCGGGCAAGCGCACACGCTTCGCGGCCTCGCGTGGCTTTCTGAGCGCGAACAACGCTTTGCCGAGGCGATCGAGCACGCTCGCCAGGCGCTGAGCGTATTCCAGCGCATCGGCCATCGCGCGGGTCAGGCCCTCGCGCTCAACACCATCGGCTGGCTGAATGTCCAGCAGGGCGACTATCACCAAGCGCTGGCCGACTGTCACGAGGCGCTGAACCTCGATCGCGAGTTGGGTGACCAGGCCGGCGAGGCGAACGCCTTGGAAAGCCTGGGGTACGCGTACCACCGGCTCGGGCGACAGTCCGACGCGATCGCCAGCTATCAGCGAGCGTTGCCGCTGCTGCGTGAGTCCGGCGCGCGATACTTCGTGGGTGACACGCTCGATCACCTGGGCGATGCCCACGAGGCGGACGGCGATCACCGCGCCGCGCGGAAAGCCTGGGACGAAGCCCTCGCCATCATGGAGGACTTGCAGCACCCTGACGCGGCGCGCATCCGCGCCAAGATCGGTTAGTC
>Ga0134128_10007966_pt1 | contig 12759 bp, 10 predicted proteins | sample KB31754_FD_96462 | JGI IMG/M metagenome (GOLD analysis project Ga0134128, IMG submission 96462) | Terrestrial soil microbial communities with excess Nitrogen fertilizer from Kellogg Biological Station, Michigan, USA - KB3-175-4 | ecosystem: Environmental > Terrestrial > Soil > Unclassified ...
GGGCGTGTCTTCGACCCGCCAAAAGCTTGCAATCGAGCTGTGGAATTCTAGCAGCGGCGCGCGTGGCGTGGCAACCTGCGATGCCGTCTTTCGTACTGGAATTGCTGGGTTTTTCGGCGCCGGATGCTTTCGAACAACATCCCGACCGCGGTACCGGCTTTCATACCTGGACCCCGTGTCGGCGCACATCCACGTGCTGCACGGGTGGGTTCATCCTGAACTCACTTTCCGATGCAGAAGGTCGAAAAGATGGCGCCGAGGAGATCCTCGCTGCTGAAGGCGCCCGTGATTTCGCCCAGCGCCCGTTGCACCGCGCGCAGATCCTCGGCCAGCAATTCCGGGCTGGCACTCGTCAGTGCCGAACGTGCGCCGGCCAAATGCGAACCCGCTCGCTCGAGCGCGAGCACGTGGCGACGGCGCGCGCTGAATGCGCCTTCGACTTCCCCCGCTGCGACAAGGCGTTTCAGTTCGTCGCGCAACAAGTCGAGACCGGCGCCGGTGCGCGCCGACAGCGCGATCTTCACGACGCCATCGGCTTCACTGCGTGCAGGTACGCCCTCGTCGAGATCGATCTTGTTGCTCACCGCGATGCGTGCCACGCCCTCGGGTAGGCCGGCGAGAACCGCGTCGGCCGTCGCTTCGGCGCCGCGTTCCGACACGACCAGCACCAGGTCGGCGCGCGCCAGTTCCGCGCGTGCGCGGCGGATGCCCTCGCCTTCCACCACGTCCCCGGCTTCGCGCAGGCCCGCGGTATCGGCAAGCGTGAGTTCGACACCATCGAGCACAACCGGTTCGCGCAGCACGTCACGCGTGGTCCCGGGAATGTCGGTGACGATCGCGCGATCACTGCCGGCCAGCGCGTTCAACAGGCTCGACTTGCCGACATTCGGCGCACCCACGATCACGGCATGCACGCCCCGATTCAGGCGCGCGCCGTTGCGCGTTGCGCTCAGCAACGCATCGAATTGTTTGCCGGCCGCCGCGAACAAATGTTCGAGCCGCGGCAACGATGCGCCCTCCGAAGCATCGTCGGAAAAGTCGATCGCCGCCTCCACTTCGACCCGCAGCCGCACAATGGTCTGCACCAGCGCTTCGACGCGCTGCGAAAACACACCCTCCAGCGAGCGCAACGCCGCGCGCGCCTGCGCTTCGGAACGTGCGGCGATCAGATCGGCAACGGCTTCGGCCTGGACGAGATCGAGCTTGCCATTGAGAAAGGCGCGTTCGGAAAACTCGCCGGCCCGCGCCGGCCGCGCACCCAATTTGCAAGCGCGTTGCACCAGCGCATCCAGCACCACCGGGCTGCCGTGTGCATGCAGTTCCAGCACGTCTTCCCCGGTGAAGGAATGCGGCGCGGGGAAAAACAGCGCGAGTCCGCGATCGATCGTCGCGCTGGCGGCATTGATGAACGAGACCAATCGTGCGTGCCGCGGTTGCGGCTCGACACTGCACATGGCTTGCGCGATCGCGCGGGCTGCGCCACCCGAGACCCGCACCACGCCGATGCCACCGCGCCCATCCGGGGTCGCGACGGCAACGATTGTGTCGGTTGGCTCGCGCATGACGGCGCGTTCCGCCTCAGGCGCGCGCGCGCGCGTCGGACCGGTCGATCTTGCGGGTGATGTACCACTGCTGCCCGAGCATGCAAATCCCACGTACCACGTAATAGAGGGTGAGGCCCGCCGGGAAGAAGAAGAACAGCACGGCGAACAACACCGGCATCGCCTTCATGATCTTGGCCTGGGTCGGGTCCATGCCCTGCACCGGGGTCAGGAATTGCTGGCCCAGCATCGTCAACGCGTACACGACCGGCAGGATGAACAGTGGATCGGCCGCCGACAGGTCTGGAATCCACAGGAACGCGGCGTGGCGCAGTTCGACACTGAAGATCAGCACGTAATACAGCGCGAAGAAGATCGGGAACGTAATCACGGCCGGCAGGCAGCCCGCCATCGGATTGATTTTCTCCTTCTTGTACAACTCCATCATCGCCTGCTGGTACTTCTGCTTGTCGTCGCCGAAGCGCTCCTTCAGCGCTTTCAGGCGCGGCTGCAGCTTGCGCATGCGTGCGCCGGCCTTGTATTGCGCTTCGGTGAGCTTGTAGGTCGCCGCCTGGATCAGCAGCACCAGCACGATGATCGCCAGACCCCACGCGCCGACCAGCTTGTGCAGAAACGCGAGCAATTTGAACATCGGCTGCGCGATGAAGGTCCACATGCCGTAATCGACCGTGCGGTCGAGACCGGGGGCGACGTCGCCCAGGTGATCCTGCAGCTTGGGCCCGACATACAGGCGTGCGCTGCGGGTGGCGCTTGCACCCGGCGCGACGGTGAAGCCGGAGCCGACCGTGCGGATCAGATAGCGCGGCTTGCCGTCCGCGCCGGCGGCCGGGGTTTCCACACTGCCGAATTGCTGCGCCTGCTTGGAATCCGGAATCCACGCGGCCACGAAGAAGCGCTGGCTCATCGCGATCCAGCCCCCGGTGACGCTTGCGTGCAACGGGTCTTTTTCGAAGTCGCCAAACTTCAGCTTGTTGTATTTGTCGCTGTACCAGGCCGCGCCGGTGAAAGCGTAGCTGTCGGGGTTGTAGAACTCGAGCAGATGCTTGGGCGGCGGCGGCGGCTCGATGCGATCCAGCTGCTCGTAAGTGTTGCCTTGCCACGTCTTGGTGCCGTGGTTTTCTACCTGTTGCGAAAGCTCGACGACATAACTGCCACGGGTCAACGTGTAGCGCTTGAGGACGCTGATGCCGCTCGCCGGATCGGTCCACGTCAGCGCAACCACAACCTGCTTCTGCCCCGGCGCCAACCCGTAGGTGGTCGCCGCGGGCTTGAACTGTGCCAGGTGGTTGGGCGCGACGCTGCCGTTCGCGCCGATCAGACCATCCTGGGCCACGTAATAGTTGGCGGGCGCATCGTCCAGCAATCGCACCGGTGGGCTGCCGCGCTTCACCTTCTCGGGATAATCGAGCAATGCGGCGCCGACAATCGTCCCGCCGCGCAAATCGATCGTGAGTTTCAGCACGCCATTGTTGGCGGTGACCAGATCCTGTTTCGGCGTCGGACTCGAGCTGGGGTTGCCAGCCGACGCCCCTGGCTCCGGCGGAAGCGCCGCAATGCTGCCCGGGGCGGCTGGGATCGAGCTCGCTTCGGGCACACCGGGCGACGTCGCGTCCGATTGCGCGGACGCGGTCGGCGCCGGGGGCGGTACGGAGGGGTAGTCGTGTTGCCATGCCTGCCACAGCAGGTAGGCGACGAAGAACAACGCCACGACCAGCAGGGTGCGTGTTTGATTGATCACTGGGGAAACTCGGGCTGGGCCACTGCGGGCCGGAGCAAGTCAGCCGCCGATTGTGCCGGGTGCGGCCGTTTGCTTCAATGTTTTGAGCTTGCGCCAGACAAGCCCGAGGTCGGCAAACAGCGCGGGGTTCGGCGTACCGGCCGCTGAGGCGCGCGCAATCACCAGGATATCCAGCGCCGGAAGCGCTTCACGCTCGGCCCGGAACGATTCGCGAACGACGCGCTTGATCCGGTTCCGCTCGACCGCGCGCTTGCTCACCTTGCGCGAGACTGCAAGCCCCAAACGCGCGTTTCCTTCCGGGACCGCCAGCCAACGCAGCAGGAAATGGCGTCCCTGACACCGTTCGGCGTGCTGCAACGCGGCGAAATCGGAGGCACGGCGCAGCCGCGCAGCGGGCGGCAAGCCGGCCATGCCGACACACTTACGGAATCAGGCGCTTGCGACCCTTGGCGCGGCGCGCAGACAGTACCTTGCGGCCATCGGCAGTTTTCATGCGCGCGCGAAAACCGTGGGTGCGTGCGCGCTTGAGCACGCTGGGCTGATAGGTACGTTTCATGGGTGACTCCGCAGCGGCACACCCGCACGAGGCGGGGCAGGCATGGAAAAAGACTGTGGATTGTAGGGTTGAACAGGGTTTCCCGTCAACCGGACTGAAGCAGGTTCGGGGTAGCGCCGCACCGCGTTCGCAGGTTCGCGGCAGCCTGATAGACTCCCCTGTTCTGCCGCGTGTGGTTGCACGTTGGCGTTCCTGATGGTTCTTGCGCGGGATTCCATGAGCGATCTTTGGCAACGTTGCCTCGCCAGGCTCGAGGGCGAAATCGAGCCGGGCGTGCTGCACACCTGGCTGCAGCCGCTGCAGGCGCGTTATGACGACGGCACACTGCGGCTGCTGGCTCCGAACAGCTACACGCTGGAATTCGTGCGCAATGAATATCTGACGCGCATCGAAGGGACCTTGTCCGCCCTCGCGGGTCATCCGGTTCCGCTGAAGCTCGAGGTAGGCTCGCTCACGCCCACCCCGCGCTCGCCGGTCATGCAGGCGTCCGTGCCGAACACGCTTCAACCCCAGCGACACAATATCGACCCTCATTACACCTTCGACAACTTCGTCGAAGGCAAATCCAACCAGCTCGGCAAGGCCGCGGCGATGCAGGTGGCCCAGAACCCCGGTCGCGCCTACAACCCTTTGCTGCTGTACGGGGGCACCGGCCTCGGCAAGACCCACCTGATGCAGGCGGCGGGCAACCTGATGCTGAAGCACAACCCGTCGATGAAATTGCTGTACGTGCACTCCGAGCGCTTCACCGAGATGATGATCACGGCCCTGCGCAACAAGAACATGGATGATTTCAAACACAAGTTCCGTTCGGTCGACGCATTGTTGATCGACGACATCCAGTTCTTTGCCGGCAAGGATGCAACTCAGGAAGAGTTCTTCCACACCTTCAATACCCTGTACGAGTCGCGCCAGCAGATCATCCTGACCTGCGATCGCTATCCCAAGGAAGTGGACAATCTGGAACTGCGCTTGAAATCGCGGCTGGGATGGGGCTTGTCGGTCGCAATCGAGCCGCCCGATTTCGAAACCCGCGCCGCGATCCTGCTGGAGAAGGCCCAGACCCGCGGGATTCCGTTGCCAAGTGACGTCGCGCTCTTGCTGGCACGTCGAATCCGCTCGAATGTGCGCGAGCTCGAGGGCGCACTCAATACCATCGCCGCGCAAGCAAACCTGTCAGGGCGCGGCATCACGATGGAGCTGGTGCAAGAGACCTTGCGTGACCTGTTCAACGTCCACGCGCGGGCGATCACGATCCAGAACATCCAGAAGACCGTCGCGGATTACTATCAATTGCGGCTGTCTGACCTGCTTTCGCAACGCCGGGTGCGCTCGCTGGCCCGGCCGCGGCAAATTGCGATGGCGTTGGCGAAGGAATTGACCGAACATAGCCTGCCGGAGATTGGCGAAGCCTTCGGCGGCAAGGATCACACCACGGTGATGCACGCGTGCAAGAAGATCCGCAGCCTGTGCGACACCGACATGCGACTGCGCCAAGACTGGGATAAATTGATCCGGATATTGACCGGGTAATCTTGTGGATAAAGTCGGGATGGCTGTTTTCCGACAAATCATCCACAATCCATGCACCGGGAAAGCAAGCTATCCGCCCTTGAAGATTTAAGATCAACACGTTGATTTTAAACAATTAATTTTAAAACGGCAGTTATCAACGCTGCCTGCTACTACAAGCTTGTTTACAAGTAGTCCTGTTAAAGATAATCGCCTCGGGGACCAGTCATGCGCTTCAGCACTCAACGGGAAACCTTGCTCAAACCGATGCAGCAGGTCGTCGGTGTAGTCGAACGCAGGCAAACGCTGCCCGTTCTGGCCCACCTGCTTGTGATGGTCAAGGATGGCCGGCTGTCGCTCACGGGGACGGATCTCGAAGTTGAAATGCGTGCCACCACACTGGTGGAAATGAAGGAAGCCGGAGAAACCACGATTCCGGCCCGAAAGTGGTTTGACTTGGTTCGTGCGCTGCCCGACGGCGTCAGCGTGGACGTTCAGGTCAAGGGCGACCGCGTGGTCATGCATGCCGGCCGCAGTCGCTACACCCTGGCGACCCTCCCGGCGGAAGAATTTCCCAACAATGATGAGATCGAGGTTACCGACAAGGTTTCGTTGCCCGAAGGCACCTTGCGTCGACTCATGGAACGCACGTCATTTGCGATGGCTAACCAGGACGTCCGCTACTACCTCAACGGTTTGTTGTTGGATCTGCGCGGTGCCGAACTGCGTTGCGTAGCCACTGATGGACATCGCATGGCGATGGCCCAGACAACCTTGGACAAACCGGCAGGCAGCACCCGGCAGCTGATTATTCCCCGCAAGGGAGTGACGGAGTTGCAAGGCTTGTTCGAGAATGCCGACGACCTGGTGGAGATCGAGTTTTCCAGCAATCACCTGCGGGTCCGCCGCTCGGATGTGGTGTTCACCTCCAAGTTGATCGACGGCCGTTTTCCAGATTACGAAGCGGTCGTGCCTCTGGGCGCTGACAAGATCGTCAAAGTCGATCGTGAAGGGCTCCGCAATGCGCTCCAGCGCGCAGCGATTCTTTCCAACGAGAAATATCGTGGGGTGCGACTTGAGGTCAGCCCGGGCTGCTTGCGGATCATTGCCCACAATCCCGAGCAGGAAGAAGCCTTCGAGGAAATCGAGGCTGATACCAAGGTCGGTGACGTCGCGATCGGTTTCAACGTCGGTTACCTGCTGGAAGCCCTGGGGGCATTGGACGAGGCGAGCGTGCAACTCCAGTTGCGCGATGCCCAGTCAAGTTGCCTGCTACGTGGCGTTCTGAGCCAGGAAGCGCAACACGTGGTGATGCCATTGCGGTTGTAGCGCGGCCGCCCCGGCGGGTCACGCGTGGAAACTACGGCGTGAATATCGAACTGCTTCGGGCCGGCAATCTGCGTTGCTTCGAACAGGTAAGCTTCGCGCCGGGATCCGGGGTCAATTGGCTGATCGGACCGAATGGCGCCGGCAAAACGACACTGTTGGAGGCCGCCTATATTCTTTCGCATGGCCGCTCCTTTCGGGCTGGCGGCCGGACCGCGCCCAAACGCCATAACGCGACCGAGTATCTCGTCTACGCCGAAATCCAGAGCACGCGGAGGCACAAAACGCGGCTCGGGCTGACGCGCACCGAAGACCGCTGGATCGGTCGCCTTGACGGTACGGATTTGCCGAATCTGGCGCCGCTGTTCGAGGCTTGTCCCGTGGTCTATTTCGGCCCCGAAAGCCAGACGCTGATTCTCGGCCCCGCCGACGAGCGCCGGGGGTTTCTCGACTGGAGCGTGTTCCACGTGGAACACACGTCCCTGGGATTATGGAAAGCCTGGCGGCGGGCCTTGCGCCAGCGCAATGCCCTGCTTCGCCAGAATGCACCCGCGGACAATTTTGCTCCCTGGGAGCAAGACCTTGGCCGTCTGGCGCGGGAAATACATACGTTGCGAAATCGTTGTTTGGCAGGGCTTGAGCCCTACGTCGCGCGGGAGGCTGCCAAACTCGTTCCTGAATTGGGCCATGTGCGAATCGACTATCGTCCCGGTTGGGATGTCGACGGAAACTTGGCCGAACAGTTGACCCAAACACGCAACCGTGACCGCGAGACAGGCTTTACCCGGCTGGGAGCTCATCGGGCCGACTGGGGGTTGGTTTTCGGAGGGGTGGCGAAGCGCGAGCATTTGTCCCGCGGTCAGGCGAAAGCGGCGGCCTTGGTATGCACGCTGGCGCTCACGCGCTGGCTGAGAGATAACTTGGGTGAATATCCCTTGTTATGTCTCGATGACTTGGAATCGGAGTTGGATCCGCCCCACGCGGCGCTTGTAATTCAGTGGCTACACGAGACAACCGTTCAGAGCTGGCTGACGAGTACGCATGTCCCGAAGTACAGCGGGGTGAACGCTATGACGGCTTTGTTCCACGTGAAACATGCGGAATGCCGGCGCTTCTAGGGGCAGGGGCCGGTGCGGGTATAATGAAGTGTTTGCGCCTATTCGAGACCGATCTAATGAATGAAACCTACGATTCCAGCAGCATCAAGGTCCTGAAGGGGCTCGAGGCGGTTCGCAAGCGTCCCGGCATGTACATCGGCGATACGGATGATGGCACGGGCCTGCATCACATGGTTTTCGAGGTCGTCGACAATGCGATCGATGAAGCCTTGGCCGGCTATTGCGACCACATCGAAGTCGCCATCCACGATGACGGGACCGTCAGCGTCGCCGACAACGGCCGCGGCATTCCGGTGGACATTCACCCAGAAGAGGGGCGTTCGACGGCCGAGGTCGTCATGACCGTTCTGCATGCAGGAGGCAAGTTCGATGCCAATTCCTACAAGGTTTCGGGAGGCTTGCACGGCGTGGGTGTTTCCGTCGTCAATGCGTTATCCGAGCACCTGTGGCTCACGATTTATCGCAACGACAGGGAATATCGGCAGGAATATCGCTTGGGCGAACCACTGTATCCGTTGCGCGAGGTAGGCCCCTCGAATCGCCGCGGGGTCACGGTGCGGTTCCTGCCCAGCTCGGGTACTTTCACCCATATCGATTTCCAGTATGAAATCCTGGCCAAGCGCTTGCGCGAGCTGGCTTTCCTGAATTCTGGTGTAAAAATAACCGTTGAGGATCAAAGGGTTGGAAAAAAAGATGTGTTCCAGTACGAAGGCGGAATCCGCGCCTTCGTCAAACATCTCTCCCAACTCAAGACCCCCCTGCACCCCAACGCGATCGGCTTCAGCACCCAGTCCGGCGACATTACCGTCGAGTTGGCGATGCAGTGGACGGACGGCTATCAGGAATCGGTTTTTTGCTTCACGAATAACATCCCGCAAAAGGATGGTGGCGCCCATTTGACGGGGTTGCGCGCTGCCTTGACGCGAACGCTCAGCAATTACGTCGAACAGTCGGCATCAGGCAAGAATTCCAAGGCCGCCTTGTCGGGTGATGACATGCGCGAAGGTCTCATCGCGGTGCTCTCGATCAAGATGCCCGATCCGAAGTTTTCTTCGCAAACCAAGGACAAGCTGGTTTCTTCCGAGATCAAGGGCATCGTCGAGCAAGCGGTCAACACCAAGCTCGAGGAATACCTGCAGGAAAATCCCGGCGACGCCAAGCTCATCGCCGGCAAGGTCGTTGATGCAGCGCGGGCCCGCGAAGCTGCACGCAAGGCACGCGAGCTGACCCGCCGCAAAGGCGCGCTCGACATTGCGGGGCTGCCCGGCAAACTGGCTGACTGCCAGGAACGCGACCCCGCGTTGTCCGAGCTTTTCCTGGTCGAGGGTGATTCGGCGGGGGGGTCGGCCAAACAGGGACGCAACCGCAAGACCCAGGCGGTGTTGCCGCTCAAGGGCAAGATCCTCAACGTCGAAAAGGCGCGTTTTGACAAAATGTTGAATTCCGCCGAGGTGGGCACCTTGATCACGGCGCTGGGCACCGGCATCGGCAAGGACGAGTTCAACGTCGAAAAACTGCGCTACCACCACATCATCATCATGACCGACGCGGACGTGGACGGTTCGCACATTCGCACACTCCTGCTCACCTTCTTTTATCGCCAGATGCCGGAGCTGATCGAGCGCGGCCATATTTATATCGGCCTGCCGCCGCTCTACAAAATCAAGCAGGGCAAGAACGAACTGTATCTCAAGGACGACGCTGCGCTGAACGAATACCTGATCGCGAGCGCGGTGCAGGACGCGAGCTGGACGCCGGGACTTGGCGAAGCCGCGGTCAAAGGCCCTGCGCTGGAGGCTTTGTTGCGCCAGTACCAGGCAGCCCTCGATCAGATCGGGCGGCTCGCGCAGCGCGGTGACGCCAGTGTATTCACCGCGATGCTGGAATACGCGCCGCTGGAAGACGGCATGTGGACCGATCCTGTTGCGATGCGCGCGTGGGCGGACGGCTTGACGTCCAAACTCAATGCCACCGGGCTGGGGCGTCCGCAGTTCCGCCTCGACCTGCGCGAAGCCGCGGGCGAGCACCCTGCCGCGTGGTTGCTGCAGCGCGCGCAGCACGGCACGGAACATACATGGGTGCTACCGCGCAGTTTCTTTTCCGGCGCCGATTTTCGGCCGTTGCTGGAAGTGGCGCGGGCGCTGTACGGCCGCGGCGCGGACAGCGCGGAGGTTCGCCGCGGAAACGCCTCCCAGGCGGCCGGCAGTTTTGCCGACGCACGTGCGTGGCTGTTCGAGGAAGCCAAGAAGGGACGCCAGATCCAGCGCTTCAAGGGCCTTGGCGAGATGAACCCGGAACAGCTGTGGGAAACCACGGTCAACCCCGACACGCGGCGGCTGCTGCAGGTGCGTATCGAAGATGCGCTGGAGGCCGACCAGATTTTTTCGACCCTGATGGGCGACGTGGTCGAGCCCCGTCGCGAGTTCATCGAGTCCAACGCACTGAGGGTTGGCAATCTGGATGTTTGAAAACACCGAGGCCGTGCATGAACGCGTGGCCGTCCGGGTACTTGAGCTTTGCGCACGGCCCGCGCTACTCTCACCCTCCCCGTTTGCACACCTACTTTCCGTGAGAGGCGTTCTGATGAAGCTCGAGTCCCGCTGGGTGGTTTGTGGCATGTGCTCCCTCCTCGCGTTCGCCATCGTGCCCACGACCGCCAGCGCACAGGAGCAAGGGACGCAGTGCAGCGACATCCAGATGTTGCAGCACAAATGCGGAGAGCAGAAACGGAAATCCGAGAAGCAGACCAAGCAAGAAACCAAGTACCCCAACGCCACCCGCAAGCAGCCCTCGAAACTCGGCGTCAGCAACGCGAATGAAGCCAAAACGCTCAACGCTGGCTTGGCCGCCGCGAACAGCGGCGACTCCGCGACCGCGCTGAAGGACTTGCAGCCCATCGCCGATTCAAGCAGCAGCGCCTATGCCAAGGCACTCGCGACGTTGGGACTTGCGCAGGTGAAGTACCGCGGTGGCGACACCAAGGGCGCGATCACTTTGCAGAAACAGGCGCTTGATTCGAATGCGCTGGACAACGACAGCTACTTCCAGGGCCTTGAAACCCTGGCGCAGATGTACATCGCCGACGAAGACTACGGCGACGCCCTGACGACGCTGGATACCTGGAACAAGGAAAGCGGTGCGCAATCGGCGGACGTGTATGCGCTGCAGGGCAACGCGTACTACCGCATGCAAAAATATCCGCAGGCCGTTGCGGCCATCCAGAAGGCCAAATCCCTCAGCGACAAACCGCAGGCGAGCTGGGACCAGATCGAAATGGCCAGCGACTTCGCGATGGACAAGTATGACGACGCGGCCAAGCTGGCCGAAGCTGCGCTGGCCAAGGATCCCAACAACAGCACGCTGCTGCAGAACGTCATCGCGATCTACATCAACGCGCATCAGGACCAGAAGGCGTTGGCGCTGCTGGAGCGTGCGCGGGCCAATGGCCAGATCAGGGATCAGGCCGGCTACATGAACATGGCCAAGATGTATGACAACCTCGGCCAGAACAGCTCGAATCCGAAAGCCAATGCGATGAAGGCCGTGGGCGTCCTCCAGGAGGGGATGAGCAAAGGCATCATCCAGCCCGGCTCCGACAGCTACAAGCTGCTGGGTGATTCCTACACCATCGCAGGCGATTACAAGAATGCGGTGGCCGCTTACGGCAAGGCCGCACCCGATGCCAAAACAGGCGAAGTGGATTTCCTGCGCGGACAGTTGCTTGAGCAGCTCGGGCGTCACAAGGAAGCGCGTGATGCACTGAAGCAGGCCGTTGCGAAGGGCAGCTTCAAGCGCATGGGCGCGGCGTATCTGACCCTCGGCAATGCCGAGCTCGCGTTGAAGGACAAGGCCGCCGCGCGCGCCGCGTACGAACAAGCCGAGCAGGATCCGGAAACGCGCGCGGACGCACAGCGAACCCTGAAGCAACTGGGACACAAGTGATTCGGCAGGACGTCAGGCCGCCTAGAGGCAAGCAACACAAATATTAGGCTCTTGCCACTAGGCAAAGCCGTCACGCTGGTGTAACGTTTCAGACTTTTCCGCCGCCTTGGTTGCGGCGCCGTCCCAGACTACGGAACGGTGCCGCGTTGGGGCCCAACAGGTCAGCGATTGGCTCAATACACGATGGCACGTACGTCGGCTCAAGACCGCAAGCGGTTCAACTGGTGGCGCACGATTGCGATTGCGTTCGCGATTGCGTTGCACGCCGGCATCATCATCATGCTGCTCGCGCCGGCGGCTCCGCCTGGCGCCAAGGAAAAGACGAAGCAGAACATCGTGCGCGTCCAGTTCATTCCGCCGCCGCCACCACCACCACCACCACCGCCGCCGCCGCCGGAGCCGCCCAAGCAGCCGCCGCCGAAGGAAATCAAGATCCAGAAGCCGCCGCCGATGCCGCCGCCCCCGGCGCCGCCGCCGCCGCAGGAACAAAGCGTCATGTCGACCCCGGCCGCGCCCCCGCGCCCGCCAGCGCCGCCGCCGCCACCCGCGGACGTGCAGGCGTCGATCGACATCAGCTACAAGAACCGCAACCCGCCGAGTTATCCCATCCAGGCGATGCGCCAGGGACACCAAGGTGAGGTGATCCTCAACATCACCATCAATGCCGCGGGTGAAGTAACCAACGTCACCGTGGAGAAGTCGAGTGGCTACCGGGAACTTGATCGCGCTGCCGAGGAAGCCGCGCGCAAATGGAAGTTCAACCCCGGTGTCCACAACGGCAAGGCCGCAGGTGGCGTGGTCCGGGTTCCGGTCAACTTCAGCCTCCAGGGCATGATGTAGATTTCACGCTCTTCAGATTTCCATCCGTTAGAGTTCGTCAACCAACGTTCCACTTTGCTACAACTTGAAGGAAGGTAGCGCCATGATCCAAGAAGCAGCCTCCGCCGCCGCCGCACCCGTCGGCAATGCCAACGCGCAAGCCCTCCAACAGGTTGGCGCGAGTCA